>Ga0209358_10004373_pt1 | contig 10149 bp, 11 predicted proteins | sample LauGreFa1BDMLBSN_2_FD_187574 | JGI IMG/M metagenome (GOLD analysis project Ga0209358, IMG submission 187574) | Freshwater lake microbial communities from Lake Michigan, USA - Fa13.BD.MLB.SN (SPAdes) (version 2) | ecosystem: Environmental > Aquatic > Freshwater > Lake | place: Lake Michigan, USA...
TAGCAAAAAATAAGGTTCTTGAAGAAAGACTTAAAAAAGCTGAAGAAACTATTGAAAGCTTTCAAAATGCTACAGAAATGACTGATTTACTTTTACAATCTGAACGTAGTAAGCTAGAAACTTTTGAAATAGCTGATGAAGACAAGGTCGAAGAACATGTTCACAAACGTAAAAGAAGTCCAAGTCCGAGTCCAAACCCAATCCCAAGTTCAGATGCTATTGAAGATCTTCGAGCTTATCTACCTAAAAAGATAAAACCAATATATCATAAATATCATCTATGTTCTTATGAAAAAGAATTTTGTTATAATGATCATTGTAATAAGGCACATTCTTTAGATGAATTAGAAATTTGTAAATATGGAACAAAGTGTTTCAATCGTACATCTAGCTGTGTTGCCATATTACATTCTGAAGAGGAAAGAAGTGATTTGAAGTATTACGCACGTAAAAATAATTTAGATATACGACTATGTCAAGAATATTTAAAATCTGGATTTTGTTATAACTATGAAATTAATGGTTCAAGATGTAAGCGCATTCACTTTAATAAGTTCAAGGGAATTCTATGCTATGATTAAGATTTCATGTTCTAGTTCTTGTTTTTTTATTGTTTTATTTTCATATTTTATTATAATAAAGACTAAAGACAATAAATAATAATAATAATACAAAAAATTTTAATAATACAAAATATTTTAATAATACAAAAAAATTTAATAAAATGAATAATAATAATAAACAAAATCAATATTGGTTTGAAAATGTGAATATATTATTAGATACTTCTAGGTTAGATGAATTCATTCCAAATGGTAATATGACGTATGAGCAAAAAGTGAATTCAATGATTAGATTAAGTATTTATATTGGATTAATATTAATGGTTGTAATGAGAAATTATCTTTATCTCTACATTCCTATTCTAGCTATGGCATTATCATATATACTATATCTTTTTCGTAAAGTAGATAAAGAAAACACTAAAAATACGCATAAAGAAGAATTATCTCAACAATTAAATGGAAGTGTTTTAAATAATTCTTTTAAAATAACTGATGCACAAAATAGTATAGAACAGTTCGCAGATGGTTCATTTACTGAACCAAGTTTAGAAAATCCATTTATGAATCCTATGCCATTTGATGATAGAACGAGACCAGAAGCCGCACCTTTAGAACCTGATACAGTTGTTGGAGTTAAAACTGAAAAATATTTTAATGGTAATTTATTTAAAGATGTTAGTGATATTTTTGCTGCTATGAATAGTCGTCGAGAGTTTTATACTGTTCCATCTACAACTTATCCTAGCCGTCAAGATACATTTGCAGATTGGTTATATAAAACTCCTCCTACGTGTAAGGAAGGTAATGGAGATCAATGTGTGGCAATTAATGAAGATAGGCTTAGAGGTTCATCATTCAAATTACCTTATAATAATGCAATGAATGCTAAAATATTTATGTAATTAATTAATTTTTTAGTTTAAAATTGATGATGCACCGTCCTCAGGGGGTTTCAAACTGCAACCAAAACTGAGTGAGCTGTGCCAGAATGAATATGGCTTCACTTCAGATGGAAAAGTTCTCTGCAGCGCTGAGAGAGCACGCTACATGGTTATTAAACTCTAGGATCTTCTACCTTTTGTTGCCATTAGTGATTTTGTTCTCTCATATTTTTTTAATGTATTTTAACTTTTATAGAAATTAATGATAAAAAATAAAAAAAAAACACAAAATTGAATTAATTCTTTTTACTAAAGATAATATCATTCATTCGCAAAATGTTTGTTCGCGAGATCTGTGGTCGTGTTGATGGCGAGAATTGTTTCGAGACATTTTACAACCCAGTGCCTGCAGTGAAATTTTCGGCCAAGCTTCAGGAGGCTGGATGCTCTGATGCCACCATTTCCGCAGAGGGCGGTGTCTTTGTGGTGAATTTCACAGTTTCGGCAGAGATGATCAAGAACAATACAACGCATTTAATGATCATCAGTTTGAATAAGATCCTAGCAACCATGTGAGAATCATGAATGCTTATCTTTTACATCTCGTAGTTCTTAGAATACAACACTAACACCCGATGGTTCTGGTGTTTTTACAATGTATTGTCTTTTTTTTGTTTTTTTGTTCTATTTTTTATTATTTTAATTTTGTCTATTTTTTTATAATAACTTCAATCATCAATATGAAATAAAATTAATCTTATGTGAGTATTTATGCTAGAAATAAAATATTTCTAGTATTATAATAATTAAATTATCAAACCATATTAACAAAAAACTCAAACTCAAACATAACAAATAAATGGCAACTTTAAATCTTAAGAAGTTTGATATGAGTAAAATAGGAAAAGGCTGTGTAGTAGTAATGATTGGTAAACGTAATACTGGTAAATCTTTTTTAACTAAGGATTTACTATATTATAAACGGGATGTTCCAATTGGAACTGTTATTTCGGGCACAGAAGGCGCAAATCACTTCTATAGCAAAATTGTTCCGCCTCTTTTTATTCATGAGGAGTTTTCACCAGAAATAATAGCAAATGCACTTAAACGTCAGAAAATGGTAGTAAATAAGATGAATGAACAAGAAGAGCGTTATGGTAATACTAATATTGATCCGTGGGCATTCATTTTACTAGATGATTGTCTTTATGATAATACTTGGACACGTGATGTTAATATGAGAAGTCTTTTTATGAATGGACGTCATCATAAAGCTTTACTCATCATTACATCTCAATATTCTCTAGGAATTCCTCCAAATTTACGTAGTAATGTTGATTATGTGTTCATTTTACGTGAAAATTACATATCAAATAGAAAACGTCTTTATGAACATTATGCTGGGATGTTTCCAACATTTGAAGCTTTCTGTCAGGTTATGGATCAATGTACTGAAAATTTCGAATGTTTAGTAATAGATAATACTTCACAGAGTAATAAATTAGAAGATATGGTGTATTGGTATAAGGCAGATGCACATCCTAATTTTACAATGGGAGCACCTGAATTCTGGCAACATCATTCTTCTAATTACGATGCGCATTGTGATGATGCTGATGAATCTTTTGATCCTTCTGCAATGCGTAAAAAATCACAGTTTCATATTAATGTTAAGAAACGTTTTTAAACTATGCTATGGCAGTGAATACATCTTGTTTTTCAAACATATCACTAAAGCTATTTTCTAGATTAGCAGGAGACATTTGTTCATCGTAAATAGAACGTGGGATAAATCTATATTCTACTACAGTTTTAATAGGAGCATAAGTCATAATTTGTTTCTGATAACCGATTGCAATCATAACAATTCCAATAACAAATACTAGAAGTACTAAACTTTTCATTTTAACTTTTTCTTTTTCCTTACAATTATTATTTAAAATTCTTTATTTTGTAAATATATGATATATTTTTACTTTTACTTTTATTTATTAACTAAAATCTCATTCATTTATAAAACTACTATAACAAACTAAATCATAACCCATAATCAATGAATAAAAAGAATACTAAATTATTTTTAATAGCTTTATTAATTATTGGAAGTCTAGTAATAATATATATATATCAAAATTATAAAATAATAGATATTAATAATGAATATGAACCAGCATTACCATCAGTCCATATATCTAAAATAAAGAATATTCAACAACATCAAGCTTCTCCTTCAAGTTCTAATAATTCATTAGATGCTAATATTAAATTAATAATTGAAACCCCACAACAACAACAGCAGCATCAAACAGAATTTCCACCAACATACACAGAAGATGTGATTAATCCTAATATTAAAAATCTATCTTATTGGAATTATACGAATAGAAATGCTTTAGAACGAGTAGTAAATCCAATTCTTCCTCCAGAACGTAGTTATAATCAAGTTTATGGAGTACCTATTAATGTTCCTACCCGTGGTCTTTCCGGTGGTTTTCAACAAGTAGGATTAGTTTATAAAGATGCTATTGAGAACACAGATAAAATTCCCGGAAACAATACTGATACTAAAATTCTAGCATTATATGGTCGTCCAGTTGATACATCTCGTAATAAATGGTCTTATTATGTATCAGGAGATGGTTATCAAAATGTAAAAATTCCTATTTCATTTAAAGGTCGTAAATGTGATAATGAATTTGGTTGTGAAGAAATATCTAATTCCGATACATTAAAACTTCCATCAATGAATGGTGAATTCAAAGCGGAAATTTATGATTATGATAAACCACGTTATATTCCTACAGTATGGTAAAAAAAGAAAAGAAAAGATAATAATGAAACAAATAAACAAACTAAAGCTTACTATTCAATAGCATTAATCCATACATTAATTACTAGTTCATCATAGCCTCTTTCAGTCATTTCAGCAACAACCATTTCTTTATGTTTTTCAACTGTATAATTCCCTTGATCGTCAAGTTTGCGTTTTTCCAAAGCAATGATATTTGCGATTTGCTGACCGTTGTCTATTTCAATTTTAACTAAAGGACTAAATCCATTTAAACTATTTATTAATCTTGATAAACGCCCTGTAAAACATTTACATTCAGAATCAGACATTTCACTATTCATTACTTGTTTTACTTCATTTTGTGTTTCCTCAGACATTTTAAGAATTGTATGCCATATGTATCCTAATAGCTCTTTAAAAGTTAGTTGAAGCGTACTATGAACATCCAAATTCTCACAATATTCTAGGATTAAACGTTTAGTATTTTCAGTAAGAACTGTATCACTAAGAACTAAAGATATTACTTTATCATAATCAATAATACCTAAAGATTGAGCCGTAATATTTTCAATAGATTGTCTAATACATTTTTGAATATTATGATTATGAACGTTTTCACCATCATTATATATGTATAGTTCTTCAAATCTAATTGGTCTCCTATATATTATTTGATTTAAGAATCGTCTTACTTGAGGCGCTATGTTTTCAACAGGATTTCCATGATAGTCAAACGTTGATAAAGACAAACATCTAATTATAGAAATAGGAATAGCTGTTATTCTATTTATACTCAAATTTAAATAATCCAAATATAAAAATCTTTCTATCCACTCAGGAATTTCAGATATATGATTATGTGATAGATTTAAATATTTTAAAGTATTAGCTAGATTAAACACAAAATCAGGAATATGACTTATTCTATTAAGTGATAAATCTAGTGTTCTTAATCTTGCTAAATGTCCGATACATTCAGGTATTTCAGTAAGTATGTTATTATATAAATGCAATTCAGTTAAATTAACTAAATTACTTAAACTTGGAGACACTGAACTTATTTGATTACTTGATAAATAAAGACATTGTAAATGATGTAGCATTCCAATTTCATCTGTAATTACAGTTATTAAATTCGATGATAAATTTAAAATTCGTAAATTAGGAAAATGAACTATACATTCAGGAATATTAGATAATTTATTATATTGAATTTCAAACAGTGTCAAATGTTTTAATTTAGTAAAGTCTCCAGAAACACCAATAATTGAACGATGATTTAGATGTAAGTCATTAGATTTAACAGATATGTTTAAATCTAAATTAGGGGGCATGTATTGACTACAATGCTCAATTGTAATTATAGCAACTTCAGCGGCCATTATAATTAGGATCTTAAACATAAATATAAATTAATTAATTTTATCAATTTTATTTATAAAATTATAAAAATAAGATGAAAATAATAATAAACCAATTCAATAATACTTTTATTTCATATTTGGATTAGAACGAAGCATAACTCCAATATCATTTATTTTATTATTAACTAATTGATATACAATTTCACGTCCAGTTCCAGGAACTCCTATAATTCCTTGAACACCTACTCCAGAAACAACAAAATCATTTAATATTCTAATAAAACGACTAACTTCAGGCATTTCACTTGTCATTCCAAGTTCAATTAACTTAGCTTTAACTTTATCTGCTTCTATAGTTCTTTCTTCCAATGTTCTAGTATTTACATTTTTTTTTTGCTGTCGCGCAAGATGTTTTAATCTTTTTTCACTTGGCATTTAAAATGTCTAAAGGTGTAAAAAAATAATAATTGATATAATAATTATGAAGCTTCTTAAATCTGTTAATGTATAATCAATCATTCTTCATTCTGCATTTTTCATTTTAACATAATCTCGCATTTGATTAATTAATATCAGAGCGTTTTCACTTTATCTAATTTCATCCTGTGAAAATAAAGTCATTTTATTATTAAATTGATTAAAAGGAACCCATTCTTCAGTTTCATTTAGCATAGTAATTTTAGTTTCAGAAACACACCGTTTTTTCAATAAATTTGGATCATTGTGATAATATAATTTAGGTTCCCAAAATTTACCTCCAATTTCAGATCCACAATCATATCCATATACATGTTCAATCCAATTTGAAATACTAGATTTCATAAATTTCTTAATATAATGAAAAGAACATTCCCATTTGAATATATCATCATATATATAACTACCTCCAGGCAATGAATAACTATCATCCCAATGTGAAATTTGAACTTCTTTAAATTTTCCAGGTAATATTTCTTCTTTATTATTTTCGATCCAATCCCTCCAAAATGATGGATGAATTCGTGTCTCTAACAATTCATGATCAGTTTCTTTTTCTTCTTGATTTTTATTTTCTGCGTTTTGATCTTTCTCTTCGTTTTTCTCTTTTTCTTTCTCTTTTTCACTTTCTTTATTTGAAACATAACATCCTAACCAAGAACTATATTTAGCATTACCAACATACATAAATTTATAATTCTTAGTTCCATCTCCATCCATCATTCCACCATTCATATCCCATCCATTAGGTGGTTTGAATAATTCATAATATTCTGTATCACATCCATATTGTTTGTCGTAATTTAAATTTCCGTCATAATCATAACAATAATCATCAAAATCATCAAAATCATATTCATATTTTTTTGTTTTTTTACGAAATGTTCCTATTGCTTCTAAACTAAAATAATTTACCATTTTTTTAGTTTCATCATTTTCTATTAAAGACCATATATATTCAGTATAGCTCAAATGAAGTAAAAATTGTAATCCTGGAAAACCGAAAATCCAATTAGTATTTTGATACCAATCATAATCTACACTTCCATGATAATAAGCAGTATTATTTGTAGTACGTAGGATAAGAGTCCATCCAGCTGCTGCAGCATCAGTTTCTATAGTAGATAATTTAGACCAAGGAATTAGTTCATAATAAGGTTCAGATGTAAAATGTGGTTCTTTTGATGTTATATAGTCAATCCAATCTTCATCACTCATTGTTTTAAATGGATTTTTCTTAGTCTGTATAAATTTACGTTTTTCATTATGTAGAGGATATACTATTTTAGAAAAATCTAATGGCATAAGCTTGTATTTATCTAGTGCAATACGTTCAACTTGATAATGTCGATTACCATACATTTCTGTAATTTGTATTGTTATTGAGTAGTTATGTGTTTAAATTTCAATTTTATCATATTTACATAGTTTAGAAAGAAAAAATAAAAAAAAAATTAATTTAATGTTTTCGTGTGTGTGTGCGTTTTTGTGAGCGATGTGATTTTCGTTTACCTTTCCGAGAACCTCCCTGTGAAGGTGATAGTTTATTTTCCAAATTATTTAATTTTGATATCATATTTTTAAATTGCTGCATCATATTTTCATCAATATTGAATGGAGTTGGTTTATTTTTAATGTTGTATAAAGCACTTTGTGCCTGTTCTATATACTCTTTAAATCCTTCTATGTTAACTGAATATTTGGAGGAGGGGGGGGAGACATTTTAATTTTAAAAAAGTTTTAATTATTATTTAATTAAGATATAGAAAATAATTATAAATAAAATATTAAAATAAAAAATATAGAATTAACAAAACATTAAAATACAAAATAAATTCTAGAATTCAAATGCCGAAGCAATTGAATGTATAATATATTCTTCAATTGAAGATATTATATTGCAGTTATTTTTTTCTTTATTATTATTTGTATTACTAGAAGAAGTAGAAGTATCTTTAGAGCTATTAGTAATAATTATAGGAGTATCAGCTCTCATTGAGAATGATAATGGAATACCTTCTTCAAAAATAGGTTCGGATCCAGACATTTTATTATTTTCGATATGAGAAGCTAGATAATAATAGAAAATAAAATATATCATATTAATTATTTTAAAATCAATTTTATAATTTTTTTATCTATCATCGATTGGATTTAAGTGATGGTTTCATCTCGCTAAATAATGATAATAAAAAACCTATAAATACTATAAAATACTAAAACCACTTAAACCACTAATACTATCAATTAATTAAATAAAAAAATAATATGGGTGCAGGTTCATTACTAGAAATAGTAGCACGTGGTGCGCAAGATAAATATAATATTGGAAATCCACAAATTACTTTTTTTAAAACAGTGTATAAACGGCATACTAATTTTTCAATGGAATCAATGCCGCAATATTTTATGGAACAACCTGATTTTGGAAAACGGGTGTCTTGTATTATTGATAGGCGTGCTGATTTACTGAGTGAATTAGTATTAGAAATAGAACTTCCAGCTCTGGAACAAAATGTAAGTTGGATAAATGCTATTGGACACACTATGATTAAAACAGTTGAACTTACTATTGGTGGTGAAGTAATAGTATCTATGACGGGTGAATACTTAGATATAGATAGTGAATTAACAGTTCCAAGTAGTCAAAGAAATGGTTATTATAAAATGATAAGTAAAACTCCTAATTTTTCAAGAACTGCTCAATCAGGTGCACTTCATCTTTATGTGCCTCTTCCTTTTTGGTTCTGTCGTGATTTAGGACGTGTCCTTCCACTAATAGCAATGCAATATTCAGAAATCCGAATTAATATCGATTTCAAACCATTTAATGAATGTTGGTATTCTGGAACTTCAATGAGTATAATTCCACAAACAAAACATATTTCAAGTGCTACTCTTTATTGTGATTATATTTATTTAGATACTTATGAAAGAACTAAATTTGCTACAATGCCAGAAATTGAATATATGATAGAACAAGTTCAAGTAGTTGAAGGAAATTCTACCCCTGCTAATAATACTTTAATAAATGCGGATATTTTCTTTAATCATCCAGTGAAAGAGATCTTATGGATATATCAAGCTGATGAAGTAGCATTAACGAATGACTGGTTAAATTTCAGTTTAACTCTTGATAATGATACAACAGTTCAAATTCAAGAACCTGCCATTTCAGCCTGTAAATTAAAATTAAATGGTCAAGATAGGTTTGATTATAGAGCAGGTGATTATTTCCGTTTAGTTCAGCCTTATCAACGACATACTACAAGTCCAGATAATTTTGTATATTCTTATTCATTTGCTATTCATCCAGAAGAACCTCAACCTTCGGGTTCCTGTAATTTCAGTAAAATAGATAATACTGTATTAGAAGTTCAATTTAATTCTAGCATACCTGCCGGTCAAATAAGAGTTTATGCCGTGAATATGAATATTTTGAAAATAAAGAATGGTATGACTGGACTTATGTTTAGTGATTAAAGTGATGGTTTTGATTTTTTCCCGCATTTTTTAGCGGGGTGAATAGCTTAGGGTGATCATAAAAATGAAAAAACGTTAAAAAACGGACTTTTTCGTATTTCATCTGAAAAAAATGATATTACACGAAAACACGGAGTGCTACAGGTATTTCACCCGCTATAAAATAGGGTAATTTTTTATAACCAGTACCCCCCCCCACACTCAAAATCTAAATATCATTAACGAGTTCAATGTGTGTAATTAGAATTTTGCGACAACAATATCGATGTAATCCGAGTTCATCAAGAACTTCACCTTCAGGTGTTTTTTTAATATCAGATGCATTAATGTCTATAACAGATGGTTTTGTAGTATCTTCAGTTTTTAATGCTAGTTTCTTTTCAATTACACGCCTGAGATAATAATCATACATATCTGCAATTACTTTATTACAAGTAAAACAACGGATTGGAATAATCATTTTGTGTTTTTGTAATTTAATAGTATATTTTCTTTTTAGTTTTGTTATATTAGTTTTATTATAGTAGTTTTATTAAAAATCAATTTTATAACTTTAGGAAATTCTAGTAATCTTAATTTACTTTACT
>Ga0209358_10004374_pt1 | contig 10149 bp, 11 predicted proteins | sample LauGreFa1BDMLBSN_2_FD_187574 | JGI IMG/M metagenome (GOLD analysis project Ga0209358, IMG submission 187574) | Freshwater lake microbial communities from Lake Michigan, USA - Fa13.BD.MLB.SN (SPAdes) (version 2) | ecosystem: Environmental > Aquatic > Freshwater > Lake | place: Lake Michigan, USA...
GCTAAAGCTTTCAAAGCGGAACAAGCTGTAAATGCAAAACGTTTAGAAGATGCTGCTAAAGCGGAAGCGGATGCAATTGCTGCTGAGTCAGCTGTTGAAGAAGTTGAAGTAGAAGAAACTGTTGCTGAAGTTGAAGAAGCTCCTGCTGCTGAAGTGGTAGCTGAAGAAGCGGTTGCTGAGGTTGAAGAAACTCCTGCTGCTGAAGTAGTAGTTGAAGAAGCTCCTGCTGCTGAGGTACAAGCTGAAGAAACTGTTGCTGAAGCTGAAGAAGCTCCTGCTGCTGAAGAGAATAACGAAGAAGCACAAGCTTAATTCATTTAGCGATTCAATGCGTAAAGACGAATGTTTTTATTTAGGTAAAATCGCAAAAAAATTTAGCTTCAAAGGGGAAGTCTTAGCTTATTTAGACACAGACGAACCCGAGTTATACGAAAATTTGGAATCAGTGTTTGTTGAATGCAACAAACACTTGGTTCCTTTTTTTATTGAAAGTAGTTCCCTTCACAAAAATGATTTCTTAAGAATTCGTTTTGAAGATGTCACTACTGAAGAAGAGGCTGAAGCCATTCTTGGCAATGCCCTTTACCTTCCTTTAGATAGGTTGCCTAAACTCACAGGTAAGAAATTCTATTTCCATGAAGTTATTGGTTTTGAAATCGATGATAAAAAGCATGGCGTTATTGGCAAAATTGTATCTGTGAATGATACGACCGCACAACCACTTTTTGAAGTTTTGAATGGCGATGTTGAAATGTTAATCCCAATGGTCGATCATTTTCTATTGAAAATCGACAGAGAAAATAAAAAAGTGATGATGGATTTGCCAGATGGACTTATTGAAATGTACCTTTAAAATCGGTTAATCGAAAATTCTGAAATCTAAAAATCTTAATTCTTAAATCAGAAATAACGATGTCTATCTTCCAATTCAAACACTTTTCTGTAAATCAAGACCAGACCGCCATGAAAATTGGAACAGACGGCGTTTTGTTGGGTGCATGGACACCAATAGAGAATAATCCTAAATCTGTATTAGATATTGGAACCGGAACGGGTATAATCGCTTTAATGTTGGCACAAAGAAGTACCGCTGAACAAATTGACGCCTTAGAAATTGATGAAAGTGCTTATGAACAAGCGGTTGAAAATTTCGAAAATTCTCCTTGGGGAGATCGATTGTTTTGTTTTCACGCGGGTTTAGACGAATTTGTAGATGACCCTGAAGACGAATACGATTTGATCGTATCCAATCCTCCTTTTTTTTCAGAAGACTACCGTTCAGCAAATGAACAAAGAGACTTGGCTCGATTTCAAGAAGCGATGCCTTTTGAAGAATTAGTGGAAGCTGCCGATTTATTGCTATCTGAAAACGGGATTTTTTCAGTAATAATTCCATTTAATGAAGAAGATCGGTTTATAGAATTGTGTGCTGAAGTGGAACTTTTCCCTATAAAAGTCACCCGCGTTAAAGGCGCTCAAAACACCAAAATAGTTCGGAGTTTGTTGGCTTTTAAACGATATGAATTGGCAGTTTTAACAGCAGATGAACTGGTAATCGAAATTAGCCGACACGAATACACCCCTGAATATATTTCTCTTACGAAAGATTTCTATTTAAAAATGTAGCTCTAGCCCTGATAATAGATGAAATCCCTCGCTTTTTTGCGAGGATTGCAACGGAAAGCAGGACACGAGCGTAGCGAACTGACGAAGTAAATAGCTCCAAAAAAACAATGAAAAAATATAACAATTGTTAATCGGTTTGTTACATTTCTTTGTGTAAATTTGCATTTGACTATTAAAAAGTGAACTTCGCTTATAGCGATTCAACCAAAAGAGAACACATGAAACCAGACTTATTTCAAGCTCCAGATTATTACAACCTTGATGAATTATTGACGGACGAACATAAATTAGTTCGTGATGCGGCGAGAGAATGGGTAAAAAGAGAAGTGTCGCCAATAATTGAGGATTACGCTCAAAGAGCAGATTTTCCGACGCAAATTATCAAAGGATTGGCTGATATTGGTGCTTTCGGACCTTATATACCAGAAGAATATGGTGGGGCAGGATTGGATCAAATCTCGTACGGTTTGATTATGCAAGAAATTGAAAGAGGAGATTCTGGTGTTCGTTCAACGGCCTCTGTTCAATCGTCATTGGTGATGTATCCAATTTGGAAATTTGGAAATGAGGACCAGAGAAAGAAATATTTACCAAAATTAGCTTCGGGAGAATTTATGGGTTGTTTTGGTTTGACCGAGCCAAATTATGGTTCTGACCCTGGAAGTATGATTACTAATTATAAAGATATGGGCGACCATTATTTATTAAATGGAGCTAAAATGTGGATTTCGAATTCCCCTTTTGCAGATATTGCAGTAGTTTGGGCTAAAAATGAAGAAGGAAGAATTCACGGATTAATTGTGGAACGCGGAATGGAAGGGTTTACCACTCCTGAAACGCATAATAAATGGTCGTTACGCGCATCGGCAACTGGAGAATTGATTTTTGACAATGTAAAAGTTCCTAAGGAAAATTTATTATTAGGCAAAACGGGTCTTGGTGCACCAATGCAATGTTTAGATTCTGCTCGATATGGAATTGCTTGGGGTGCAATTGGCGCTGCAATGGACTGCTATGACACCGCTTTGCGTTATGCAAAAGAGAGAATTCAGTTTGGGAAACCTATTGCTGGAACGCAATTACAACAAAAGAAATTAGCAGAAATGATTACCGAAATCACCAAAGCGCAATTATTGACTTGGCGTTTAGGAGTTTTAAGAAATGAAGGAAAAGCGACTACCGCTCAAATTTCTATGGCCAAAAGAAACAATGTGGAAATGGCCATTACTATTGCTCGTGAAGCCAGACAAATATTAGGAGGAATGGGAATTACGGGTGAGTATTCAATTATGAGACACATGATGAATTTAGAATCGGTGATTACCTATGAAGGAACTCATGACATTCACTTGTTAATTACAGGAGCTGATATTACCGGAATTCCAGCCTTCAAATAGAAGTTAACAATTATTAAAGTATTGATAAAATTAATAGCAAAAGCTTCTTGGAAACGAGAAGCTTTTTTACTTTTGTGTAAAAATTACAAACATGGATATCCAATCTATAAATAGGAGTATTGAAACTCAAAAAAGTGCCTTATTACAGCATTCATTATACGAAAAAGTAGAGACGGTTGAAGACTTACGTTGTTTTCTTGAAAGTCACGTTTATGCCGTTTGGGATTTCATGTCCTTGTTAAAAGCATTGCAATCAAAATTGACTTGCACTACAACGCCATGGATTGCTTCAAAAAACCCTGAAACGCGTTATTTAATTAATGAAATAGTATTGGCAGAAGAGTCAGATTTGACTTTAGACGGAACAAGATCTAGTCATTTTGAAATGTATCTTGATGCCATGACTTCTTGTGGAGCCAATACAGAAGAAATCAATAGTTTTATCGAAAATGTAGTAGCAACACAAAATATATTTGTATCTATAAAACAAAGTGACTTACATCCAAATATCAAATCCTTTTTAGATTTTACTTTCCGAGTAATTGAACAAGGGAAGCCGCACGAAATCGCTGCAGCATTTACCTTTGGTAGAGAAGATTTAATTCCAGCGATGTTTACAGAGATTTTAAGAAATTTTCAAGCTAATTTTCCAGAAACTGATTTAAGAAAATTAATCTATTATTTCGAAAGACATATTGAACTGGATGCAGACGAACACGGTCCAATGGCAATGAAAATGATCACCGAGCTTTGTGAAAACAGTGAAATCAAATGGAAGGAAGTGGAGGAAATTTCAAAATTAGCTCTTGAAAAACGCATCGGACTTTGGGATGCTATTGAAGAGAAAATAGTAAAGTCAGCAACTGAATTGGTTTAAATAAAATTAAAAAGCGAGATAATCATCTCGCTTTTTTTATGCTTCAGGAGCAAGTTCAATTTCAAGCCCCTCTATATCTTCGGTAATAGGTATTTGGCATCCCAATCGGCTGTTGGATTTAACGTGGAAGGCTTCGGAAAGCATGGCTTCTTCCTCATCGCCTTTTTCGGAAATCGCTACAGCATTCAATACATAACATTGGCAGGAAGCGCACATGGCCATTCCACCACAAATTCCAATAGTACCTTCGGGAGCTAATTCGTACATTCGAACTAGTTCCATCACGTTTAAATTCATATCGGTAGGAGCGAGGACTTCATGAGTAACGCCTTCGCGATCGGTAATTTTTATTGTGATATCAGCCGACATAATTAATCAATCGATTTTACAACTTGTTTTTCTGCCTCTTTTCGTGTTCCGTCAAATCCGTCAACACCAGAAACGGTAGTGTATTTAAGCACGTATTTTTTCCCTGGATTCATTCTTTGGTAAACACTTTGAACCATCAAAGTCGCTTCATGGAATCCGCACAAAATTAGTTTTAATTTTCCGGGATAGGTATTGACATCACCAATGGCATAAATCCCTGGAATATTGGTTTGATAATCTAAAGAGTTGTCTACTTTAATAGCATTTTTTTCAATTTCTAATCCCCAGTTTGCTATTGGTCCTAATTTTGGAGTTAAGCCAAATAAAGGAATAAAATAATCGGTTTCGGTAGTTATTTTCTCTCCATTAGTTTCAATAATAACCGATTCTAAATTATTTTTTCCATTAAATCCTACGATTTCTCCTGGAGTGATCAGTTTTATTTTTCCTAATTCTTTTAATTCTTGGACCTTTTCAACGGAGTCTAAAGCGCCACGAAACTCATTTCTTCGATGCACTAATGTTACGCTTGAAGCTACATTTGACAGGAAAATACTCCAATCCAAAGCGGAATCACCACCCCCTGAAATAACTACTTTTTTATTTCTAAATTTCTCGGGATCTTTTACAAAATAGTCCACGCCACGATCGTTTTGGTCATAGAATTCTATTTCTTCGAGCTGTGGCTTTCTTGGTTCGAAACTTCCTAAACCACCAGCAATTGCAACCGAATTGGCATGGTGTTTTGTTCCTTTATTTGTAGTAACAATAAAAGTTCCATCTTCAAGTTGGTCGATGGTTTCAGCAACTTCATTAAGAGTAAATCCAGGCTGAAATTGCTTAATTTGTTCCATTAAATTCGATACTAAATCACCGGCTAAAACAGATGGAAATCCTGGGATATCAAATATTGGTTTTTTAGGATATAACTCTGAAAGTTGGCCTCCAGGTTGCGGTAAACCATCAATGATGTGGCATTTTAACTTTAAAAGTCCGGCTTCAAATACAGTAAATAATCCTGTAGGGCCAGCGCCAATGATGAGAATATCCGTTTCAATCATTTTAATAATAGTATTGAATTCTAATTTATTATAATTTCAAATTTTGGTTTTAACCAATAATATTAATCAACATTTGTTACCGTTTCAATTTGTGGTGCAAACTTTTTTATAGTTGTTTCTACTCCCATTTTTAGGGTCATTTGATTGACACTGCAGCCAACGCAAGCACCTTGTAAACGCACTTTTACATGTTTGCCATCTTCAATTGAAATCAGTGCAATATCGCCGCCATCAGAATTTAGAAAAGGTCTAATTTCTTGAAGTGCATTTTCTACGTTTGTTGTTAATTCTTCTATTGTCATAATTTTTATTGTTCCAATTGGACGAAATAAATTATTTTTTTACTGCTGAACATCCAGCCATAGTGGTTATTTTAACCGCCTCTGTAGGAGGTAAATTCTCATTTCTATTTACCACTTCTTGAACTACATTTCTAGTAATTTCTTGGAAGACTTTTTCAATTATTGAACCTTCTTGTAATGCTGCCGGTCTTCCAATATCTCCGGCTTCACGTATAGATTGCACTATTGGAACTTCTCCTAAGAAAGACACATTTAAATCTTCAGCAAGGTTTTTAGCCCCTTCTTTTCCAAAGATATAATATTTATTTTCTGGTAATTCTTCTGGTGTGAAGTAAGCCATATTTTCTATAATTCCTAAAACAGGAACATTAATACTATCTGAAGTAAACATGGCAACTCCTTTTTTAGCATCGGCAAGAGCTACTGCTTGTGGTGTACTTACAACTACAACTCCGGTGATAGGTAGCGATTGAACTATGGAAAGGTGAATGTCTCCAGTTCCTGGAGGTAAATCAAGCAACATAAAATCCAATTCACCCCAATCGGCATCAAATATCATTTGGTTTAACGCTTTCGAAGCCATTGGTCCACGCCAAATAACCGCTTGACTAGGAGAAGTGAAAAAGCCAATCGATAGCATTTTAATCTCGTAGCTTTCTACTGGTTTCATTTTTGATTTTCCGTCAACGGTAATTGAAATTGGTTTTTCAGATTCTACATCAAACATGATTGGCATAGAAGGACCATAAATATCGGCATCTAAAATACCAACTTTGAATCCCATTTTTGCTAATGTAACTGCTAAATTTGCGGTTACTGTAGATTTTCCAACTCCCCCTTTTCCAGAAGCAATTGCAATAATATTTTTCATTCCAGGAACGGCCTTCCCCTTAATTTCATTAGGTTCAGGAACGACTACGGTACTTTTTATTTGGATTTTTGCATCGGCAGAAACCAACTCGTGGATTACTTTTTTGATATCGTCTTCTGCTCTTTTTTTAATATGCATTGCTGGAGTGCTTAACACTAAATCGATAATTACTTCTTCCCCAAAGGTGACTACATTTTTAACAGCGCCACTCTCCACCATATTTTTACCTTCTCCCGCAATTGTGATAGTTTCTAAAGCTTTAAGAATGTCTTTTTTATCTAATTTCATATTCTTTTTCTTGATCAAAATCAGTTGTAAATTTCGAGTACAAAGATAGCTTGAAAAGTTTGTTTATAAAAATCTAAAAAGGATTAGATTATTATTTTTCAGTGACCCATTCATTGATTTTATTTTCTAACAATGCCAATGGTAAAACGCCTGATTCTAAAACTTTTTCATGGAATTTTTTAATGTCAAATCGAGCTCCCATTTTATCGGATGCTTTTTTGCGTAATTCCATTATTTTCAATTGTCCAATTTTGTAGGATAAAGCTTGTCCTGGAATGGCCATATAGCGTTCAATTTCAGCGGTTATGCTGGCTTCACTTTCCGCTTCGTTTTCTAAAGAATATTTAATTGCTTGCTCTCTAGTCCAACCTTTGGTGTGAATTCCTGTATCTACAACCAGTCTAATTGCGCGGTGCATTTCGTTTCCAAGCATCCCAAAATATTGATATGGATCTTTATACAATCCTAATTCAGTTCCTAAACTTTCAGTATACAAAGCCCAACCTTCTCCATAAGCACCAAACCAATTGAATTTTCGAAAATCAGGTAATTGTTGGTTTTCCTGTTGTAACGATATCTGAAAGTGATGTCCTGGAATTGCTTCGTGTAAAAACAAATCTTCATCACCATAAAGATTATAATTTGCTACATCTGGAATTGGAACATAAAAAGTCCCAGGACGAGAGCCGTCCGCTGCACCTTGAACATATTCTGCACTTGCTGAAAGTTCTCTGAAGGCTTCGGTTCTTTTAATTTGGAATTTAGTTTTAGGTTGTAGTGAAAATAATCGGTCTACATTTGGTTTTATTCTAGTGTAAATTGCTTCAAAATTGGCGATTACTTCTTCTGGTTTTTTGAATGGTTTTAGCTCTTTCTTATTTCGAACCTCTTCAAAAAAAGACAATAAAGTTCCTTTATAGCCCACTTGAGTTTTCACCTTTTCCATTTCTAGTTTTAAGCGCGCAACTTCTCGTAATCCCAATTCATGAATTTCTTCAGGAGAAGTATTCGTAGTGGTCCACTGTTTTACACATGCTGAATAATATTCTTTTCCAAATGGCAAACTTCCAATTCCACTTGTATTTCTAGAGGCAGGGAGATATTCTGATTTTAAAAACTGAGTCATTTTTTTAAATTGAGGCATCAATTTATTTGTAATGGTCGTTTTATATTTGTCTGTTAAGTCCTTTTTTACATTTTCAGAAAAGGAAGACGGCATCGTTTTAATAGCAGAATAAAATAGGTTGTCCTCTACATTTGAAGTAATCATATCTTCAAATTCAGGAATTACTTTTATAGTTAATGCCTTTGGTAAAACCACTCCTTTTGAAATTCCTTTTTTCATGTAAACCATTGCGGAATCTATCCAAACAGAATACAAATCCATTCTTTTTAAGAAATTTTTGTAGTCTTTTTCTGTTTTAAATGGTTGGGCAGCTGTCCCTCCAGCATATTGTCCCATGGTTAAATGAGTACCCCAAAACTGATGTATAGGAATTAAATTTGAAGGTTGTGCCAATTGGTCTTTACCCACACTTATTTCCCATTTTATGATTTCATAACTGATTTTTTCTTCCGGAGTTAGCTTTGTTTCGTCCACTTTTGAAAGTTCGGTTTCAAATTTATCATAAAACGCTTTTTGCTTTAATCTAAAACTATCGGTCATTTCAAATTGCAATTGATCGTTGTATAGATTTTGACCATTTAGTGTCGCATCTAATGGGTTTAATTCATTTTTCCCGTCAAAATAACTTTTTGTCAATGCGGTAAAATCAACCGATTTTTCTTCTGATTTGCAATTAAGTAACAGCGTTGAAATTGAAATTGCGATAAAAAGGAGTGTATATTTTCTCATAATTTTTTATAATTAATTATTAATTTAAAGATATAAATTATTTGATTTCAAGTCTAATTTATTTTAATATTTGCCTAATTCTAACCGTGATAAACTCTTGATGCAATTATTTTGCCCTCTCTTATAATTAACACTTCTGCTACAAGCATATTTTCTTCGCCATCTACCGAGCGAACGTACTCCATAAATACGCGATCTCCATTTGCAGTTAGTGAAGTGACCTTGTAATTTAAACTCGGCAAACGCTCGAATGCTTCTTGCCACCATTCGTGCAAAGCTTTTTTCCCAATTATAAATCCTTGGGTATCTGGTTTTCGAATTTTTAATTTTGGGCTGTAATGTTCGGCATCATCATCATACAAAGATAAAAGTTGTTCTAATTGATGATTATTGAATGCATCAAACCATTTGAAGGCGATAGATTGAAGATTTTCAGGTGTCATAGCTGTTTTATATTAAAATTCCCGCTAAAGTTTAGCAGGAATCTATAAATTATTAGTGTTCTAAAAAATTATGCGTTTTTTAAATTTATTATTTCTTGATCGGTTAATTTTCTCCAATTTCCTCTCGGTAAATTTTTCTTCGTTAGTCCAGCAAAAGCAACTCGGTCAATTCTTAAAACATCATAATTGAAATGTTCAAAAATAGAACGGACTACTTTAACATTAGAAGAACGCAATTTTAATCCCACTTCACTTTTTGCTTCTCCTTCAATATAACTTACATCTTCAACAAATACTCGATGTCCATCAAGGACCAATCCTTTATTTATCTTTTCTAAATCTTCATATTTCAAATTTTTATCCAAGGAAACTTGGTAAATTTTTGATGATTTTTGATTGGGTAAAGTAAATTTTCGGATCATATCCGTGTCGTTGGTAAACAATAATAAGCCAGTTGTATTTTTGTCCATTCTTCCAACAGCACCAATTTTTGCAGTGGTTGATCCTTTAACTAATTCTAGTACATTTCTATATTCTTGACCTTCGTCTAAAGCAGTAGTAAAATTCTTTGGCTTATTCAATAGAATGTATTCTTTCTTTTCAGGAGTTAATACATTACCATCAAAATTAACTACATCTCCAGGTTTTACTAGGTAACCCATTTCAACAACTGGAACCCCATTTACTTTTACATTCCCTGATTGGATGTAAATATCGGCATCACGTCTAGAGCAGACGCCAGAATTGGAAATGTATTTATTCAATCGAATTTCGTCTTTTGATTTTTGACGTTTTGGCGCTTGATTTGGTTTTTTCTCTACTTTTTCAGCTGCTATTTCAGCTGCCTTAGCATTAACTTTTACTTTTTTAGGACCTTGTGCCCGTTTTTGCATCGCAGGTTTTGGCTTGTTAGAATTGGGTCTTGAACTATTTGTTCTATTGCCACTTCTTTTATTATTGCCTTCCTTGTTATTCATATATTCTATAATTTTTGCAAATATACCATTTATAAATTTGACAAGCTATAATTGAGAATTTAATGCGTTTTATATTGAAACTA
>Ga0209358_10004378_pt1 | contig 10140 bp, 6 predicted proteins | sample LauGreFa1BDMLBSN_2_FD_187574 | JGI IMG/M metagenome (GOLD analysis project Ga0209358, IMG submission 187574) | Freshwater lake microbial communities from Lake Michigan, USA - Fa13.BD.MLB.SN (SPAdes) (version 2) | ecosystem: Environmental > Aquatic > Freshwater > Lake | place: Lake Michigan, USA...
CTCCGCTTCTGAAGCGCCTGCAATTAATTGCTGCATTAAGGTTGCGTTGCCAGCAAGCTTATTAAAAAAGTAAGCAGTAGGTTCGCCCGATTTAGGACGAATAAAAAATGAGTCCTTTTGTGGGAAACTTTTATAAATTTCAATGATGAGTGCGATGTCAATTTTATTTTTTGGCGGTGTAGTTTTTGATAAATCCCACCCATAACATTTTTGTCCATATAATTTGGAACTCATTGCGCCAATACGTGGGGCTGGGGTAAAACTGAATGTTTGACTCGTAATACTTGGATGACCAATATTTGCAAATGCATTTGGGGTACCTCGGCCTTCGCTTAACACAGTACCTTCAATTAAGCAGGTAGTGGGATACCAGTAAATGGAATTCATACTTGCCAAGTTGGGAGAGGGCGCTACATCCACGTTATACATGGATTTGTGTGTGTAGTTTTTATTTTGAATAATTGTAAGAGATAAGTTTGTTTTGCCCTCCACAACTTTCAACCAATTTTCTCCTTTTAATAATTGTGCATATTCGCCCATGGTTAAACCATACACAGTGGGAATGGCGTTTTTACCTACACCACTTGAATAGGGGGCTTCTAAAACAGGACCATCCACAAAATGTCCATTGGGGTTGGGGCGATCTAAAATGATGACCGGCTTATTATTGGCCATTGCCGCTTCCATATAATATTGCAAGGAGTTTATATAAGTATAAAAACGGGTACCTACATCCTGCACATCAAATAGCATGATATCTACATCTGATAGATCATTGGCATCGGGCGCACTTTTTTTACCGTACAAGGAAACTATTTTAATTCCTGTTTTTGGATCTATTTCATCGGATACTTTTTCACCTGCATCAGCCGTCCCTCTTAATCCATGCTCTGGTGTAAATATTTTTTGTATTTGAATACCCGCTGCTTTTAAAGTATCAATTAAGTGTTTGCCATTGATAGTCGCAGTTTGATTGGTAAATAAACTAACTCTTTTGCCTTTTAATAAAGGAAAGTATTTTTCCGTTTGATAAGCACCTGGTAAAATGGGCTTAGTTTTTTGTGCAGACACAACCAATGCACTGGCAAGCAGTAGGATGCTAATAAATAGACAGCTAATTTTTTTCATATTAAATAGTATCGTTGAAAACACAATTTAGTGTAAAAACAAAAGCAGCGAAGTGTTTTTTGATTAACTCAGGTATTTGCCAACAATTGGCATACGACGACCTACACCAAAGGCTTTTGGTGAAATCCGAATAATGGGGCAGAACTGATTTCTTTTGTATTCATTATTATTGACCATCTTAAGTGTTCTATCCACCAGCGCATGATCAAAACCTAATGCTTTTATGTCATTGGGGTTGGCGCGTCTTTCAATATATTGGTAAAGTATTTGATCCAAAACCGCATAATCAGGTAAGCTATCGCTGTCCTTTTGATTCGGCCTTAGTTCTGCACTAGGCGCTTTTGTAATAATATTTGTTGGGATAATTTCTTGATTGCGGTTAATGTATTTGGCAAGTTCATACACTTGCAATTTATAGCAATCACCTAATACCCCTAAGCCACCCGCCATATCACCATACAAGGTACCATAACCGGTGGCTAGTTCACTTTTATTAGAAGTGTTTAATAAAATGTAGCCAAACTTATTAGCAATGGCCATTAAAATATTACCTCTTGACCTGCTTTGTATATTTTCTTCCGCCAAGGAAAATGGCAGGTCCTTAAATAATGGTTTTAAGGTGGTTAGGAATTCCTCATACACTTCCTTGATGGGAATAATATCATATTTATTATCCAAATTTTGACTCAACGAAACTGCATCATTTACGGAATGATCCGTTGAGTAAGGCGATGGCATTAAAACCGCGTGCACATTTTCTTTGCCCAAAGCTTCACAAGCAATCGCTAGGGTAACAGCCGAATCAATACCTCCAGAGGATCCAATAATCGCTTTGGTGAATCCCATTTTATTAAAATAATCCTTTACGCCTAACACTAAAGCTTGATACACTTGTTCAATATTTAATGTGGAAATTAGTGTGATTGGATTTAATTCTTTGTTTGGCACACGATTGGCAGGCTCCAAGATAGGTGCGTTAATAGTGCCATCTGCATTGCATTCAAATGTGGCTAATGCTGATTCAAACATGGGGAGGGCGCCACATAAATTTGCATCTTTATCAAACACCAATGAACTACCATCAAAAACAATTTCTGTTTGGCTTCCAACTGCATTACAATAAAACAAAGGAATTTTATATTTTAATACATTTGATTTAATCGTCGCTTTGCGATCTTCATCATGCGTGTAATCAAATGGTGAGGCGCTAAGATTGAGTAAAATATTAGGAGACTGGTCCATCATTTTATCCATAGGACAAATTCGGTACAATGGATTATCGCCCAAATTCCAAATATCCTCACAAATAGTAATCGCTAATTTTTGTCCTTTAAATTCAATCACCTTCCATTCGTCTGCTGGTTCGAAATATCTGTTTTCATCAAAAACGTCGTAAGTAGGTAGTAATGTTTTATGAATTTCAGCGACCACTTTTTGTTCATACAAGAAAAAGGCCGCGTTGTATAAATCCTTTCCTTTTTTATTTGGGTTGCGTGCTGGACTTCCAATTAAAACGCCAATGGTATCGGACGCTTGTTTGATTGCATCAATGCTTTGGTAGCATTTATTAATAAAATCTTCAAATTCAACAAAGTCCCTTGCAGGGTATCCGCAAATACTCATCTCACTAAACAATATCAAATCAGCACCTTGATTTTTTGCGGTTTCAATAGCGCTTAATATCTTTTCGGTGTTTTGTTCAAAATTGCCAATATGATAGTTCTGTTGTGCAATGCAAATCTTCATAAGGCAAAGGTCGGTTTTTAACAGAAATAAACTCGCTTTTTTTGTACTTTCGAGGATGCGATTCCTATATTTTATCTTATTTATACTAATCATTGTTACCAGCTCCTGTGGGCGAATGCAAAATAACCCTGCGGAAAATGCCCAGGAAATAATTTTACCTATGGAAAGGCTGGATCAGGTATTTTTTAATATGGACACCCTAAAATTGAAGGTCAGTTTATTGGAAATGAATAGTCGGTATCCATTTATAAATGAAGTATTGTTGAAGCAAATGTTGGCGATTGATTCCGGCGACAGTGAAACCGGGTTGCTTTCATTTTTAAATGCATATCGACCCATTTATACAGCAGTTCAAAAAATAAATGCACCTGTTTCAGCGCACCCGCAATTACAATCACTTTTTAAAAACCTACACTATTATTTTCCGGATTACCCATTGCCAAAAAAAATTATTTATTTTATTGGTCCTTTAGAAGGCTTTGGAAATTCAATTGGCTCGGATTATATGGCAATTGGATTGCAAATGTTTTTGGGTGATACTTCTTCCTGGTATCAATCGGAGCAGTTTCAAAAATACTTTCCACCATATATTAGTCGCAATTTTACACCCCACTTTATTCCGATTACGGCAGCAAAAAATTTACTACAGGATATCGCACCGAATAGTAATGTAACGCGCGGCTTAATTATTGAAATGATTGAATTGGGTAAAAGGCACTACATCTTAAAAAAAATATTACCTCAATCAATTGATGCTGATTTGTTTGGATATAGTGCTGCACAATATGCCGCTACGATGAATGCAGAACAGGATATTTGGAACTATTTATTAAAAATGAATTTTGTTTATTCCAAGGATCCTAAAGTAGCAAAGCAGCTATTAGGTGAAGGACCTTTTAGTATTTATTTTGGTAATGAAATCCCTGGAAATGTAGGACTATATTTAGGCTATCAAATAGTAAAATCATGGATGGAGCAACAATCTGAACAAGATCAGGCCAATTTAAAAGCGTTGTTACAAATGCCTGCAGAAAAAATATTTGCTGAAAGTAAATACAAACCTTAAGTTAAGTAGTAATAGTTAACTAACTAATTTAGTTTGACAGGGGCCGCCATCTTAAATGAAGGGATATTTACATGAATAAGGTCCTTTGAATCGATGTTTTCCATCGTATAATGCCCTTGCATTTTTCCTAATTCGCTTTTTAAATGACAGCCACTTACATATTGATAATTTTGACCTGGCATGATTAATGGTTGCACTCCAACAACACCTTCTCCTTCAACGACACGAAACTCACTATTGCTATCATAAACTTCCCAATAGCGCTTTAATAATTTTACAGGAAATGAATTGTGGTTTTCAATTGTGATACGATAGGCAAACATGTACTCATTTTGCAAAGGATTACTATAATCTTTTTGGTAAAAAGTTTCGATACTTACCTCTATCCCTTCTGAAATTTTAGAGACCATAATATGTCATTTCCTCAAATACCCTGCAGAGAATACTGCGTAGTAAAAATAGCATAAAATGGGGCTGATTTTACAAAATAGGAAGCAATTTTTTTTCAAACAACAGCTAAGTCGTGTAACTTTGCGCCAGCGAATCAGTTATGCGGGTTTTTGCCTATAATTTCGCCTTAAAATCCAAATCAAATGAAAATAGCTGTTGCAAAAGGGGATGGAATTGGGCCAGAAATAATGGAAGCGGTTATTGCTATTTTTAATGCCGCAAACGTGCCCATGGAATATGAGATGGTGGACATGGGTAAGTGGGTTTTCGACAAAGGATTTAGTAATGGAATGACTCCAGAAGCGAAGCAAACTATTGAAGACTTAGGCATATTATTTAAAGGACCCATGGAAACGCCCAAGGGTAAGGGTGTTAAAAGTGTAAATGTTACAGCGCGCAAAACTTGGAATACTTACGCGAACGACCGAAAATTTCAAACATTAAGTGGGGTAGATACTGTTTTTAGTAAAGCAGGCATTCCAATTGATTTAACTATTGTAAGAGAAAATATCGAAGATACCTATGGTGGTATTGAGCATATGCTAACGCAAGATGTTGCCCTGGGCCGCAGATTTATAACGCGTCCGGGTAGTGAGCAAGTAATTCGTTATGCTTTTGAAATGGCCAAGAAAAAAGGCGCGCGTCGAATTACATGTGGGCACAAGGCCAATATTATGAAATTAACAGATGGCTTATTTCTGGAGGTTTTTAAAGAAGTTGCCAAAGAATATCCTGAATTAAAATCGGACGATGTGATTGTGGATGACTTATGTATGAAATTAGTAAGTCGCCCTGATTTATTTGATGTAATTGTTTTAACCAATTTACAAGGAGATATCGTAAGTGACTTATGTGCTGGATTGGTTGGTGGGCTTGGTTTTGCGCCTTCTGCAAATATCGGAGATCATATTTCAATTTTCGAAGCTGTACATGGTACCGCGCCAGATATTGCCGGAAAAAATATTGCCAATCCTACTTCCTTATTATTAAGTGGATTAAGTATGCTGCGTCATTTAGGATTAATGGAACAAGCAGTGGTGATTGAAAATGCTTTATTATATACATTGGAATCTGGCGTGCATACAGGAGATTTTGGCGATAAGAATATTCCTTCCGTAAATACCACGGTATTTGCGCAAGCGATTATTGATAATTTTGGTAAACAACCCAAACATAATCCCAAACCCTTCTTGCCCAATTTTTATGTAACACCTACCAATTTTAAATTGGAACATAATCCAATGTTGCAAAGTGATTTAAGGGACCAGCATAAAATTGTCGGCGTTGATTTTTTTATTGAAAGTGCGGATCAGCCAAAAGTAATTGCAGACAAATGTTTAACACATGCTAGTGAAAGTTTGACTTTGGTTACTATTACCAATCGAGGTACCCAGGTATGGCCATCAGGTTCAGTTTTTACCAATTTGGTGAATCAATTTTATTGCCGTTTTGAAACGGTGAATGAAGCGCCACTGTCACAGGATCAGGTCATTGATTTGTACCGATCTTTGGCCAAGGATTTCAAAATTTGTTCCCTAGAAGTACTTAATATGTGGGCCGATAAAAAAGCGTATAGTTTGGCCCAAGGCCAGTAGTTACATAAGATTTAAAGCTTTCGCCTTTAAATTGCTTGTTTTTACTATAAATTTCCCTTTTCCGGCTTGAAAAAAACCATTTTTAGTGTAATTTCACCACTCATTTACAAAATAGTCTTTTACCTATGGCTGAAGTTATCTTAATGCCCCGTTTGAGTGATACAATGACAGAAGGAGTTATTGCTGCATGGCATAAAAAAGTGGGGGATACTGTTAAAAAAGGAGATTTATTAGCCGAAATTGAAACGGATAAAGCAACCATGGAATTGGAAAGCTATCAACAAGGTGTTTTATTACATGTAGGCACACCACGTGGCGGTAAATTGCAAGTCAATGATTTATTGGCGATTATTGGTGCTGCAGGAGAAGATGTTACTGCATTAGTTGCACAAAATACCAACACAAGTTCCGAAACACAAGCAGCGCCTGAAAATACAAAAGTAGAAACACCTGCTGCTCCTGTAGTAGCAAGCGCGGATACTATTGATTTAAGTAAAATGGATGAAGTGGTTTTAATGCCGCGCTTAAGTGATACAATGACGGAGGGGGTGATTGCAGGATGGCAGAAAAAAGTGGGAGATGCTGTAAAGAAAGGAGAAATTTTAGCGGACATTGAAACGGATAAAGCAACTATGGAATTAGAATCCTATAAAGATGGGATTTTATTATACCAAGGAGCACAAGCAGGAGAGAAAATTTTAGTGAATCAATTGTTGTGTATCATCGGCCAACCAGGTTTAGATATTGATGCGATTGTAAAATCAGTAAAAAATAGTTCGGATAGCCCAGCGGCTGCTGCGCCAGTCGTTGAAGAGGCGAAAACAACACCTGCTCCTACAGCTACTCCAGTAGTCACAGCAACTGTTGCGCCAACTGCAACTGTTGTAAATGAAGGAAGAATTTTTGCATCACCACTTGCTAAAAAAATAGCCAAAGAAAAAGGGGTGGATTTAAAATTTGTAAAAGGATCAGGGGAACATGGAAGAATTACAAAAACTGATTTAGACAACTATACACCAGCAAGTGCAAACACTTATACTGTAGCAGCGCCTATCGGGCAAGTTAGTTTTGAGGATACACCAGTATCACAAATGCGTAAAGTAATTGCGAAGCGTCTAAGCGAAAGCTTATTTACAGCGCCTCATTTTTATTTGACAATGAAAATAAATATGGACGCAGTTGTTGAAGCACGTGCAATGGTCAATGAAACTTCTCCAGTTAAAATAAGTTTTAATGATTTTATCGTTAAAGCTGTTGCGCTTTCATTAAAACAACATCCAAAAGTAAATAGCAGTTGGTTGGGTGATGTAATTCGCACTAATCATCATGTAAATATTGGTATTGCGGTAGCAGTGGAGGAAGGTTTGTTGGTTCCTGTACTTCGTTTTGCAGATGGTTTAAGTTTAACGCAAATCAGCGTTTCTGTTAAGGAGTTCGCGAAAAAAGCAAAAGATAAAAAATTACAACCAGCCGATTGGGAAGGAAGCACTTTCACTATTTCTAATTTAGGTATGTTTGGGATAGATCAATTCACGGCGATCATCAATCCACCAGACGCTTGTATATTAGCTGTTGGTGGTATTGCACAAGAACCTATTGTTAAAAATGGTCAAATTGTACCTGGTAATGTTATGAATGTGACCTTAAGCTGTGACCACCGTGTGGTGGATGGCGCAACAGGATCTGCATTTTTACAAACATTAAAAAGTTATTTAGAAGGTCCAATTAAAATGTTTATTTAGAATATATCAAGTAGTGAACGATTGAAAATTATTGAAAGGCTCCGTTATAATAAAATTAACGGAGCCTTTTTGTTTAAATTAAAAACCTTTTGAATGAAAAAATTATTGCAAGTTTTAAATGATTTTGAAAAGCAAGCGCCGCTTTATTTAAATAACAATAAAATGGTATCTGAAGCGAATGTTGGATGGCATATCATGCATAGCTGCTTGGTGATTACTTCGATTTCAGAAGCAATCAGGAAGTCAGATCCTTCACTATATAAAAAAAAGTTTAGTTGGAAAGCTTTTTTCGTGTTGCTTTTAAATAAAATACCTAGAGGAAAAGCAAAAGCGCCTTCTTTTACTCAGCCTACTAGTGAAGTTTCGAGGGAGATGGTACTACAGCAAATAGCAGAAGCACGAAAAAGTGCTGAATCACTTTTGACTACGGATAATAATAAATATTTTACACACCCAATTTTTGGAGACCTCCAATTGCCTATTGCTATAAGATTTTTATACGTGCATAGCTATCATCATGAAAAAATAATAATAGATATTTTACAATAAGATGATTAAAAAATCCCCGCTCGATGCATCGAGTGGGGATTTTTTTTAGCAACTTTACTAATTATATATTAGTCCAAATCGCAACCAATAGGTGCTCCTGGGGCAATGGTTACTGGTTTAGGTAAAATCACTTTATCGGGGCTCTTAATTCTTTCTATCGCATATTGATAATGTGCACTATGCAATGGATCCGATTTAGTGAGCGTTTCTAACTTAGTCTTTAATTGTTTTAATCTTTGTTGTGTGATACTGCGTACTTCATAGTTCGCATCTGTACTTTGACTTACCCCAAGCAACCAATGAAGTGTTTGTTGTTGCGTTTGTTGTTGAATACTTCCAGCCAAACCACTAGGTATTTTTATATACCAGGTGTTTTCAAGTATTTGGTCAAGTACATCATCCCAACCTATCACACTAGCTCTTGCTTTATTTTGTACCAATCGATTTGCGCGCTCCACATTAAATAAAAATCCTAGTTCAAAATCAGCCAAAGCTTCAGCTGCACTTAATGCATCAAAGCTCATACCCATTCTTTTTTCAAAAAGTTCACCAACGCCATAATATAAAGGAGGACGCGGTGGAATTAATTGTAAAATATTTTCAGGTAAGGTTAAAGCTTCTGCGCTCAAGCATTTTAGTGCTGCTTTTAAAGCTTTTTGTTGAATTTCATTTGATAAAATCGTTGGTTTTATTTGATTCGCATCTCCACGAACGCTATAGGTATAGTTTATACCACCTATCACTTTAGTCACTGCTTCATATTGGTAACGGTGGTAATTATATAATGGAACTAATACATCTTCCAACTTTGATAATGGGGTGCCATTGGGAACGGCATGCTCACCAAATTGACTGATTGCTTTTTTTCTTACCTCAATTACTTGATTTAATCCAGCAACTGCATCCGCTTGGTTATCCCATAAATGCGCATTTGGATGAAAGCCACTTGCTGATCTTGCATCTGCATCCGCGATAAACTGTAATCCATTTTTTGAATTCTCAATCAGTAAATTTTGCAATGCATTATTTTCATCTACGGTTTTATCAAAATCTTGATAACCATAGGTAATGGCGCGCTTATCCCATTCACCAATTTCGTTGGTATAGATATCTGAAAAATCAATGGCTCCTTTGTCATTCACAAATACATTGGGGTGCGGGTAGTCCATCACGGAAGCGCGATTATTAAAACTCGATGCATAGTTATGTTGCAGTCCTAAAGTGTGACCCACTTCGTGTGCAGCTAATTGTCTCAATCTGTGAACAGCTGCAGTGCGCATTTTATCGGTGACTGGCTGTCCATTAATATAAGGGGATAAGAGTGCTGTAAATATTAAATAATCCTGCCTTACCCTAAGCGAACCTAAAGTAACTTGACCTTTTATAATTTCACCTGTTCTTGGATCGGTAATGGTTGCACCATAACTCCATCCGCGGGTAGAACGGTGTACCCAGTTAATCATATTGTAACGAATATCCATTGGATCAGCGCTGTCAGGAAGTATTTGCACTTGAAATGCATTTTTATAGCCTGCTGCTTCGTAGGCTTGGTTCCACCATCTTGCACCCTCTAATAAAGCAGTACGAATAGGTTCAGGTGTACCATTATCTAAATAGTATATGATTGGCTTCACGGCTTCACTCATCGCCGCATTTGGATTTACTTTATTTAATCGATGCCTACTGATAAACATTTTTTGAATGGGCTCGCTGATATCACTACCATAATCAAAATAAGAAATTCCAAAATACCCACTTCTAATATCATATGCTCTTGGCTTGTATTTATTATCGGGCAATGCAACAAAGCTATGGTGCATTCTTAAAGTGATTGCTTCAGTAGATGGAGCTACCGCTAGCAAAA
>Ga0209358_10004380_pt1 | contig 10138 bp, 1 predicted proteins | sample LauGreFa1BDMLBSN_2_FD_187574 | JGI IMG/M metagenome (GOLD analysis project Ga0209358, IMG submission 187574) | Freshwater lake microbial communities from Lake Michigan, USA - Fa13.BD.MLB.SN (SPAdes) (version 2) | ecosystem: Environmental > Aquatic > Freshwater > Lake | place: Lake Michigan, USA...
GATGAATATATCAATCCCATTTCACAAGTCGTGAGAGCATATTCAAAAATCTTCAGGACTATGTCGAAATGTTTCTTCGACCAACCGGTTCGTCTGGATCCAACCAACGAGACAGCATACTTGATTTCAAACTTGCATTGGGATGCTGGGTATGACAGTATTCCCACAGCTTGAAGATAGGGCAAATTCTTCGCCTCTTCAATTTCCTCGGATGTTGGGTTGGTGAGAATAGCCGTTTCGTCGAGGACGCTGAGTGGTATCTTCCTATTCTTGAACTCGCCGTTCCGAAATTGCTGAAAAAATGTTTTCGCTTTGTTCCAATAGTTTGGCATTTTCAATTCGCATAAACCCTTTTCGAGGTTTTGATAGGTCTGGATTCCGACAAATTCAGGAACTGGTAGTTCATCGAATTTAACTTTCATGCAACTTGCAATCTTTGACTTGTATTCCTGAAGTTCCGGGTCGGTGCCAAACATTCTGACATCATCAACAAATGCAATCACGATCAAATATCCAATCACAATGTCATTCTCATCCACTTTGATCTTCACAAACATCGAAGGCTCAGGTTGAGTCTGAGTCATGCCACATACTTGGATATGTGCATGATGCATTAATTTTTCAAACTCTGCACCTGCACTTAGATTTCCATAGATCGATGAATTGCACTTGTAGACTTGCTTCGGATTTGCCCTGTATTGCTTTCGATGATTCCTTGCAAACCTTTTAATGCCCGCCATTCCTTCAGTTTCTAGAATCTTGAGAAATGCTTTCCTTAACTCTGCAATTTCTTCATATTCCAACTTGGAATATCCCTCATGCGATGGCAAATAGCAATAGATATCATACTGCTCCTTGGTTTGCAGGTATCCGCATACAGCATCCCATCCATGAACCATTTTACCACTCGTTGCAGCCAGTGAGAAGAAAATCGTGGTTCCGGTTGCAGAGATCGTAGTCGAATAGTTGTCTTGGAAATCAATACCTGGTCTCAACAAATTTCCCATTAGGTATTGCCTAAACTTGTAGGCTCCATTTCTCTTGATGGTATAAAGCTCCCCCAATGGGATTATCTTCGCAGTAGCAGGGACATCTTCAATGTTGACCAATTCAACAGCGCGGTTGTCATCCCATCCTTCGATCTCTTTCTTGACCGCTTCAACCCATTTGCGCCAATCAGATCGAACCAAGACCTCAAAGAAGTCTTTGGGCCAATCATTTATATCCTTTGGTGCGAACGCCACCTTGTCTCCTTCTATGAGCATGGCCACAATTGATCCTGATGTGAATTTCCGTTTCTCCACAATTAGGTCCCTTAGTTTGCAATCATCACTTGATCCATCCTCAACCCATATGACTTTCGCTACACCCTTCTTGTCGATCGAGGAGACAGTTCCGAAACATCTTTCCGGATGATCTTTCGAATAAGACCCTGGTGTTGAATCGAAGAGTTCAGCTGGAACCGAGATGAGGTCTCCGACTTTTGCAATAGCCTTGTGCTTTCCTATTGCTTTGTTCCGTTTCTGTTTCGCTTTTGCAGTGGTCCAATCCTGATTATACTTTGGTCCGGAAAATTTCTTGCGCATTTTTCCTGACTCATATTGACCTTTAGGAAGGTGCTTCACTTTGTCTTGACCAATAATAGTCTCAGCATCATCAAAAATAGTCTCAGGACTTGGTTCCATTGATACATTGGGTTTATCACCTTCGGAAAATTCGTTTGCAATTTTTCTCATCTTCGATCCATCTTTTTCTTTGACTTTTGATGTTGCAAGACCCATAATAGCCTTTCCTTCATTGAAAATAGCCTCTGGTTCTGTTTCAAACGTAACCCCTTTTTTACCCCTTTTTTGGCTCATGATGTTTGAAGTAGATATGCCCGCATCGTCTCTACTCTTCTTCCCTTTTCGAAGTGACATACGTTGAATCCCTTTTGTAGTTTCTTTAATCGACTTGATTAAAGCCTCTTTGAGCGTCATTCCATTCCTAGCATTCTCTTCCAATCTTCCAGCAAGCTCAGTCATCGGTGTTGACAGAACATCGTCGAAATAGAGTCCTTCACGAAAGGTTTCAACATTCCCGTAGCGTGCCGATTCTTCAATGTCCGTTCCATCTTTATAGTTTCGACCTGGCAATTTAAGATTGTGATCCCGCAATGCCTTAATAGATTGCACTGTCTCACCCTCAAAAACTGCAGCTTCATTTGAAACTTCCGTTGCTGGGTCGTTCTCTGATGTCAGATCATTCGCTTTGAACTCCGACTCTATTGCGTTTGCGATCATACGCTGATTCAGAGGTCCAGTATATGCTGATTCATATACTCGAACTTTTTGCCTTGAGACACTGATTACCTTTCCATCGCTTTTCCTTAGAACAAGCATTGCAGGCCATTGATACCCTAGGAAATAACCTTCTTCATTGATAGGTGCCCTCTTGTGGATGGGCCCATCAATTGGTGCAAACACCAATGGGGCTCCAAAAACTTTCAGCCCAAGTTGGGTCCAATCAATCTGCCTTCCCGTCCTCAGATAATACGAACTCACATTTTTCCTTGTCGATTGAGGTAGGAAATCAGCAACCAATACAGCATGTCTATCGGATAGGGCCCAGAATTTCTTGCCTAAATGAGGTGCTCCAATTAACATTGCAGTAGACATCCTCCTGATCATCTTGACTCGAGTTTCAGCAAACGCTAATTCCTGAGGTGTCCCAGCTGAAATCGGAACCAGTTGAACCTGAAACAAGGCAAGTACTTCTTCCACGTCTTTAGATAGATTCACAGAATGTGTATCCATATAAATAACACGACATGTCCAAAACTCCGCTTGAACCCTCACCAAAAATTGATGTAATGCAATCGGGAACTGATAATGACTCGCATATAGTCTGATATCCGTTGAACCCGTTGAGAGGCAGGTAAATAGATATGCCCCTGACGCGCCTTCTTCAGATACTGCACCCATTGAGTTCTGACCTCCATATCCATCAGCTTGAACGCTCCACCAAGGTGGATTAACCAATTTCTCCTCTGGATCATTCCTTTTGTATGCTCCTCTTTTGTGCTTTGCCAAATCAGAACCAATGTTGTCTTCATTCAAAACTTTGAGTTTTGGAAAATTCCCAAACTCACTTTTTGATGCCATTGTTGCGAATATTCTTGTATCGATGTACCCAAGTCTTCTGCAGTATAGTCTTGCTCGCTCATCATCGCTTAGCTTAGTTTCGTTCATAAGCATTGCTTTGACCACACCGTCATTTTTAATGACTTCAACATTCAAGATTACTTCTTGTTGAGCATATTTCCGATTCTTCTCACCAGATTCAACATATGAATCTTTCAGGTACGGCGATAAATCGACCAATGGTGACTCGAGTCCATTCGATATCTTGAACACTAGATCCTTAAATTCCTCCGAAGGGACAATATCTTCTGCAAATCCGGTTGTTTGCACGAAAAGCACATCACCGGTTGAAGAAGTAGGGATCGCTAGCCCGGACCTTACACATTCGATGCGATCTGGTTCATTGTACATACCTGCTACATACCGAACCCCCTGACGCTTCATTTTTATTGCCGACACCAATCTAAAAATAGAACCTCCCGAAGGGACATTGGCTAAAATCGCCTTTGAACTGACCAATCCCATTGGTTTTCCATCAAGTTCGAACCGGAATACTAACGGACCTCGGCCAATGCACAAGGGTGCACCGACACTTGGTCCTTGTATTAGAACCGAATTTTTAGCTTCTTCCGATTCGTCGAGGTATACAAAATCCTTTCGGTGAACGGATATGCCTTCTCCGGATCCGGTATCGAAAGCAAATGAGGACTCGTCAACCAATACAGTACTCAAGCAAGTGACATCAACATTTGAGAACGAGTCGCATTCTCGTGGAATCGTCCGAACCACCAGAAACTGGTTCACAATCGTGTCGATGTCATTTGACTTCTGAAACTGCTTCTGAATTCCGATTTTAAACGATTTAATGCTTGACTTCTGTTGTTGACTTAGACCCTTTAGATTCGATCCGTTGTTCTGATCGTGAACGAAACGGCACTTTGCCCCAAACTTGCACTTCCCTGTATCCTGATAGAACTTGCAGATTGGCTTTGAAGTTCTATTTTTGCCGTTGTCTTTATTTGATTTTGGGTCGAATCGAGCCCTCTTTGGCGCACTTTCATGAATGGTACCCGGTTCCGCCTTGCATATGGAATCCGTTGACCTATGCCCAATCAGGCCACATGCCCAACATTTGGGTTCTGGATCGACTCCACCTTTGCCTTTACCATCACGACTCTTCGACCTTTCTCTTTTGCCCTTACCATTATCCTTTGACTTCTCATTTCGCCCCTTCGGCTTGAGTCCAAATGCCGGAGCAAGCATGACCTTCACTGTCCCGTCGATGATCTTATTCACCATAGAGGGCAGAGATCTTGAATTATCTCCTCCTCTTTCTTGATTAGACTGAAACTTTCGCTCTTTGTAATGACTAATGAGCTTTGTTTTGAGTCTTTCAAAAGATGGAAGCCAAGAATCCTTATAATTCCGGTGTTCCCAATCATCGATGTCCACTTCATCCGGGTCATTTGCATTACCCCCTCCTTCGATCCTGCGCTTGACCATTCTTTCTACTTTCATTTCCTGAAGTAGTTCTTTTATGGTCTTAGCATATTCAGTTTGCTGCAAATGCTTAATAATCATTTTGACCAGAGTTTTCTCCTTTGCATACTCGTACTCGCCCCTATTCTCCAACGGGCACATACGCGTTAACTCAACGGACTCGGATTTGAGGCTTTGAAGTTTAGCCTCAATGTCAATTCCTTTTGGAAACGGTTTTCCTCCAGGCTTATCAGGCATTCCAGCATCGAAGTGCAATTCCCTTTGCCTTACATCTTCACTTGCTCCCCCATAATGCTTGATGAGATGCCTTCTCAAATGAGCATAGTTATCAGGAGCAAGCTCTTCAATGGTGAGCAGGGCTTGCCCTCGACACCTCATTGACACCACATCTATCATTCGAGCCCATTCCTTTTGCCTCCACTTTATATGCCAGGCAACCTCCCAAAAGCCCGAATTTTGAGGTTTGAAGATCGCATACTTTTGCGGTGAATGATTCGCAATGGCCTCAAGCACTTCTTGACAATGCTCTTTAAACTCGGCTCTACCAATTGCCTCATCTCCATCAATGGTGGGCAATTCGTTTCTCCAGAGTTGATTTCCAATTTCCGATCCAAACTTCATTCGGAAATATCGCGCAATCGATTTCTCGAATTCATTCCACGTGACGTTCCCACTCTTTCCATGAAAAAGAACAGTTTCTTTTTCCATGTCCTTGAAATCTTGTTCCTCTGCTTTCGGCATGTTTTATCGATAAGGCTCACAAAACCAAGCAGACAGTAGCTGACTGTGAAAGATTAAAGAAAGAGAGAGAGAGACTAGACAAGCTGGGTACACCGAGTCACCCCTTGTTCGGCAGCTCTCTCTCTTTCAAAGAGCTTTCTAGGGCAGACAACCCAAAAGACAGAGCGCACAGGCGCGCGCACAGAGAGGAGACCAAGATAGGATAGACACGTGAGAGGGATCTTGACGATGGCAGCAGTGAAAACTACTTGGGTGGTGAGCCTTTTGTCTTGTTCGTTGACCTTGTTTGGGTCACTTCGATTTCTTCAACTTAACACGTTGTCGACAAGTCGAACAAAACATTTCGACAATATTCAATTTGATTATTGACCAATAATCCTTTCATAAATTATTATTGATCCAATCAAATCGTGACTTCGGTCGTTGCAAGAATGAATCTTTATTCATAATATTCTTTCAACGTATGATAGTCCAATTTGTCAAAATGTACTTACAATATATTCAACTCAAATCTTTTCATGTCAAATAATATATGACGCTGTCATAATGACAAATATATATTATTTCTAACATATCATTTATTTATAGTTCTTTGAACTGTTAAATTATTTTGAGTCAATCTATTATATTAAATAATATATTGTAATCTTTTATGACAAGTATTGCTATTACTGTCATATATATCTTCTATACTCAACTCAGATATAATCCTAATTATATCTTCTGTCATTTAACATTTGGTTGGTATAGTATATATAACCCTATAATAGCCTATACTGTCATTAATTATCATAATACTTCGATACAAGTAATATGCCTTTCAGATCTTTTGATGATTGACTTGATCATATATAGTGTGTATACATTTTTCACTATAATGAAGATATCCAGCTTCTCGTGGATACTGTCGGTCCACCAATAGTAGATTACGTACATCGTATAGTTAATTAGATATGAATCTGTGTCATAATTCTAATACTATAACTTACATAAACTAGTCAAGGACCTAATCAATACAAGATCTATTATACTACCCATAGTAAGTTTAAAACATATAATTCTATTTCTTGTCAAATATAAAATAGCTTCGATATGCCTATCGATGGCACGTGGCCTCATGTGATTCGAGTGCCCTCTTGTCACACTATCTATTTATATTGTGATAGAAATTCATTATATATTCTCAGTGAACTTTATTGTCATATGATTGGATATATCTCAGTATTACTCAGATATGAGTATCCTCATTAATGACGTTACCGTATTTCATGATAATATAATATAATACATTAATATGTATACTATCTTATCAGAGCTATTATACGGTATACTATGAGCATAAATTACATTCTTTAATACTATAGATCAAGTTCTTTCAATTGGTGCATTAACCGTATGCATACTTAATTATTACTAAATCTATTGATACATTTATATATATATATATTTTTAAGGTGTACTCACCCCAGTATATAAATATACTTATATATACATATATATATATTTTCTAAACATTAGTAATTATATGCACTACCGAGTAACTATGCACAATATATATAAATATACTAATCCATATAATAGTATATTTACCTAGTACTGTGACCATGTACATACTTGATCCATAGTAATGTAATCTATCTTTAGCTCATAACGTTCACACTCCCCCGATACTAATAACTGAGTCATATGACTGAGTGTATCATCACAGGGGTTTTCATGTTCATATACATACCCACTTGTAAGTCATTGTATATATACAATCATGAACTGCTCCGCTAGCTTGTAGCTTAGTATTTGATATAAGTCTCGACATCTCATATCAACCTAATGTGATACTATTTAATATAAGTCTGATATCTCATATCAACCTTCACATATCTTGCTACATGTTTGATATAAGTCTTAACTTCTCATATCAACCCATAGTGATAATATTTAATATGAGTCTGGTGTCTCATATCAACCTTCACCTATCTAGCTACCTGTTTGATATAAGTCTTAACTTCTCATATCAACCCATAGTGATAATATTTAATATGAGTCTGGTATCTCATATCAACCTTCACTTATATGTTATGCTATTTGTATAGTCGTTAACACGTCTGTTAGAAACTATCGTGATACGGCTTTAGCATAAGATATTTCTTTATTATTGATAACTATTCTATCTATCTTCGTATAGTTCATTATCAATCAAATTATGGATACGTCTGAACCCACATAGTCCAGATACTTCACATATAATTTTTCTTCAACCGCGACTTCTGGATCAAAGAGTTGCCATTAATCACCATGTCATCCTTTTGCTGCTGATGAATTTATCACGCTTACTGCTGACATAGCTTAAGATCCCAAGTTTCTATCGTCAGAAGACTCGTGTACAACCTTGGGCTTCTTCGGTGGTGGCGGATCTTGCTCCTCATCATCCTCACTAACATCGACGACTTCGACATTCCGAGAAGTACGCTTATCCTTTGAGTTGGTAGCTACTTGTTTACCCCACCCATGATCTTGAGCCGTTTCAGGTTGAGATTGGGGTTGAATTCCCCAAGGGTTGTAGGTAGATATACCATTCTTCTGTGCGACACTCCCCCACTTGGAATCTGGGCGTTGTAAGAAAGCAGTTAGTCGTGTGTGACGATGCGACAGGTGCTCAGCTTCTTGATCATTTGCGCAGTTATTCCAAATCCTTGTTAGAGGTAAGAAGTTGCCGTAGGGTCCACGTTTCCATAACGGTATTTGTTCCCAGAAGACTATATCTCGTAGTTCAACATCGTCATCCTTTGGGATGACGTCATCTTGAAACCCACATGGAACTTGCTTGTATTGCGATGTAACGGAATCCATGATGAACCAATTTCTATGTTGAGTTCGTAGTTCATCTACATCCCGCCAATTCGGAGGTCCTTCAGGAAGATCGTCAATTGGACTTAATGCATCGAGATTATCTCGATCCATATATCGATGATAACGATTGACGAAGTAGCATTTCCATCTACACCATCGAAGAAAGGATGCTTTCGGTGTGGGAGACTTCGTGAAGTAATCCCACTCAACGTTGTCGCGATAAGCTTTATCCAGATGCTGATGAAAATGCGGTTCAATTTGACGTATGTATCGTTCCATCACAATCATGATCTGACGTGAGCGTAGGTGCGGATCGGTGCTGAGAAATGGCGGTAGGTATTTGATAATCAGATTTGGATCTGATAATAGACATGGCGTAGCTTTGTGCTTCTCTGCTTCCGTGTGAAGTACAGTCCATGCCCACTCAACCGTGACTTGATACTCCTTTTGCACCGGGTCTACATGTCGCATGTATTGCTCATAGAGATGAAACGGATGAGGACGTGTTGGGTTTGCCAAGTAAAGCAGTACATACATATTGAGCATCTCAACATTAATGCCGTAAATCCGTGGGTCCGGCAAATTGTCAATTTCCTCAATATACTCAATAGTGCCAGGTTCGTATAGCATCAATGGCAATTTCATCGAGTATGCATTGTCAGGATCATAATCATAGTGCTGGTTGAGCTGAATGAGAGGGTGTGTCTTATATCTTACGTCGTCATTTTGATATTCACCACCATGATCATATGCAGCATCTTCATTCCAGTTGCCTTCTTGACTCGTGTCATCATTTAGATGCAACACGACCTGTGTAGTATTGTCATGATTGACATCACTTGATCCTTCTTCTGGCATTGAGTTCTCATTTTCCGTATCATCGTCATCACCATCTTCTTCCTCTTCCTCATCATCAGCATCATCTTCATCCCATTTCACATATTGAAAATCCATAATCATCGACTGAACACGTTCGAGCTTACTCCCCCGTTTGTGATCCGGTTTATCTTCATCAGATATTTGGTACACATAGTCCGGTAGATTGAGATCCGGATATTTCGCTTTAACTAACGCATACCCATTCATCGTATCACGAAATCGCGGGAACTTAGGTAATGTTAAAGCCTTGGTTCCAATATCTGCAAGCATGTTGTCCGTATCAGCATATTCCGTGCTAACCTGATGATCTTCAATCCGATTTCTGGTAGTCAGAACTTCAAGATCCATCGCTCGAGATGATTTTCCAAGCGATCCCCTATTGTTTGCAATCTGGATCGTGCTCTTATTATCCTGGTATATGACGGTTGGGTATTCCTGATGCATCCCTAACTCCGTCATCAGATTTCTCACTCCCAGAACATCCGTTGTACATTGAAACAGAGATGTTGATTCTGCTGCTGTAGTTGACGGAGCTGATTTGGTTTGCTTCTTCGACACGAAGGACGTTGCAGCACCATTCATCATCACTGTGTGACTTCCCTGAGATCTTGGCACCCGGTGATTAGCATCAGCATACCCATAGATTACATTCACTCCATGGGGATCCAATCCGGATGAATATATCAATCCCATTTCACAAGTCGTGAGAGCATATTCAAAAATCTTCAAGACTATGTCGAAATGTTTCTTCGACCAACCGGTTCGTCTGGATCCAACCAACGAGACAGCATACTTGATTTCAAACTTGCATTGGGATGCTGGGTATGAAAGTATTCCCACAGCTTGAAGATAGGGCAAATTCTTCGCCTCTTCAATTTCCTCGGATGTAGGGTTGGTGAGAATAGCCGTTTCATCGAGGACGCTGAGTGGTATCTTTCTATTCTTGAACTCGCCGTTCCGAAATTGCTGAAAAAATGTTTTCGCTTTGTTCCAATAGTTTGGCATTTTCAATTCGCATAAACCCTTTTCGAGGTTTTGATAGGTCTGGA
>Ga0209358_10004381_pt1 | contig 10137 bp, 6 predicted proteins | sample LauGreFa1BDMLBSN_2_FD_187574 | JGI IMG/M metagenome (GOLD analysis project Ga0209358, IMG submission 187574) | Freshwater lake microbial communities from Lake Michigan, USA - Fa13.BD.MLB.SN (SPAdes) (version 2) | ecosystem: Environmental > Aquatic > Freshwater > Lake | place: Lake Michigan, USA...
ATAAGTTGCTTTTGGAAATCTATTCCTTCATAAACTGCCTTATCCTTTATTCATTCATTATCATTTCTATATTGTTATGAATACATTCTTACATAGATTTCACGCATTTACTATAGTATCTTTTCCAGTATATATCATTACAAGTATATGTTTCTGCTTGCAAACGATACAAGCACAACCAAAGATTGCTACTATAATACCTGATATTTGTTCTCCTGGTATGAATATATATCTAGAAATTATGGCTCCTAGTGATTCAATTGGTGCATTTGGGACACCAGGTTTCTCCTTAAATAATCCAAATAGTAGCGTTATAGTTCGTGCATTAAGAGATGCAGATACATCAAAAGTAATTTTTAGTCCTTGTATAATAAGTTGGGATGGACGACTAATTTCGACTCATGTATTTGTTCCTCCAGTAGAATTGGGTGGTCCAAATCCACCCACAGATTTGTGGAATCAAAATCCAAATGAATTTCATATTCCAATTCAGGTTATCGTTAATGGTGTACCCTCTTCTGTCGATACTTTATATATCGTTCAACCATTTGGTTTTAATGATAGAGGTAGTGATATAACAAATAGGGTTTTAGGTGCTGGTGGTTGGGGAAGAAGATCTAGAAAAGGAGCTATGATTGTAACAAATATGGCTTTACCCGCTAATTCAATTATTACAGTTGACACATCAGATTGTGATCCATATCTACCAGGAAATCAAGGTTATTTACCATTTATTCTTATTTCCAAAACTTCTATAAATGGAAGAAATTCAATTATTTCTGTAAATGCATCAAATCAAAATGGAGGTCCTGGTGGAGGTGGTGGTGCAGGAGCATTCTGTGATGTTGTAGGCACAAATAGTAATGGTGGCAATGGATTTACTGGAGGAGCTCCAGGCGGAAGAAATGGTGCCAAATTACCGTTTATAAATGATTATTATACAAAACCTGGAATAGGTACTTCACCTTCCATAAATAATCAATATGGAGGTTCTTCAATTACAGGAGTTGCTGGTGGTGAAATAAGAGCGCATGAAGGTGGAGGAGGCGGTACAGGCCATCCATTCGGAAGTTCAGGAACTGGATGGAATGGTACGAATAATGATATTTATGGCGGAAATGGTGGAGGCTCATCCCCTTCTGATCGATTATATGGTGGTGGTGGCGGTTTTAGAACTCCAGGTGCATCATCTAATGCAATAAATGGAGGTAATGCACATGGCAATGCATGTGTTGTTCCTATTGCTGGAGGAAGTGGTGGTGCTGCGGGTAATCCTCAACTAGGATTTGGGACTATTACTTGTTCAGGTAGAGGTGGCGGTGGTGGTGGCGCAATCCGTTTATATGCAAATGAAATACGAGACTTGCGTATAAATGCAAAAGGTGCTGATGGAGAAGCAAATAATCCTAATGGTGGCTCTGGAAGTGGTGGACATATAGGCATAGGTGCTAAGAATTTTCTTAATAATATTATACCAGATATAAGTGGAGGAACAAGTATTCCTGCAGGTGGAGAAGGTAGATTTAGATTTGATGCAGGAACATATTCTGATACTTCATTTTATATGTATCAAAAAACCAATTCTATCAATCAACCTTATTTTAGAGGGCCATCCACTGGAGAAAAGAATCTTGTTATCCGACAAGGTATAACGCTTCTCCCCTTCTCTGGAGGTGGTAATGAAATTACATTTTATATAAAACCAGATTCTGGACTTTGGAGAATACTAGATGTACCAAGGAACAATTACTCTTATAAAGGAGATAGCATAGGAATAGATTTTTCTGATATGACAAACTATCCTGAAAAACTGTTTTATATAGTTGCAATTCAAAATAATTCCATGTTTTCTACAAAAAATGTATTTTCACAAGAACCTTCTTTTGTTATGTCTCAAGCTGGAGCTAATATCCTGTATTTAAGCGATCAGCCAATTATAAAGTCAGATAGTGCTGTTGATATACAACCAGCTTTAATATGTCCTACAGATAAAAGATTTGATACCCTAACAATTTACAATGTTGGAGGGGCAGATCTTGAACTAAACTCAGTGTATTTAAAAAAGAATAATACAGGAATTAGTTTAAATAATATTCCAGGTAATGGAACAATCATAAAACCAAAAGATTCATTAAGACTATATTTTACGTTTGAAAACCCTCTAAATACAGGTGATATATATGATACTTTATATATATTTCATAATGATTTAGGAAAAAATAAAAACCCTTGGATTATACCTATTCACGGCAAAAAGGATGAAATAGCTTTAGCATATTTAGATGGAAATAAAAGTACAATTATTAAAGAATTAAAGATAGGTAAAGGATGTATTGGATCTAGTTTGTTTAATGAAGCAGCTATTTTAAATCGATCAAGCTTTCAATTACAAAAAAGTGATATTCAATTAATTAATTCCAGTAAAGGTATTTTCTCTTTTACATTACAGAATACAATCATTGATTCTAATTCAAGCGGTTTGATTCAAGTTATCTATACTAGTACCTCATTAGGAGCAGATACAGCTTTAATTATTTCTTCAGTAGGAAAATGTAATTATGCTGATACTCTTTTATTGATTGGAGAAGGTATCGAAACTAGTCTTAGCTTAGACAAATCGACTCTCACTTTTCCAGCAATTCCAGTAGGTCAATCAAATATCCAATCAATTACTTTAAAAAACAAAGGAACAAGCAATGCCTATATTGCTTCTGCTCCTGTTCCAAATCCCCCATTCCAGCTGATTAAAACAACACCATTCACTCCTACTCTTCTTATGCCAGGTGATTCGATCGTATACGAATATCAATATTCACCAATTAAAAAAGGAAGCGATTCTACTTCTATTCTATGTATATCTTTAAATACATTGGGTTCTTGCAATGATACTGTTACTTGCTTTTTAAAAGGTTCATCATCTTTACCTCAATTTACTGTATCATTACCCACTTTAGATCTCATTGATCCAAAAGAATCGTCATATACTTTTCCAATAAAGTATACTATTGAACCCAAAGACTCAATTAAAGCAAATATGGTTTTAAACTTTTTAGTTGATAGCCGTTTGTTTTATCCTAAATCATGCTCTAAAGGCACATTAAAAACATGGATTCTAAATTCAAATAACCGTATTATTTCTTTAGACTTACAAAATGAATGGATATCACCAAAGGATTCTATACTATCTGAGATAAGTGGTATTGTTCAATTAAGTGAGATTGAATCAACAACATTACTATGGGATACTATTTATTGGAAAACAATGCCACAATCAGTTGATAGCTCTATCAATGGTTCTTTAAGCATTGCGATATGTAAAAAAGGTGGAGATAGATTATTACAATATTCATCTACATTATTTACTGCTACAATATCTCCAAATCCAACATTTATTGATGGTTTACATTCATTAGAATGTACATTTCCACTTATAGAATTAGGAACATATTCTATTACAGTACTAGATCAAACTGGAAAGAAAGTTTGGAATGAAAATCTACATGAAGATTCTATTGATTTGATTGGACAAACAAGATCACTTAATATTCCAATCAGTAATATTAGTTCTGGGGTATATTCCATTATAATTTCATCTCCAACTCAGAGTACTGTTGAACGATGTATTTTATTATCACATTAATGTGAGTAACCGATATTTACAATATAAATATATTATATTTGCCACCCTTATACATGGCGGTGTGTAGCGCAGCCCGGTAGCGCACTACTTTGGGGTAGTAGGGGTCGTGGGTTCGAATCCCGCCACACCGACAAAAAAAAGCTCTGATTGGTATCAGAGCTTTTTTATTTTATCTTAATGATTAGAAATTATAGGTAATATTCAGGCTAGACATTCTTTGCAAGATTGATCCACCAAATATTTGATAATGTCTTCTATCTAATGCATTAAAAACAGTTCCGCTAACTGTTAATTCTTTATTTACTTCATAAGATGCATTCAAGTTCACTAGCCAATATTCAGGTACATATCCTTCGAATAATCCAGCTACCCATGTAAATCCTGTGACACCACGAACTTGTACTCCAGCAGAAAAACCATTGCTTTCATATTGAAGTCCAATATTTAGTTTATGAGGTGCAGAATTTGGGACAATTTTATTAGCGAATAATGGATTATTTTCTTTTACATCAAAACCTAAATAGGCATAATTTGCTTGCATGAATAATGTGCTTGAAAGATAATAATTGACTCCAATTTCTACTCCATATTCATCTATGACACCAATATTTGTTGGGGTAATAATAAGAGCTGGCTTTTTAGTTAAAGGATCTATTGATAACCTATCATAAAACAATGGATTTCTTGAAGCTAAAGCACTCTTTAATGCACTATTTGCTGAGTCTGAACTATAACGTAAAGGAGAATAAACATCAGGGGCTAAACCACCTAAAGGAACAGAAATAAAATTAGTTCTTCTATTCATATACATATCTACTGTTATGAATAAGTCTTTAGACATTATCCCTTTATATCCTAGTTCATACGATAAAGCAGTTTCTACTTTTGTTTGTGGATTTCCTAGATTCCATTGAGCTAATGTTCCTAATCCAAGTGGCTGTACATTATATTGAGCAGCAATTGCTTTGTCGATAGAATCAACATTAACTGGAGCTCCTGCTGCTGATCTTCTGTATAAATCTGGATAGCTAGGTCTTAAAAATGATCTATTTACCGTAAATCTTAATGTATGATTAGTAATTGGATTATACACTAAAGCTAATTTAGGTGAAAACTGAGTGTCAAAGAATGTTGATTGGTCTAATCTAGCTGCACCTACAATTCTTAGATTAGAGAGAAGAGAATAATCGAATTGAGCATACACACCGCTAAATGAATTCACTAAACTATCAGGATTTAACAATGGTGTAGCCCCAATAATAGTAGTATTTACATCTTGAATTTCATGCGAAGCTCCAAGAATGAGTTTTAATTTATCGTCTAATAAAGATGTATTCCATTGCGCATCAATTACATACACATCGCTTCTTTCAGCAGAACTTGCGGCAGCATTCAGCACAATTTGCGGAGAAGCTGTATTTCTTCTGTTCCAGTGAGCTTGAACATTAATATCTTTAGAATTATATGCTAAACGTACATATGGTTTTTCAGTATCATTAATGAGGATTCGACCAGTTTGATTAACAAAGTATTCACCACCATATTTTGAATAACCAAATTCAGTTGTAATACGCGCCTCTGGATTTAGAGAATAATCAATTCTTGCTGATCCAAACATATTAGTAGCATTCTTATTGGCATTAATCAAAGAATCAATATTTCCAATAACTCCAACACCCGCTCTATTTCCCGTTACATCACTAGCCAAACCTGGATATTCAAGAAATCCACCATTTTTAATATCTCTTGAATTAATCCAACTTTGTCTTTGAGTAGAATAACCTGCATTCACTTTATAAGAAATATTCCCAAATTCACCTGCATGTCTTATATCACCCCTTACGGTATTAAAATCACCAGCTGTAAGGCTTAGTTTAGTACCTAGTACATCTTTTGGAGCTGAAGAAATGATATTAATAACGCCATTATATGCATTCGGACCATACAATGCAGATCCTGGGCCACGAACTACTTCTATATGAGCAATATCCCCCATATTTGTTTGGAATGAGTTCCATTCAACTAAATTTAATAATGGTGTAGAAGGATCTCTACCATCTAATAATATTAGAACACGTCTATTAATTGAATTATTAAACCCTCTCATATTCACATTAAAATCATTCATACCACTTTGTACTACATCAACACCTTGAATATTTTCGATAGACTTTGCTACTTGTCCATGAGAAGCTGCTCTTGTAATTTCTTTTGGAAGAAGAACAGAAATAGCAGCAGGTGCATCAGTAATTTTTTGTTGAATTCTTGAAGCGCCAAATACAGTAAATTCTTCTGTCCTAGCTTGTTTTAATGAATCAACATTTTTATTTCTTTTTACTTTGACTTTACCATCTATTTGGGAAAAAGCAGTAAATGCTCCCAGATAACAAGTTAAACCAAAAGCAATACATATAGTAGCAGTTCGGCACACATTAAACATAAGCTTAACTCCACATAATTCTTTATGAATGATAAGAAGAAAGAAAACCTTTCTTCAATTTTTTTTCAATTTTATCTGCTACAAGCAATTTTAGAGCTGGCATCATTAATCCAGATCCAATAACTGATTGTCTAAATTTATAGGCTTCTCTTAAAGAATATGTTTTACCATCAAGAATCCATTGTAAAAATATTCCATCTGATATACCTAATTCTAATAAGGAAAAAGAAGCAGAGTCAACTGCCTTAAATAATTTTAACTTTTGCATTTGCTGAGTAACTTCTTTGCCAATCAATTCTAATTTTTTCTTCATGTTTCTAATTCTATCAAGAAAATGAAGATCTTTACTTCTTAGAGCATGTGCCCAAAATTCAAGTAATATAGAAGCATATTCGGCATGTTTTTCATAAAAATCGACTGTTGTGTCGATTAATGCATCTGCTTTTGATACAGGATCCAAATGAGCTTCAACAGCTTGTTCCATTGCCAATTCATAATCGTCCATCCAATAATCATAAACAGCTAAAAATAGTTCTTCTTTAGTAGAAAAATACTCATAAACAGTTCCTTTCCCTATGATTGCTGCATCTGCTATATCTTGCATTTTTGCGGAATAAAATCCCTTTTCAGCAAATACACCTATAGCACCTTGTATGATAGACATCTTCTTTTCTGCTCTTAAGGATTCTTCTAATTTATTTCTCGACATAATAATCTATACATATATATACATTTAATTGACCAATGAGTCGAAATATAAATGTATTTACAAGAATCACCAAACAGAATAATTTTTGTTGATAGTAGAATTAAGTACCATTATAATCTCATGTATTTCTCTTTAGGATTTTTCATGAGAATACACTTTCATATTTTTGTATAAGAAGTTTATATAAACAAATTTGAGTTATCATGTTCCCTTTGCATTCTATAGAGCAGACTCCCGACATATTGGAAATTTATGAAACAGAAACAATTGATTCTCATAATGCTAATGGTGATGGACATGTGATTCTTTTTAATGATGATTTTCATACATTTGATGAAGTTATCGTTCAAATATTAAAGGCAACACATTGCTCAATACAAAGGGCAGAACAATGTACTTGGGAAGTTCATAATAATGGGAAATCTAATGTCTTTCAAGGCTCTATCACAGATTGTCTATTTGTAAGCGCAGTTCTTGAAGAAATTGATTTAAAAACACATATAGAGTATTAATTTCATGGGGAAGATTTTTCTAATAATTATTGCAATCATATTGTTTATTACTTTTTTTATAACCTTTATCAAGGGAATTTTTAGAAGATTTTTCATGAGAATAATTAAGTCCTCTCAACAAAAACAAACACCATCTGATACAGTGTTATTTAAAAATGACAAGATCACCGTGTTAGATGGAAAAAAGAATTCCCGGAAATAGAACATATGCACTCGATTCAAACGAAAGGTACTCCATTAATAATGGCTATTGATTTAGGTACGAACTCTTTTCATGCTATTATAGGATCTGTGAATTCTAAAGGTATATTAAAGATACATAGCAAGGAAAAAGATCAAGTTAGGCTTGGAAGTGGAGCTACAGATATGAAGCAATTGCATTCAGATTCCATTAAAAGAGGAATTAATGCAATGAAAAAGTTTAGTGCTATGTCTGAAAAAGCGGGTTCAACGATTAGAGCTATTGGAACTAGTGCATTAAGAGAAGCAGAGAATAGAGATGACTTTATAGAAAAAGTTGCATTTGCTACTGGTATTCATGTTGAAGTTGTTTCAGGATATGAGGAAGGACGTTTAATTTATGTTGGAGCAGTGCATGCTTTGCCAATTTTATCTAAAAAGGCACTTATTATAGATATTGGTGGTGGAAGTACAGAAACTGCGATTGGAGTTCTTGGAGAAGTAAGCTATGTTCATAGTGCTAAGCTTGGTTCAATTCGATTAACCCAAAGGTTTTTTCCAAATGGCATTGCAAATGAACAGTCTATCAAAGAATGTAGATTACAGATACAAGGTGATTTAGCTCCAACATTTTCTTCTTTATTAGAACATGGATTTGAAACTGTTGTTGGTACTAGCGGAACAATTCATACTATTGCACACATGTGCTTATTATCTAAGGGCATAGTACAAAATGAATCATTAAATGGCATAACAATTTCGCGAGAAGAAATCTTAAAACATATTTCTATCATAACAAGTGTTTATACCCCGCAAGAAAGAAGTCTTATACCTGGAATAGAACCGAAAAGAGCCGATATTATTCTTGCAGGAGCTTTAATCTTAGAACAAATTATATTGGGATTAAATATTCAAAAAGTTACAATATCTGCTTATGCATTAAGAGAAGGAATTATTTTTGATACGATACAAAAAGAAAAGGATATCAGAGAATTTCATCATTTAAGCAGATTAAGATATGAAACTGTTTACCATTTATGTGAAGTATATAGAGTAAATATAGAGCATGCTGAACATGTAAAAAATATCGCATTAAAATTGTTTGACGATACACTTTCATTACATGGATTAGGTGACTCAGAAAGAGAGCTTTTAGAAGCTGCATCATTATTGCATGATGTTGGTTATCATGTTTCACCAGAGCAACATCATAAGCATAGTTATTATATTATTTCACATTGCGTAATGCCAGGTTTTACTAATGATGAATCTGATATAATTGCAAATATTGCTCGATATCATCGAAAAAGCCATCCTAAAAAGAAACATCTTAGCTTTGCGCATCTTTCTATAGAAAAACAAAAAATAGTAACTATTTTATCCGGAATTCTAAGAATAGCGGAAGGTTTAGATCGAAGGCAACATCAGATTGTTGATGATTTATATTGTACGATTAAACCAAATGAAGTTACAATCAGTGTCAAATCCTTAAAAGGATTATTAGCTGATATCGAGATTTGGGGAGCAATCAGAAGAAAAGGATTATTAGAAGAAGCATTAAGAATCTCAATTTCTTTACATATCTCTAACTAAGTTCATACATACTTCAAGCCTTATGTTTAATGCCATATATAGAGTTTATAGTTTTTATTATACAATCTGAATACTATCGTTGTTAGAATTGTTAATTTGCTATACACGTTCTATTGTACATCTATATATCATGAGAATACTCATCAAACATATGTTTATCATATTGATACTATTAATCCTTATGAATAATAGTTCAGTATATGGCTATACAATAGAAGCACATACTTCACATACAAGTTCACCTCCCTGGCTCATTAAATCACCCAATAAATTAAGACCCAAAATAGCATTGGTATTGTCTGGTGGAGGCTCTAGGGGCTTATCTCAAATAGGAGTATTAAAGGTTTTAGAACAAAATAATATACCTATCGACTATATCGTAGGAACAAGTATTGGTGCTATTGTAGGAGGCTTATATGCATCTGGTTATTCAGCCGATACCCTAGAACATATTGTACAAAATACTGCTTGGGACGAGATGTTTTCTTTAATGAAAGACCAAGACAGAAATGATATGTTTTTAGATCAGAAAATTGATAATGATCGAATGCTTGTTACACTTCGTTTTAATGATTTTTCTTTTGTTGTTCCAGAAGCTATTTCAAATGGAAATAATTTTCAATATTTTCTTCAAAAATTGCTTTGGAATGCTCCCTATTATAGTTCTCATTCTTTTGATAGTTTAAAGATTCCTTTTAGAGCAATAACCACAAATTTAACGCATGGAAAAGAATATATCATTAAAGAAGGAAATCTTATCAGAGCAATAAGGGCAAGTGCTACCATACCTTTGCGTTATACTCCTATTATTATTGATAGCTTCTTATTAGTTGATGGTGGAATTAAAAATAATATTCCTGTAGAAGCAGCTCAAACAGAGTTTTCACCTGATATTATTATTGCTGTGAATACAGTATCACCATTATTAATCAATCAAGAATTAAATACACCTTGGTCTATTGCCGATCAAGTTGTGGGCATCCTGTTAAGAGATAATGAACAAAAAAGTTTAGCTCTTGCTGATATAAGAATTAGTCCAGATTTAGGTGATACAAAAAACACA
>Ga0209358_10004382_pt1 | contig 10135 bp, 6 predicted proteins | sample LauGreFa1BDMLBSN_2_FD_187574 | JGI IMG/M metagenome (GOLD analysis project Ga0209358, IMG submission 187574) | Freshwater lake microbial communities from Lake Michigan, USA - Fa13.BD.MLB.SN (SPAdes) (version 2) | ecosystem: Environmental > Aquatic > Freshwater > Lake | place: Lake Michigan, USA...
AGATAACCCCGATAGCCCGTTTGCTCAAAGGATTCCATCACTGCGGGCCAATTGGTAGTGCCATCAAGCAAGGGCCTGAAAGTTTCCAAAGAATAATCAGTTCCCTTCTTAGTGTACTCCTTGAGGTGAACATTTTGAATGCGCTTGCCCAGCATCTTGATCCAATGCTCGGGGAATTGGAACATCATGATGTTGCCTGTATCGAAATGAACCTTCACATACTCGGATTTGTAGGAATCCACGAAGTCGATCATTTCACCTGGTGTCATCAGGTAGCCATTAAAAAAGATGTTCTCAATATTAAGCTTCACCTTCAACTTTTCAGCATTGGGTAAAAGCTTGGCGATGGCCTCGCGTGCCCGCTTGTCGCAGACATCATTAGGAACAGGTTCGTAATCGGTGCGCCAAGGGATGTTAACTGCCCCGGGAACAACTAACAGATTTTCCACACCAAGGTCATGCGCAGCCTGGGTCATTTTTGCAGCAAGTTCAAAACCTCTGGCTCTTTTTGCATTGTCATTCGCAGTAAGAGGGTAGGGCCAGAAAAGAAAGGAACAAAGCCCGCTGATCTGAATACCGATCTTGTCTGCAAGCGCACGAATCGCAGCATATTCCTTGGCACCAGATTTAGGCGAAAGATCATTATCGAGATCATAGTTCAACTCAATCGCATCAAATCCAGCACTCTTAGCCAAGCGCAGGCACTGTTCCAGATTCATTTTCTCGGGGTAGGGAAACGCCCAAAGGTTGATCGATTTTTTCATCGCATAGCGCCTGGGCTTCGCAACCGCAGCTTCTTCTTTTACCGCGCCGGTAAGTAATGCTGTTGCAGCCATCGCTGATCCCGCCAGAACTTTCCTTCGGTCAATAGGCATGTAAGGTCCAGACATGGTTTCTCTCCTTGTTAATCGCAATTCTCTTCAATGCACAATAAAGTAATTTCACACCAAGGCAATAGGCCGCACAGGCGAACCTGTAGCCCCGATCAATTTCAAGGGCAGACAGATAAACAAAAACTGCCTGACCTTATCTTTCGCCAGTTCATCCAGTTTTAAATTCTCGATGATGTAAATGCCTCTGCGTGCCAAAAGCTCCAGATGGCAAGGCAGCGAACCCAATTCCGGATCAATTGCGCCATTGGGTTCCCACGACATGTTATCCGCGCCCACCGCCAAGACTTTTCTATCTGCAGCCCAAAGCGCAGCGTCCCGAGCCATCCCTGCAGATTCCATATAGCGAATTTCATCATGCCAATTTAGATCAGTACCTACTCGAATTAAAACGACATCGCCTGGCTTGGGCGCTAGGTTTAGCTCTTTCTCCATGCGCTCTAACTCTGCCCGAAAGATATATTCTTCTCTGCCTAATTCTTCCACGCCCCTATACCCCGGAATATCAAATAGCCATCCTTGACGGGCGATCATCGGGATATCTTCCACCGCGCCATACGAAAACCCTTGGTTTGATTGCACCGAAGTATCGACCTTTTTACCCCCACACAAGTGCATATGATCCGCCTGATGGCACCAAGCATCGATATGCGTGCCTGTATGTTCCTTCATGTAAATTGCCCCCGAAGCACTGGAACGAGGCCCTTTTTGATCGGGCTTATAGGTATCTTCATGGCGGTTATGAAGCATGTATTGATAGCCGGGCTTATGGGAAGGATGCACAGGCATGGTAGATCGTCGGGGTTGTTCGAGATCGTAAATCTTGCGGCCCAAGCCGGTAGTCCACCAATGTTCCATGATAATTCTCCCAACCAGGGTTTGACAAAAATAGCTTGTTTAAACATAAGGTAGTAATGCTAGAATAGAAATGATAAAACTTAAATGGACTTACCTGCCTAAGTGCAACATCGGAAACACATGCCATGAAAATAATAATCTCCCTACACACCTTGATTGCATTACTTCTATGCAACAATTTTGCCAAAGGTGCGGAAGTCGACTTCAAGCGAGATATAGCCCCGCTGTTGAAGGCTAAATGCATCGAATGCCATGGGCTCGAAAAACAAAAAGCGGGCCTCAGGTTCGATCGCAAAGACCTTGCATTTCAAGGTGGCGATTCAGGCGAGAAAACAATCAACCCAGGCAAACCCGAAGATAGCCTGCTTATTAAAATGATCACCGTGGGCAGGGAAGGCAAAGTCATGCCTCCTAAAGGCACAAAGTTAACCGAAAAAGAAATCACCCTGCTTAAAAGCTGGATAGCCAGCGGAGCAACTTGGCCCGATGAAAAAGTTGAAACTGCCAAGCATTCGCACTGGGCCTTCAACAAACCCGCCCGCCCTTCCCTGCCAATCATCAAGAATCATTCCAACATAAATAACGCAATCGATCTCTTCATCCAATCCAAACTTGAATCGCAAGGCATGGAAATATCTTCTGAAGCGCAGAAGGTCGCACTACTACGCAGACTAAGTTTAGATCTCATAGGCTTGCCACCCACCCCCGAAGAAATGGATCGCTTTCTGGAAGACAAAAGCCCCGCTGCTTACGATACCCAGTTGAATCGACTTCTTGCCTCGCCAAGGTTTGGGGAAAAATGGGCCCGCCATTGGCTCGATCTCGCCCGCTATGCAGATTCCCGAGGCTATGGCTCCGACCCTTTGCGCCTTAACGCATGGCCCTTCCGCGATTGGGTTATCAATGCCTTCAATCGCAATCTTTCCTATGATCAATTCACCATCGATCAACTCGCAGGCGATCTTTTGCCCAACGCTACCGATGATCAATTGCTAGCTACTTCCTTCCATCGCAACACCATGACCAATACCGAAGGTGGAACCGATGATGAAGAATTCCGCGTCGCAGCGGTGAAGGATCGTGCGGATACCACCAGCCAGGTTTGGATGGGCCTGACTCTTGGTTGTGCCAAATGCCATAGCCATAAATACGACCCGATCAGCCAACGCGAATATTACAGCTTCTATGGCATCTTGAACCAGACTGCGGATAGCGACAAGGGCGATGAATTCCCCACCAAGATGATCCCCACACTTTTCCAACGCGCTGAAGTCGAAGTGATTCAAGCACGCATTGCAGAGTTAAAAAAACGCATCTCCGAGGTCAACATCTCTGCAGAGGAAACCCAATGGCGTAACTCCTTCAACCTTACCGACCCAGGCACTCTTGCAACTTTAAAACCCACCAACACCGATGGTGTTTCAGAAGCCTTACTCCAATCCAAATCCAACATCACTGGGTTTAAACTTTCGGGCAGCAAGGGAAATACACTTCCCCCAAATGCAAAGCTTGCTCTTAGCAATGGCCCAGAGCCCTTCAAAAACCAAGCCCCCAAAGCTCGATTCGTTCGCATCGAATTGCCAGGCAAAGCTAAGATGCTTTCCCTTGCTGAAGTTCAAGTTTTCTCTAACGGTATCAACATCGCTGTCAAAGGAACCGCAACACAATCCAGTACCGATTATGAAGGCCCGCCGAAGCTTGCAATCGATGGCAACACCAATGGCGATTACAATGTTGCCAAGTCCACCACTCATACCAAAACCGAAAACAACCCTTGGTGGGAGGTCCAACTTCCTCAAGTATCCCCAATAGATAAGGTTGTGATTTGGAACCGTACCGATGGCGGAACCAGCGTTCGCATCAGTGGTTATCGTGTCTTGATTCTTGATGAATCCCGTAACCCTGTATGGAAAATCGAACAACCCGCTGTTCCCAACCCCAGCACAGAGCTTAAGCCAGCAGGTCAGGCAGAATTAATGATCGCAGATCGGTTTGATCTCGCATCGCAATCGATATTTACGCTTGAAAAGCCCGCACCCTCGGGAACCTTCTTCTTCAAACTCGTAGATGCCAAAGGCCAGAAACTCAACCTAGGCGATTTCAAAATCGAAACTCTAACCGATGCAGCCCTATCTCGAAGATTAGCATTGCCCAAAGAACTTCGACCTTTGCTCAACAGCATAAGCAAGAACCCAGAGGAACAAAAAAAACTCGCAGACTACTTCCGCACCATTGCTCCCTCACTCGCCCCGCTTCAAACCGAACTCGCTAAGCTTGAAAAGGTTCAGCCAAAACTCACCGCTGTTCCAATCCTTCAAGAACTAGACAACACCAAGAAACGCAAAACCACCATCCTCGTCAAAGGCAACTTCCTCACGCCAGGTACCGCGGTAACCGCTGGCGTTCCCGCTGCCTTTCATCCGCTTAAAACAAATGGTGAACCCAACCGACTCGACCTCGCAAAGTGGATTGTCGACTCCGATAACCCCCTCACCGCTAGAGTCGAAGCCAACCGCCTTTGGGGCCTTATCTTCGGCAGAGGGATTGTTGAATCTGAAGAAGACTTCGGCACCCAAGGCTCGCTTCCAACCCACCCCGAACTCCTTGATTTTCTTGCACTCGAATTCATCGATTCAGGCTGGGATATCAAAGCAATGCTCAAGCTCATCATGACTAGCGCAACCTACAAACAATCCGCAGCATCAACTCCCCTAATGATTCAGAAAGACCCCCGCAATCTTCTCCTTGGTAGATCACCACGCCATCGACTTGATGCTGAAATCTTACGCGATCAAGCCCTTATGATAGGCGGACTACTCAGCCCCAAAATCTATGGCCCCTCTGTCTACCCACCTCAACCTCCAAACCTTTGGCAAGCCGCTTTCAATGGCGAACGAAACTGGGCCACCAGCATGGGCGAAGATAAATACCGCAGAGGCCTTTACACCTTCTGGCGTCGTTCCGTTCCCTACCCTTCCATGCAAACCTTCGATGCACCAAGCAGAGAGTTTTGCACCGTACGAAGAATCAACACCTCTACACCCCTACAAGCTTTTGTTACCTTAAACGACCCAGTATTCGTTGAAGCGGCTCAAGGCATGGCGCGTAAAGTCCTCACTGAAGGTGGTACAACCTTCAACGAAAAACTAAACTTCGCCTGGAAACTTGCCCAAGGCTCTACCCCCTCTGCCAAGCAAACAGAAAGCCTTGCAAAACTTTACAACGATTCTCTAGCTCAATTTAAAGCAGACCTGCCTAGCGCCAAGTTGCTTGCAGAAATGCCCCTAGGCGCTGCTCCAACAAATATGAAAATTGATGAACTCGCAGCATGGACAACCCTCTGCAATGTTCTCCTCAATCTCGATGGCATCCTTACCCGGAGTTAATTATGGATCCCCGATTAGAAAACATTCGTACCAGCACCCGAAGGCACTTCCTCAAGAAATGCCCACTCAGCCTTGGCGCTATCGCAATGGCTGATTTTGCCTCGAATAAAGTCAGCGCAGCGCCTTCAGGTGCGCCACTCGCTGTCAAGAAACCCATGCACACCGCCAAGGCCAAAGCCGTTATCTACCTACATATGTCGGGCTCACCACCCCAGCAAGATTTGTTCGACTTCAAACCCAAACTTCTCGAATACCATCTCAAACCCTGCCCCGAAGAACTCATCAAGGGAGAACGCTTTGCCTTCATCAAGGGCCGCCCCGTTCTTTTAGGCTCGCCACATAAATTCACCCAGCATGGCAAAAACGGTACTTGGATCAGTGAACTGCTACCTAACTTCCAAAACGCTGCTGACCTCGTTACCGTCATCCGATCAATGTACACCAAAGAATTCAATCATGCTCCCGCTGAACTCTTTGTCCACACTGGCGAGAACCGACCAGGCTACCCCGCAATCGGCTCGTGGGTAACCTACGGCTTGGGCAGCCCCAATCAAAACCTTCCCGGCTTCGTCGTTCTCGTCTCAGGCGGCACCGATCCCACTGCTGGGAAAAGCGTCTGGGGCAGCGGCTTCCTCCCCTCCGTTTACCAAGGCGTGCAATGCAGAGCAGGTGCTGAACCCATCTTCTTTGTCAACAACCCTGCAGGCATGAATTCCAACCTCAGGCGCAAAAGCCTTGATAGCCTAAAGGAACTAAACGAGATCGAACTTCAAAAACTTGGCGACCCAGAAACCATCACTCGCATTGAACAATACGAACTTGCATTCCGTATGCAAACCGCTGTTCCAGATGTCATGGATATCTCGCGCGAACCTAAGAAAATCATCGAAGAATATGGTGCAACGCCAGGCACCAACTCCTTCGCCAACAACTGCCTTCTCGCCCGCCGTATGATCGAACGAGGCACCCGTTATGTCCAACTCTTCGACTGGGGCTGGGATACCCATGGCACCAGCGCAGGCGATGATATCGTCAATGCCCTGCCCCGCAAATGCAAAGAAACCGACCGCCCAATGACCGCGCTTCTTCTAGACCTCGAACGCAGAGGCATGCTCGATGAAACCCTGGTCGTATGGGGTGGCGAATTTGGCAGAACCTCGATGAACGAAGCCCGAGGCGGTAGCAAATTCCTAGGCCGTGATCATCATCCACACTGCTTCACCACATGGATGGCGGGGGCAGGTATCAAGCGTGGATTCAACTACGGCAGCACCGATGAACTCGGCTGGAACATCGCAGAAAACAAAGTTGGTGTTCACGATCTTCAAGCTACTATTCTACATCTGATGGGCCTTGATCCAGAAACTTTCAGCTACCCTTATCAAGGTCTGAACGCACGGCTTATCGGCCCCGCAGATGGCCCCAAAATCCTCGACAAAATTCTAGCGTGACGCTATTGGTGTAGATTCTTTCGCCACCTTGCTTCGGTTTTATTGCCCTCAAGCCCATCCCCCTTGTTTTATCGAGCGGCGGATGTTAATCCGCTGGTTCGAGCCCCACGACTTCACCACCCTCGCCCTGTATTTTTGCCTTCAAGCCCATCCCACTGCGGTGGGTGGGTGGCTTTTCTTTTCTACTCTTTTATTCTTTTAATTTAGTTTTCTTTTTCTCCCTACTCCCAACCCTCTTCCCTCCGGGAAAAGGGCCCTGCCGCTTTGCTCGCCCGGGTTCCAACCCCCACCACACTGATTTCCCAAAATCCATGGCTATTTTTGATTCCGTGAAATTCCGTGTCATTCCGTGGCTAACTCTTCCTCTTTATTTTTTACTTCCCATTTATTGTTACACGCCTATTTAAAGACAGAGCGGTTGCGATGGGGAAGCCCCACTGCAACCGCTCCATTTGAACCTTTTTTAATTATGCGGGCCCTGAACTTATAACAGCCAGTTCGACAAGCTCACTGACCGAACCCGGCCCCTGTTTTATTGAGCGGCGGATGTTAATCCGCTGGTTCGCGCCACACGACTTTGTCACCCTCGCTGTAAAAGCGGGAGTCCATGCTTTGCTAACTTCTTTTCTGATTCCGTGTTTTTCCGTGTTCATCCGTGGCTAATTCTTCCTCTTTTCCAATACCCTCGCCTTCGTCAACTTCGCGTATGCGGAGTTTCATTCGTGTTTTGTTTTATCGCCTTCAAGCCCATCCCACTGCGGTGGGTGGGTTCTATTTTAATTTACAGCAAATCACAACGATTCATTTCTGATTATTATTGAATTAGTTTACTCAATTCAAAATATCACCAAAGGCGATTGATGCCATAGCAATCAAGGCCAGCGTCGGCGCTAACCAATGGAATACCCTCTGCCAGAGACTGGCAAACCAGCTACCGATCAAACGGATCCTTATGATGAATTGGCAGCGTAATAAGTAAATCTGTATGCATTAATTCCAATGGTAGAATTTTAAACTCATTGGATGCAATTTGTGATTGCATGAATTGCAAGTAGGGTTGTGGCAGAGAATATTTCTTATGTCTTATCTTGATTGCGATTTCCCAATAGCTTGCCGGGCTTATAAGAATATCATTCTTTTCTTCTTCAATAATCCCTCTTGCAAGGGTGCTTAATTTCGGGTCATCCAAAATAAACCAGAGGAAGGCGTGGGTATCAAGTAACACCCTCATTCCATGTATTCCTTAAAATCATCCAAATGCTCTTTGTCATCCTCGAGAATAGTCAACAAACCTTTGGCACTACCAGCCTTACGCGGTTTCCGTGCGGGTTTACCTTCTGCAAAAAGCCTAGCTATAGGGAGTTCGTTTCGGGTTATCATCAATTCTTCACCTGCTGGTAAATGCTCAATCAACTCCGCAAGTTTAGCTTGGGCTTCTTCAATCGTTACGGTGGTCATGGAATACCTTTTCTTGCATAAAATTTAATAATTGCTGTCAAATTTTCAATAATACTTACCGATGCCTTATACTTGCTTCATTTAATTCTTCAATTCCATATTTATTGAATTCTACCCGAAGAATGAATCGAATGCATAATTTAGCCCTATTATTTTAAAATACAGAAGCAGCAAGCATAAAGTGGCTAAGCAGTGATTATGGTGTTCTCGCCAATCGAAACCCGTAGTTGCTGACCCGAATAGCCGGAGGGCCACTGAGGCCCCGGATGGAAGAGCGAGCTAGCGATTCATTGAAGGCAAAAGACCCGCCACGTAATACACGGGTTTCTCCCATTACTGGCCCCTTTGGATCAATAACCAATCCCGCTGGGTAGTCTCCAAACCAATCTTAAGACCATTCCCACACATTGCCATGCATATCAAAAAGGCCAAAGGCATTCGGCTTGTATCTTCCCGCGCTTGCACCACCTAGCCTTGAATCTAAAAAGTTTGCATCCTGAGGCGTGATTTTGTCTCCAAACGAATACACAGTAGTGGTTCCTGCCCTACATGCATATTCCCATTCCGCCTCTTTTGGAAGACGATAGCCGCCACTCGTTTTTGCATTCAACTTCTTGATGAACTCTTGGCAATCTAACCAAGATACATTCGTTACTGGTAATCTTGCCTCTTTGGTTCTACTGCTAGGATTATTTCCCATCACCGCCTGCCATTGTTCCTGCGTCACTTCATATTTCCCCATGTAAAAGGGCTTTGATAGCGTTACTTCATGCTGCGTTTCGTTTTCATTCCGGCCCTTTTCAGATGCTGGCGATCCCATCATAAATTTCCCCGCAGGGATTAACACCATCTCAAGCTTTACACCCTTACCCAAATCAATCTTAGACTCCATTAACTTCCCTAAACTTTTCGCTAATTCAGCCTGAGCATTTTTAGCCGCATCTGAAGTAAAAGGAGCTTCCAGAAAAATTGGCTTTGATTTGTTTTCTTCAACCTTTACTTCAACCTTTATCTCCGCCTTCACCTTCCCCGCCTTTATCTCTTCCAAATCTTTCGAAAACCCCTCCGCTTCCACATCAAGCTTCATTTTAAGGCAATCTTTGATTGTTTTTTCATACGCCTTGATTAGATCCAACTTTGCTAATTCCAAAAACCTCTTCTGATCCGTTATTAAAAAAAGTGTTGGCTCTTTACCATCCTCTGAAAAAATCTCCCTTTGTTTCTTGATCTGATTAACCGTTTTCAAATCACCCTTATCTCGCGCATTCTTCTCTTTTCTTTCGAATAGATCCAGTACATCCTTCCGGTATATCTCTTTCTTTTCACCATATACCTTCATCGCATCGGTTATCTGCTTCTGCATAACTTCTATAGGCCCAGGCGCTTTAGATTCATCCCCTGCGAAGGCGAATATCACCACCGGCAAGGCCAATACTAACATCAGTACTAATGAGAATAATTTATGCGCCATGATTAACCTTTCACAGTAATCAGATACCCTAAATTTATAGACTCTTATTGTAAAATAACGAACCTCGTAAGGGCAATCGAATTTAACTTTAATTGTTTAAAACAACTAATTATTTAAGGTCTTATAAAACCGCCTTGAGATGTAAAAACTAGTAATCGGATAATGAAGAGAATGCAGAAATTAAAAAGGCTAACCATTAACTTCAACAACTGGGCTTTAAATAAAAAAGGATCATCTTGGCAAATGCGAGGATGATCCTGAAAGAAGATGGGCGGTATTAACGCAGATTGCGCTATGGATTAATGATCCTTTTTCAAAAAGCGTTGGCGTTTTCTCTTAATATTGTTTCTTTTTTTCCTAGTCTTCAGCTTCAATGTGCGTGCCATTCTTAATCATTCCTTGTTTTAAATGCCTTGTTGACCCAAGAGTAATTCTAGTAAGTTTTTAATGTAATTCTGCAAAAGATGCCAACTAATTCTGATTTCGAGGCAATTGCAATGAAATCTACCGCAAATTCGCTAAGACCGCTATTTGGCTTACTCAATTGTCTCAGAGCGCTTATTTCTTATCTTTAAGGGATTTGGCGAGGAAGAGGCGGGCGGCTTTTTCCTGAGTTGCCAT
>Ga0209358_10004385_pt1 | contig 10132 bp, 6 predicted proteins | sample LauGreFa1BDMLBSN_2_FD_187574 | JGI IMG/M metagenome (GOLD analysis project Ga0209358, IMG submission 187574) | Freshwater lake microbial communities from Lake Michigan, USA - Fa13.BD.MLB.SN (SPAdes) (version 2) | ecosystem: Environmental > Aquatic > Freshwater > Lake | place: Lake Michigan, USA...
TGATTTGTTACACATACTACAGACGGGTCTCAAATTCTCTAGTGTTGTATCACCTCCATTATATTCACTTATTACATGTCCGCATTCAAAATGAAATTGCTTTATTTCACTTCTATCACAACATAAACAATTAGCTATTCCTTTTTCTTCTCCAATATAAAAATCCCATACATTAGCACGCATCACTTTTGATATTATAGCTTTTCTAGCTTTAGATTTTATACCTTTTTTAATCGGGATAATATCTTCTTCATTATCTACTTCCATTGGAATAGGATAATCATAATCATCTAGTGGAACTGACATCATAGATTTAATCATAAATGGTACTGACATTTGAACTTGAATTAAAATTAATTATAGAATATTTAGAATATAAAAAAATCAATTTTATAATTAAAACCAAAACAATAACAATATCATTCATCAAATTTGAATTGAGTTCTCCACATATGACTTAAATGACTTGGATGTAATCCTAGATAAAATGTTTTCTTATGTGCTGTTTCATGTGCTACTAAATCTTTAGGTTCTTTTTGTGGCTTACCTATTAATTCTTCAATTGTATAATTGCTTATTTTCCTATTATATTTAACAATTCCTTCAATAATTTCATTACATTTAATTTCAGGATTGCGCTTTAAAAGTAACTCAATTCCCTTATTTAATCTATTTACATGAAAATTTGGACGGTTTGCTCTGTTTGTATCATTTTCAGTTTTAGTTTTAATAATAGAACCATAAAGCCTCTTTAATTCTCGTGAAACTTCACTACATAACTTAATTTTCATTTCATCTTTGGATGATATTTTAACACGATTACAGATATTGAAAATTGTTTGTGTTGTTTCACTTTCAATTGTATCTGAAAGATAAATGTAAATTTCAAGTTGTATTTTAAAATCCGGATCATCTTCGAAAATTTGCTTAAGAGCTCTAATTCTATGATGAGCATCAATCAACATAAAAATATTATCAGGTTCATCAGTATATTGAATTAGAGTAATAGGTGCGAAAAGATGATGTGATAGTTTAATTGTATCCACTAATAATTTTAAATGATCTTCTTGAATATCATAATTATGCGGATATTCTCTATTAATAATATTATTTACGAATATTTTACTTCTTTTAGCTTCAGTAATTCTAATAAATTTCATTGTAAATTGTCCTGAATCTTTAGTCCAATCTTCTTTTGTCTTTCCAAATAAAAGACTACTTTCAATTTCAGTATTTTTTTTTATTCTAGTATTACGTATTTTAGTATTTTCAGTTTCAGAATCGTCTTCAGTTTCAGTATCTTCATCAGTATCATTCGCAGTTTGAAAATCTTCATCTGCATCAGGTTTCTTTGATTTTTGTCGCATATCTTCTATCTTAGAGTTAAATTTAGACTTCACTTGCTGACGTTGAGCCATAATGAAATGATTTATGAAATTTATAACAATACATATAATTAAAATCAATTTTATTTTATTTTAATAAAAATTAAAAAATAAAACCAATTAGTCAATAAATTCTAACCATTCAGTAATAACTGCTTCATCATAACCACGTTCAGTCATTTCAGCTTTAACAATTTCTTTATGTTTTTCAATGGTATATCCACCTTCTAACTGTTGTTTTACTAGAACTATGATATTACTTATTTGTTGATTATCTGCTATTTCAACTCGCACCAATGGACTAAATCCATTTAGACAATTTACTAAACGACTAAGACGACCAGTGAAACACTTACATTCAGCATCTGCCATTTCACTATTCATTACTTGTTTTACTTCTTTCTGAACATCTACATTCATTCCAAGAATTGTATTCCATACGTATCCTAATAATTCTTTAAAAGTAATTAATAAAACAGAATGTACCTCCACATATTCAACATATTCTAGGATTAACTCTTTTGTATTTTGAGTAAGAATAATATCACTAAGAATTTGAGATACGACACTATCATAATTAATATTTCCAAAAGATTGCGCAGTAATATTCTCAATAGATGTTCTAATACATTCTTGAATTGAATGGTTATGAACACTTTGTTTATCATTATATATTTGAAAATTTACAATATTCATATTAAATATACGAGTATCTAAAAATCTAACTACTTGAGGAGCTATATTTTCAACAGGATTTCCATCATATTCAAAATTTTGTAAATAATTACATCTTGTTATTGAAATTGGAATATTAGTTATTCTATTATTTCCAAGAAATAAATATTCTAATCTTCTTAATCTACCTATAGTATCTGGAATTTGACTAATTTGATTATTATGTAAAAGTATTGCATTTAAATTTAATAAATTTGTAATATAATTAGGAAATACAGTTATATTATTATGTGGTAATTGAAGTGTTTTCAAATTTAATAACCTAGATATACAAAATGGAAGCTCTGTAATTTTATTACAATCTAAATATAAATGTTCAAGATTAACTAACAATCCAATAAATTCAGAAATTTTATTAATTTTATTATTATCTAAATAAAGAGTTTTCAAATTGGTTAAATAACCTATACATTTTGGAATATATGTAAATTTATTATAGGATAAATCTAAAATTGCTAAATTGGTTAAACTATTAAAATATTCTGGAATTCTACTTAACTTATTATGCGCAAGATTTAATATTTTCAAATTTATTAAATAACTAATATATTCATTGAGTATTTTTATTTGATTTCCTTCTAATTTTAAATTTACTAAATTTACTAAATTACTTATGAATTTAGGTATAAATTTAATTTGATTAATAGATAAATCTAATAATTCTAAATGTGTTAAATAACCTATATATTTAGGTATTTGAATAATACCTCTATATCTAAGATTTAATTCTTCCGAATACATATAATCATCCATCATTCAAACAAATTCTTATTTTAAGGTAATGTAATACAATAAACAATATACAATATTATATTCAATTTTTTCATTTTTACACAATTTACATTTATAATATGTCTTAAAATTGATTTTTAAAATTGGAAAAACTATAAATTTAATTTAAATCAAATTAGCATTTTATTTGTATTGAAATATAGCCGAATATAATGTCAATGACTGATACTAATGATATTTCTGCTACTACATCTATTAAATCTACATCTAAATCTAAATCTACATCTACATCTACTATATCAAAACCAACTGCTATAGAACTTGAAGTATGTAAGGCAATTATTAATGTTAATTCTAATCCTGAAATATTTGATTATTATGGTAATGAATTTTATATATATGCTCGTAAACAAACTCCATTCTTTAAAGATTGTGTTTTAAAAGAAAACATAAATTCTAGTATTGAAAAGATGAAAAAGAAGGAAAAAATAATATATGAAAATTCAGTTAGATTAATTGAAGAAAGTTTAAATCCTCGTAAAAACATATTTAATTTTAAAATATTTACAGTTCCATCTATAATAACATCAAGAACGCTAGAATTACGAGGCTTTGGTTTCGTTTATTTTGCACATTTTATATTGACAAACCAGGATACATATATGGAAGATATACCTTTTGTATTCAGTATAATAGTCAGTTTTCAAAGATTTATTAATGCTATTGTTGAAGAACATAATAAGAGTTTCTCTATAATTGCGCTAGAAGATTTAAAATTTATGTGTAATAAATTATCTAAATCATTTAATTTCAATGGCGCCGCATTACATAAGATTGCGCCTTCATTAATTTCATCATCTCCATTTGACATTTATGTGCCTAAAGATGCTATTAGACCATATTCTCATCAAATAGAAGCACCTAAAAAACTTATAGATAAGTTCGCAGATGGATTTGTAAATATATATAATACGGCTACTAATTCTGGAAAGACATTTACAACAGTTGGAATAGCTCATCGAGTAATGAGAATTAAAGCAGCCGTATTTCCAGAATTAGAGTTTATTTTCTGTTGTGAAATAAGACCTGTTCGTCAAAAAGTAGCTCAGCTACTACATCATTCAGGAATTTCTACTAGCATTGGAATTAAAAATTCAAATGGTTCTTATTTAATTAAACCTTTGAATAAGGAAAAGGATAAAGATAAAGAACGTGTGGCTATTATCTGTGATACAGCTTTTACAATTCATTTACTCAGTCAGCCTAAAGCACGTGAAAGATATGTACTTTTCATTGATGAAATAACAATGGGTGCATCAGATCTAACATCTAAAATTCTTAAAAAATATATGCATGTGTTTTCATTAGCACCTAAATGGACTTATGTTTCAAATGCTAATCTACCAGCTGATGAACGCATTCATTTCCTCATTAATTATCATCATAGACAATTTCTAAGTTCATCACTTGAAATAACATCTTCAAATATGATTTTTAGTTGTAGTATGGTAGAAACATTTAACGCACAATATATTCTTCCACATATGGGTTGTAAAACTGTTGAAGACTTAAAAATAAAAGTAAAAGCGATATATGAAAATCAATTCAAAGGGAAAATGTATAATCCATCCGCTATTCGTTTAATGTATGATCGTATTCTTCAAATGATGATTTGGTCTTTATCCGATGATATTGAAAACATAACAGAAGAAGAACAAACTGAAATTGATGAATGGAAACTAAAACTTCCGGATATTGAAACAATTTTCGGAGATGTATCACAACTATATTCAGATAATATTAGAAAAATAGCAATGAAAATGCTAGAAGTAGTAATTGAATTTAATGATGATTATGTAATTCAAAATATATGTTTTATACCTAAAAAACACACTGATAAAACAAGTGATGATTTTCTACTTGAATTACCATTACATAAATTTCAAAATGTATCTCTAATAGCACATCCTGAACCTGTTAAATATGCAGTAATGATGTTTAAACAACTTTTAATAAATGTAAAAGAACGGATAGGTTCTTTATCAAAACTTCAAAATACTTATGCTAAGGCACTTGAAACCTGGGAAAAAGAATATTCTAAAATATCTTCTAATTTTAAAAAGGAACAAGATATAGCGATGGCTCAAAGTGAAATGATGGATGAAAGACCACGATTACTATTTCCAGATGATTTTCAAATTAATACTGAACAATTCCTAAAGAAACGTGGTATTCAACGGAATAATCCACGTATTCCATTACAACTGGAAATGCTAGATACATCGGATATGTTAGAGGATGAAGATTTGATTTTATTATTATATATGGGGATTGGTGTTTATTCTGAAGATGTAAATGTAGTATATAGAAAAACAGTTTCAAGACTAATGGAAGAAGGAAAGCTAGAATTCATAGTTAGTAATGTTTGTTATGGAATGGATTATCCAATTGGATGTTTATTAATTTCAAAGGAATTTTCAGATACACAGAGTTTAAATGTAATTTATCAATTAATGAGTCGTGTTGGACGTGGTCGTATGTCATATATGGGTCATATTTATATGGATGAAAGTTGTGTTCCACGCATTCTAAATCCTGTTGATGAAACGAGCTCAATTGAACTGAAAAATATGGAACACATTCTAAACAGTTTTGATGATTAAATTATTTTAGCTTAATCTTATTTCATTTCATTTCGTTCTATTTTTTCATTTTTCTAAATTTCAGTAATAATATAATATTGAAGGTAAAAGTTCTAAAGCAGTTTTAACTAGAATAAGAGATGCAAAATATTGTGATATACTTGATAAATTTATAAATTTTATTTTTATGGAAAGAAAGGTAATATCATTTATTGGTAAAATATATAGACATATAGATGCTTATCTATTTAAATCTTAGGTTTCAATATAATAAAGGAATATTCTAAATTTTCATTTAAAAACATAACTGCTGCGTCATTACCGAATGTTCCGCAATAATTAGGAGCGGAAAATACAGTTATAAGTTTTTGTTTATTAAAGAATTGAAATCCTGTTTTAATACTTTGATGTGCCCTACAAACCATTTGAATACCTGTAGAATCCATAAATTCATCTAATGCTTTTTCATTGAAGAAATAAGAAACACCTCTATCATTTTTAATCCAATTAGTGCTAGAATTTGAATGTTTTTTAGGATCAGACCAAGTTAAATCACATAAGAGCCCATCATCTGGAATTGTATCTCCACGTGTGCATTTATTAATGTCATCTAAATCCTTAAGATGTGGTGATATTCCACCATGCACACAGAAAACGCTATTATTAATTACTAATGCGATAGGCATCTGATGTAATGTTTCATTCATAATATTCCAGAGTTTAGAAGCATCAGTTTTATTATCTGAATAGCGCTCAATGCATTCATCATAAAATCCATATTGTTTATTAATACTAGAACATTCATGATTTCCACGGATTAAAAAAACATTATTAGGATATTTAATTTTAAGTGCGAAGAGTAGAGCTACTACTTCTAAACTATTATTTCCTCTATCTACATAATCTCCGAGAAATACTAAATTAGATGATGGTGGAAGTCCTGTTTTTTCTAAAAATCTAATTAAATCACTATATTGTCCGTGTATATCACCAAAAATATAGAAAGTACCTTGAATACGTAATAATCCAGGTTCATTTTTAAAAAGAATGGTTGCTCTTTTAGATAAAGCAACCATCATAGGAATTGGAATATTATATCTAAATGGTTTTCCAACACAATAGGATTGTGTTTTTCTAGCATTTTCAAGTTGTATATTATATGAAAGTAAAAAGGTTATAAGTTGGTCTAATCCAGGTATTTGCGTTAGAGTTTCATTTCTAATTCTAAGTTTCTTAGAGTTTGTATTAATAGTGTTAATGCTAGAATTAGAAAATTCATTAATGCCGAAAGGTCTTGGTAATACTATAGATGCCATTAAATTTTATTGTATTACTTGTAAATGTTATAAGGATTTCAAAAATAATAATAAACTAAACAACTTATATACTTAATCATAATGAAATATTTTAATATTTAGTTTTATAGTTATTTATTACTATAACAAAGTTAAAATATAATTAGTAAATTAAAGTAAATTAAAGTAAATTAAAAACATTAGATTATCTTTACCTATTTTTATTACAAGATGTTTTTAATTTCTTATTATTTTTAGTATCATTTTATATTTTTAGTATTATATTTTTTAATCTATATCCTAGAAGGTATGTTTTCTAAAGATGAACTTGTTTCCTACAGATTATTTACAAAGCATATGATTTATTTTAAACATTTAAATTATTTTAATATATTAAAATAACTAAGTACAATCATTACAATCACTAAAATAAATAACTAAACTAACTATATATATTATATTATTTATTCTAAAAAAATGAATACTAAGATTATAGGTCTCACAATCATTCTAGCATTATTCATTATCATTTTTTTGAAATATGATATTCTAACAAGTTCTAATAATCTCATTACAGCCAGTAAATATAAAAATGAAGTGAAAACACGTGCGCAAATAAATACAATAAAACAGAGAATAGGAAATGTTAGAGTAGAAGTAGAAGATGAAATGAATAATATAATGAACCAAGCTAAACAAGACACTGAAGATAATTTATTAGAACTTCTTAAAAAACTTCATGATCTTCCTCCATCTATAACACCTTCCGGTATAATTGAAAAATTTCAAAATGAAACAAAAAATAATAAAACACAAAAACAACACACATTAACTATCATTTTATTCTATAGTCTTACATGTCCACAATGTCATAGGTTTCTTCCTACGTGGAATTTAGTTAAAGAAAGTATTCCTAAGGGGGGTGCAAACCTAACCGAAATTGAAAGTTCTAGTAATCCGGAAATGGCTGCACGTTATGGAATTTCATCTGTACCTACAATTCTTATTATGCGTGAGTCTAAGGTAATTGATACTCTTCTAGGTGAAAAAACATTTGAAGATATAGCTAAAGTTCTTAAAATGTATGGTATTCAAATTGAAAAACCTGATGTAAAAAGAACAAGCTCATTAGAAGGATTTGTAGATTATATTAGTGCAGCACAAATAGAAAGTGAAAGTAGCAGTGATAGGAAGACTATTGATCCAGATTGTCCTTTTATTAGTTTTTATCAAAGTGATAAAGATTATTATTGTGCAGATAGTAATTATTTATATGGATGTATGAATGCTACATCTGGAAGTGGAATAGCTCCATTTGATGCGGCTTTTGGTGTAATAGAAAGTTATTTATTATCATTACCAGATAATAATTTAGATAAAATGAAAAAATGCGCAAGTAATCATTCAACTGAAGTGAAACAATGGGGGCTTTGTAATGCTATACAATTAAATAATAAATCACAATATAGTAATGATATTGAAAGTGGCATCGCCACAAAACCATTTTTAAATGTAAATTATGATGATAATAAAGATGTAGTTAATGCTATAAATTATGCTTGTTCATTGAAATCATATTGATTTATTTATGATTCATTTCATTTAAGAATGTTTCTTTATTTTCTAAAATTGTATCATAAAATCCAAATTCAATAACCATTTTTAAAAATGATAGATTACGATATGTAGTCATTATTCTTAATTTACTATTATCTATAGAAATAACCTTAACATTATCTAATATTTTCTTCATTACATCAGTGTTAATTTCATTTGTTTCTTCTTCATCTTTATCTTCTCTAGATTCAGGTTCAGATTCAGGTTCATGTTCATATTCTTCTTCTTCTTCTTTACTAATTTTACTAATTAATTTATTTATAAATTTACTAATAAAACAAGGTTGAATTTTAATTTGTTCTTCATCTTCATTTGTTGTTTCTTCATCTCCTTCAATATCATCTTCAATTGCTTCATCACATTCATTAGCTTCATTTGTTGTTTCTTCATCTTCAATTGCTTCATCACCTTTATTATCATCTTCTCCTTCATTATCATCTTCTCCTTCATTAGCTTCATGTGGTGTTTCTTCACCTTTATTATCATCTTCACCTTCATTATCGTCTTCAATATCTTCAATTGGTGTTTCTTCTATATCTGCTTCATCATCTAATGAATTGGCTGAACATTGAAATTTTAATTTTACAATCTCTAAATCATTATAATCTCTTTGAAGATAAATAAACCATTTGATAAGTTTAGACATATTACTATTTGTATCTAAATATTCTAGTAATTTTAGTTTATTTTCTTCATCATTATAAAAATCAGTAATATCATTCATAAAATCTGAGTATGAAGCATAATTATAAAAATCATAATTATTTGAAAGAATTGAATTTATATTAATTGTTGGAATACTAGAAATTCGATATTGATATAGCTTATTAAAAATAAATTGAAAGCTCTTACCTATAATAAAAAAACTTAATAGTGGAAATAAAAATTCTTCCATTTTAATAAATTCTTTTAGTTGTTATAATGTTATAGTATTATAGTATTATAATTATTTATTTTGAACTTATTCTTGTTTCTTTGTTTTATATTTTCTAGCATTTACAATTTTTTTAGAAAGATAAAGTTTTTTAGCTTTAAATGAAGTTTTAAAATGTCTAATTGCTTTATTAGTTTTACGAATATATTTATGTTTTGTAGGTTTATAAATTGAAATTGATTTTGGAATAACCACTTTATATCTAAGATTTTTAGGAGATGAAATAATTCTACCACCAGCTTGAACAGATGATAATAAATGAGTTTTAAAATATGTTTCCAATTGTGTCTTGGAAATGTCAGATGCCCTTTCTGTAAATGAATAAAGAGTTAAGATACTTTTAATATATTCATCCGTTTTAAGTGCTTTTCTTTGATTTTTTAATATAGCTTCTACTAATGTAGATTCATTTTCTGAACTTATATTATCTACTAATGCTAGATGTTGATTATATTCAGCTTTAACATTTGCTGGGTCATATTTAAATGTAGAAAACATATCATTACTAGCTTTAATAGCTTCAACTTTCGCTTTAATAGATGTTAAACTTGATATATCTGTAATATTACCTAAACGTAGACCACGTATTTGACTATTACTAGAATTTAAAAAATTTATATTTTGATTAGGATTATTTAAATTAGATTGCCAGGTTGTAGCATAATTTAGCTTTTGTGCTTCAATACCTTTAAAGAATTGTTCAATCAAATTTTTGTATTTTTCTGATAGTTTAGTTTTAAAAGATGATAAATCTAACACTTGATTTTTAGCTATTTGTTGGGTAAGGTCATT
>Ga0209358_10004388_pt1 | contig 10130 bp, 10 predicted proteins | sample LauGreFa1BDMLBSN_2_FD_187574 | JGI IMG/M metagenome (GOLD analysis project Ga0209358, IMG submission 187574) | Freshwater lake microbial communities from Lake Michigan, USA - Fa13.BD.MLB.SN (SPAdes) (version 2) | ecosystem: Environmental > Aquatic > Freshwater > Lake | place: Lake Michigan, USA...
TGCGGCGCAGGTGGATGCAGCCGGCATGGCCGTGCGTGGCTCCCTCATGGAGCTCGCGCGCGGCGTCCAGGTCGACCCGGCGGTGCGGCACTCGGCGGCCAGCACGCTCATGCTGCTCGGTGCCGGCGACCATGCGCTGGTCGAGGCACTCTCCTTCGACCGTGATGCGCGGCTGCGCGCAGACGCCGCGTTGCATGCGGCCGGTGCCCTGCATGCCGGCGGTGCCCCAGCACCCAGCATCGCCGTGCTCGAGCGGTTGGCGCAGGATCCCGATCGGGTCGTCGCGCTCGCGGCGCTCGCTGCGCTCGGCGAGATCCCCGACGACGGCATGTTCATCGATGCCGTCGCCCGCATCGCCGCCGTGAAGTCCGTCCTCAAGCAGGCCCCATTGCGCGCAGCCCTCGCCAGTGGGATCAAGGGTCGTTCGATGCTCCTGCTGGATCGCGCGACGCGCGCCGCATCGGCTCCCGCACCCGAGGATGGATCGACCGTTGCATCAGCGCGTGCGGTGACGGCTCCCGCCATGGATGCGCGCGACGCCGGCGTCCGTGCCCTGCTGCAGGATGCCGCCGCACAGGTCCTCGCGCACGTCAACGAACGGCTGAACGAAGCCCTGCTGGAACTCGCCGCGCGTGCCTCGACGACGCAACCGCAGGTCGCATCGGCGATCCTCGACCGCGTGGCGTCGTGGACCAAACCTGCATCGAAGGATGCGCGCGTCCTGCGCATGCGTGGGCAGCCCGTGGGCTGGGGCGAACTCATCGCGAGCGGCCCCCGGGCGGTGCGTGCCGCAGCGGTGCTCGTGGATCCACAGCTGTCCTGGCCAGGCCGCGATGGCTACGCCATGCCCAAGGTCGAACTCTCGGCCGAGCAGCGTGGCCGGCTCCTCTTCGGCAACTGCGTCGGCTGCCACCAGGCCAGCGGCGCCGGCATGCCACCGGTCTATCCGCCGCTGCGTGACAGCCCGTTCGTGACGGGCGATCCCGCGCGACTCGTTCGGATCCTGCTGCACGGCCTCGAAGGCGAGGTCGAGGTGGATGGCGTCACGTACCGCGGCGTGATGCCCGCAGCACCGATCCAATCCGATGCCGATCTCGCCCTCCTCGCGACCTGGCTTCGGTCACAGTGGGGCCACGCTTCGTCCGCCGTCACGACCGACTTCGTCACGCGTGTGCGCTCCGCCGACGCATCGCGCAGCGGTGCCTGGACCCTGAAGTCGCTGGACGCCGCCGCGAAGGTCGACGCCGCGCCCTGACGGACTCAGCCGCCGCGCATCAGCATCTCGACCTGGCTGCGGAACTCAGGCGGCACGTCCATCAACTGGCCGTCGCCATCCACGTGCCCCTGCCAGAGCACGGTGCCGTCGAGTTCCTCCACGCGCACCTCGGCGGGGCCGTCATTGCGCCGAGTCACCGCGATGCGGATCGAGCCGTCCTCGATGGTTGCCGATGAGCTCGAGGACGTGGAGCTGCGACCGTCGACGGGACCGTCGGGTCCGGGTCGTCCGGCGCCACGCTTGCGCATCGGCGGCAGGGCCGGGCGCGGGCCATCGCCGCGCCATTCCTCGACGTCGATCTCGACCTCGACGTTGCGTTCGAGGGCTCGCATGATCTTGTCCAGTTCGCGCGCCTGGACATCGGGCGGCAGTTCGCGCAGTGCTTCGCGCACGGCATCCATCAGTCGTGCCCGGGCGGCGGCCGCGGCATCGCGCGCGCGCTCTGGGCGCCCCGCGTCGCCGCGCGGCTGGGCACCATCCCGACGTGGACCATCGCCACGGGTCTCGCGGCGCTCGATCATCTCCCGCCGCTCGATGTCTTCCCGCCACGCCATGCCTTCGTCACCTTCGGGCCTTCCCTGCGGGCGCGCCGGCCGTGCGGGCGGCGGCAGGTCCTGCGCACCCGCGTCGGGTGAACCACGGCGTGCGGGCACCATGCGTTCGCCAAGGGCGACGTCGGCTTGCTTGCGCTCGCCGCGACGAAGCCAGGTCAGCTTGACCTTGGCACCGGGCTGCTCGGACTTCACCAGGCCATTGAACTGATCCACGTTCATCAGGAACTGGTCCCCCACCATCTCCAGGATGTCGAAGCGCTGCAGCCCTGCCTTCTCGGCGGGGCTCTCCGATTCGACGAACATCACGACGAGTCCCGCGCCCTTGCGCAGGGGCAATTGCATGGCGACATCACTGCGCACAGGTTCCACCTGCACGCCGAGCCATGCCTGGCGCTCGGTCATGCGATCGATCGGAGCCTGCACCGGCGCCATGGACCGTTGAGGCGGCGGCGTGGGCTGGCTGGCGCGGGGTTCCTGCGCGGGTGAGCACGAGAACGCGACAACGAGCACGGTGGGAACGACAAGCGCCATGAGAGCCTCCTTGCAACGGACAACCGGGACGGAATCCATCGTCACCCAAGGTCATCGGCAGATGTCGCCGCGCTTCTGCAGGAGCGGATCGCGCCGATTGCCGCCGCACCGTGGCCGCGCATGGCGGACCGGCGCGACGGGGCGAACGTCATTCGGTCATGTCCCAGCCAGCCATGTACCGCCCTGTTTCCAGGCGCAGCACCTGACGGACCAGGTCATTCGCCAGCGTGCTGGCACCAAACCGGAAAAGGTGTGGCGATAACCAATCTTGCCCCAGCGTCTCACGCACCATCACCAGGTAGTGGATGGCTGACTTCGCCGCGCGGATGCCGCCAGCCGGCTTCATGCCGATGCGGATCCCGGTGGCGCGATGGTGATCGCGGATCGCTTCGAGCATGACCAACGTCACCGGCATCGTGGCTGCAGGCTGGACCTTGCCGGTGCTGGTCTTGATGAAGACCTCGCCGTCGACCAGGGCGGCTGCACCCGGGACGCTCGATGCAGCCTCCATCGCGACATCGCTCGCGTGCCGGACCTGCTCGAGCGTGCCGAGCTCACCCGTCTCGAGGATGATCTTCAGGTGCGCCGCGCCGCACGCGCGCTTGATCTCGCGGATCTCCTGCGCGACCTCGGCGTGCCGACCCTCGAGCCATGCCCCGCGCGTGATGACCATGTCGATCTCGTCCGCACCGTCGGCGACGGCACGCGCGCAGTCGGCCAGGCGCAGGTCGAGCGGGTACTGCCCGCTGGGGAACCCCGTCGCGACGCTGGCCACCTTGACGGTCGATCCGAGCAGGGCCTCGCGCGCCTCGCGGACGCGTGATGGATAGACGCAGACCGCGGCGACCGGCGGCAACGGCTGCGCGAGCTCGCCGTGGTACGGGCGGAGCGCCTTCGCGCAGAGCGCCTGCACCTTGCCGCGCGAATCCTTGCCTTCGAGCGTCGTCAGGTCCACCATGGACAGCGCCAGGCGCAGGGCCTGGCGCTTCGAGTCGTTCTTGATCGACCGCTTGGTGAACGATGCGGCGCGCGCGACGGCGGTGACCGTGTCGACCGCGCGCATCGGCGATTCAGTTCCCGCGGGCGCGGGCGAAGAGCGCGCCGAGGTTCTCGCTGTGCCGCAGCTGGACCTTGAAGTCCTGGTAGCGCTCGATGGCGTACACCAGCAGCACCTCATCGCGGCTGTCGACGACGTAGACCGCCTCGATCGGCTCGGCCGGGGTGCCCTGGCCCGTCGTGGCGGAGCAGACGCTGTAGCCCTGGCTGCCGCTGTTGGCCTGGTCGGCGAAGGCGCGCTGCTCGAGCCGACCGGCCTGGATGATGACGAGGGCGCCGAGCAGGACCGCGGTCGCCCAGAGGATCGCCGCGCCGGTGCCGATGGACTGCTTCTCGTTGCGGGTGCTCATCGTCCGCTCCTCCGTGCCTGCATGCTGTCGGCGGCGATGTTGCGGTAGCCGACGTAGTTCATCTTCTTGCCCGCATCGTCCCACGCCATCGCGACGAGTTCGTTGTTCACCTCGTCGATGACGTAGACGACCGAGAGCGGCGTGCCCGTGACGCCGCTGGAGATGAGCATGTAGGACCCTCGCTGGCGCGCCTGGGCCTGGGCCCGGCCGGAGAGCGAGACCAGCGCGAGCGCCGCCAGCAGCACGGCGTTGAGCGCGATCAGGGAGAGGAACTGCGGTCGTGACATGAAGGGGTCTCCTGTGCGGGATGATGTCGGCGAAGGGACCGGCATCTCGTGATCATTCGTGGTGGACGCAGGCATCAGTCCATGTGGCTGCGCTTGACCGGATAGAGCGCCACGCCGAGCACGCCGGCGCCGATCAGGAACATGACGGCGTAGCCGACCCACGCCGGGGCGGGACTGTTCACGCTGGGCTCACGCGGACCCTGCGCGAGCGCGAGGGTCGTGACGCAGGCGGCGGCGACGATCGGTGCACATCGGACGAATCGACTCATGGCCGGAGCATACCTGCGGTGCATGGCTCCAGCGCCGTCCGACGCCCGTCGCGCACCGCACGCACGACGGGGTGCCCGGGATCGTGGTCGAGCACGATGCGCAGGTCGCGCTCGAGCGCCTCCTGCAGGAAGGCGCGCTTAGTGAGCATGGTCTGGTACGGGAGCATGTCGTAGCCGAGGCTCGACGACGGATGCGCGTGGTGCCGCGTGGGCATGAGGTCGCCGGGAAACGCCCAGGCCGCATCGGTGCCCTCGACGAAGACCCCCTGCATCCCCCAGGTGTGCCCCGGCAGCGGTCGCAGCTCGATGCCGGGCATCGGCGAGGCCGTGCCGTCGTGCAGGACCACCTGACCCGCGATCGGATCGAGCACGGACCGAAGGTAGGTGCGCGTCATCGTGCTCTTGTTCGCGAGGGCGTCCTCCCACTCGGTGCGCTGCACGTGGACGCGCGCGGACGGGAACACGGGCGTGATCGCGCCGTCGGGCCCCGCCGTGAGCCCTGCGGCATGGTCGAAGTGCAGGTGCGTGACGATGACGTCGGTCACCTCACGCGGGGCGATGCCGCGCTCGGCCAGCGCATCGACGATGGTGCGGCGGGCCAGCAGCCATGCCGCACGGTCCGCGTCGGCCCAGCGGTCGCCGTACCCGGTCTCCACCACGACGGTCCGTGCTCCGTCGCGCAGGAGCATCGCGTTGCAGGCGAGGGCGATGCGGTTGTCGGCATCGGCTTCGACCCAGGTCGACCACTGCACCTTCGGGATCAGTCCGAACATGCCGCCGCCATCGAGGCGGAAGTCACCGGCGCGGAGGAGTTCGACGTGCCATCGTTGCATGCGTGCAGTCCGTGGCGACCGGTTCAGGGCGTGGGCACGGGCGGCGTCGTGCGCTCGGGCATCGGCGGGCCCACGCGGGGGTCCTCCATGGGCGGATAGACCATGACCCGTGCACGGTCGATCGAGATCGTCCCCTGCTCCTGCGCCGGCGAGCCCACGATCGCCATGCGACCGGCCGCGGGCATGGTGGGTTCCTGCCGTTCACCGACCGCGGCGCGGTCCACGAAGGTGTTCACGCGCGTGCCCTTGATCGACACGGCGATGGAATGGTCCTTGCCGTCACGCAGCCGGTCGACGCCGATCTTCGAGCGCACCCCGCCGTCGAGCGCACCGTCGGTGGGCAGGCGCACGAGGAAGGCCGCACCCGGATCGTCGCAACGGCCCTCGATGATCGCGAGGCAATCGCCGTAGGCCTCGTCGCTGACGAGCGCGGATGGTTCAGCCTCGGTGCGCGGGTTCACCAGCCGCGCATGCGGCGGGATGCCGTCGAGCGGCCATGGCAGGCCCGAGCGCACCGTCCAGCCCTGCAGTGCACCACCGTCGAACATGCGCACGACCTTGGGCGGCGGCAGTTCGGCGATCATCACGCGGCGCCAGTGCACCGTGGTCTTCCCGGAGTGGACCTGGAAGGCGATGCGGCCATCCTCGTCCATGACGTCGACGCCGTTCGCGGCCGGCACGCCGTTGACCCAGGTGCGGAACCAGGGACCCCGGCACTCGATCACGTATCGATTCCATTCGCCCGGCTTGAACGCATCACGCGCCGCCTCGTTGTCCTTGAGGTCGAAGAGCCATCCCCGCCGTCCCTCGTCGTAGATGCCGCCGCTCCAGGCGCGCGGCGAAGGATCGATCTCGACCTGGTAGCCGACCAGCGATGCCGCACCGCCCTCGTCGCGCACCTGGCTCCGGACCTGGATGCCGGAGTTGCCCTCGTCGATGCGCAGCTCGAGGTCGAGCACGAAGTCACCGTAGGTGCGCGGGCTGACGAGGAAGGCGTTGCGGGTGTCGGTGCCGTGGCCCGTGAGGACGCCGTCGCGCATCGAGAACTCGGCCGTGCCGCCGACGACGTGCCAGCCCTCGGTCGAGCGCGCAGGGAAGAGCGGCTTGAGCGCCGGTTGCGGCAGCACCTCGCCGTCGGCGTCGGGTCGATCGCCCACGATGGGTTCGGTCCCGCCTGCGTGCGCGCTGCCGCGCGGCGCATCCGACCACCCGGGCACACCCATCATCAAGGGTGCACCGAGCAGCGCGGCGAGGAGGATCGATCGCATGCTGCGTGCCATGCGCGGATCGTAGCCGGGGGCTAGCCTTGCCCCGATGATGACATCGCCCAGGGTCACGCTGTTCGGCGCCGCGGGCGAGGTCACGGGATCCTGCACGCTGGTCGAGTCCGCCTTCTCGCGCGTGCTGGTGGATTTCGGCATGTTCCAGGGCGCTCCCGAGCAGGAGCTGCGCAACGCGGATCCGCCGCCGATCGACTTCACGACGCTCGATGCGGTCGTGCTCACGCACGCCCACGTCGACCATTGCGGCCGCCTGGGCATGCTTTCGCAGCTGGGCTTCAACGGACCGATCATCGTGAGCGATGCCACGAGCGAGCTCCTGCCGCGCGTGCTCCGGTCCAGCGCGACGCTCCAGTTCGTGCGGATCGAGGAGCATGGTGCCGGAACGGCGCCGAGCTTCGAGGTGCTCGAGCCGGCGCACCTGGTGCAGTCGAGCCGTTCGCGTGACGTGCCGCCGGTGGTCCTGTTCGGCCATCGTGACGCCGACCGGGTCGCGAAGATGGTTCGTGCGATTCCATGGTCGGCCTGGCACGAGCTGCCCGGGGGGATGCGCGTGCGGCTGCACCATGCGTGCCACGTCGTCGGCGCGGCCAGCGTGGAACTCGAGCTCGAGCATGCCGGGTCGCGCCGGCGCGTGCTGTGCTCAGGCGACATCGGGCCCTTCGACAACGCCCTGCTCGCGGCGCACCAGTGGCCCGAGCGGGCCCCCGACCTGGTCGTGATGGAATGCACCAACGGGCATCGTTCGCTGCGCGAACAGGATGCCGTGCGGACCTTCGATGCCGTGGTGCGGGACGCCGTGGCGGAAGGCAGGCGACTGCTGTTCCCGGTGTTCGCGCTCGGGCGCGCGCAGCAGCTCCAGCAGCACTTCGCGCGGCTCTCCCGCGAGGGCGCGCTCGACGGCTTCCAGGTCTACCTCGACAGCGGGATGGCGGTGCACGGCGCGACCGTGCTCGAACGGCACCCGCGGCTGCTGGCGCCGGCGCCGCAGCGCATGATGCTGCGCGGCGAGTCGCCGTTGGAGTTTCCGCAGCTGCACCGGCTGACGAGCCGCTCGCAGAGCGAGGACCTGCGGTCGATCCGTGGCGGTTGCGCGATCCTCGCCGGGTCGGGCTTCTGCGATGCCGGGCCGATCGTGCGGCACCTGCTCGACCACCTCGAGGACGAGCAGACCTCACTCGTGTTCACGGGTTTCCAGCTCGAGGGTTCGCTCGGGCGCGCCTTGCTCGAGGGCGCCACGCGCGTGCGGGTCAACGGTCACGAGCGGCGCGTGCGGTGCCGGATCGAGCGCGTGGAGGGCGTCAGCGGCCACGGCGACCGCGAGGACCTGCTGCGCTGGTTCGGTTCGTTCCCCACGCGCCCTGCGCGCGTGGTGCTGAACCACGGCATTGCCGATGCCCGCGCCGGTCTGGGCCCGGCACTGGCCACCGGCGGCACGACCGTGCACGCACCGGCGCTGGGTGAGCCGATTCAATTCTGAAACGCAATATGGGTTTGAAGATGGTGGGAGCGGCGTCGGCTGCCGGGCGCGCCGGTCGTCGGGTTCACGCAGACTCGACGGTGAACAGCCGCGTGAAGCCCATGCGCTGCAGCAGCTGGTGGTACTCGGGCTTCGGGGCACGGATCGACAGCGGCAGCGAGCCGTCCTTGCACAACCGGTAGAGCAGCAGCAGTGCCTCGAAGCCGCTGCTGCACATCGCCGTGACGGCGCTGACCTCGAGTGCGACGGTGCCGAGCTCCTGGGGTCGGCGCTTCATGGCTTGTTCGATGTCGGACCGGAGCACGGTGGCGAGGTCGCTGTCGATGACGCTCGGCACGACCTTGAGCACGTACGTCGTTCCTTCGCGGCGGGCCAGGATCGTGGGATCGTTCGATCGCATGGCCGGGATCATCGTCCAACAGGCAGCGTTCCAATGGGAAATGCGGGATAAAGTAGCCAATAACACGGCAACAAGAAGTTTGTCGGTGTTGCGGGTTGATCGCGCGTTCAGCGCTACATTCTCGGCCTGCAAGGAGGCACTCATGTCGAACGACGGTGGAGATCGTGCGCCGAAGATGGCGCGAAAGCTTGGACGTGGTTTGGGCAATCTGATTCCGGTCCCATTGCCGCCGAAGGAAAGTGCAGGTGGTTCGTCGGGTCGATCGCCGTCTGGCGGCGCTGCTCCGTCTGTGCCTCCTGCGCCTTCGCCATCCGCTGGATTGGCGTCGGTGACGCGCCCCTTGCCGGCTTCGGTGACGCAGACCATCGCTGCTCGGCCGCTGACGGAGGGGGCAGAGGCTGCCCGCCCTGCTGCAAGTACTGGGTCGTTGGCGACCCATGTCGCACGGACTGATGAACTTTCGGAAGACCAGGGAGCGGTGTACCGCGTCGTTCCGATCACCTCGATCGTCCGAAACCCTTGGCAGCCGCGCGAGATGTTCCACGAGGAACAAATCAGGGAGCTAGCCCAGTCGATTGAGTCGGCTGGCCTCATGCAGCCCCTGGTTGTCCGTGCCAAAGGGAATGGATTCGAGCTGATTGCTGGCGAACGGCGCCTCCGGGCGCTCACGTTGCTCAAGCGGGCCCAGGCGCCGGTTGTGGTCCACGAGGTCGACGATCAAGTGGCTGCTGAATGGGCCCTCATCGAGAATCTGCAGCGCGAAGACCTGAACGCCATGGAGCGCGCCACGGCGATGCAGCGGCTCGTTTCGGAGTTCCAGCTGACACACGAGGAGCTCGCTGATCGACTCGGCCTCAAGCGAGCGACAGTCACTAACCTATTGTCGCTCAACCACTTAGATGCAAAGTCGGCCGCCTTGGTGCGTTCCGGAACCCTCTCGGCTGGTCACGCAAAGTGCCTCCTCAGCGTCGACTCCATCCCAGAGCGATCGCGCCTGGCGGAGGCTTGCGTCAAGGAGGGATGGCCCGTTCGGAAGCTCGAGCAGGAGGCCAAGCGGACGCGTGAACGTTCCACGGGGAACACTCGTCTGCCGGCCACTCGGAATGTAAGCGCGCATGTCGCCGATCTTGAGCGACAGTTGACTGACCACCTGGGAACGAAGGTGACGATCCAGATGGGTCGGAAGCCCAACACAGGACGGCTCGTGATTCAGTTCTACTCCAATGCACAGTTCGATGGCCTCCTTCAGGCGATGAACTACAGCAACGACGGGTTATAAGACGGTAGCAAGGTCGTTGAGGCAGGACCTACGCGAACCCAGCTGTCGCCCCGTGCGGCTGCTGGGTTCGCCTCGTCAAGGGCAGGAGCGCTGCGGGTCGATGGAACGCGGCCAGGCCGTTCCATCCGCAGGACTGGCCAACGGATACGGTGCACGTTCTCACGTAGCCCCAGGAGATCACCATGCTGCTTCGCTCGATCCTCGCCACCATCGCCCTTGCACTCGCTTCCTTCGCCGTCACCGCCGCCGTCGAGCCGCCGCCGGAGGGCGTGGCCTACACGATCGATGGCGTGCACTCGAAGGCGCTCTTCCGCGTGCAGCATCTCGGCGCGGGCCGGTTCTGGGGCCGTTTCAACGACGTGTCCGGTACCGTCATGTTTGATCGCGGCGTCGAAATTCGAATGGATGTCGCCATCCGCACCGAGAGCGTCGACAGCGGCAACAAGGACCTCGACAAGCACCTGATGAGCCCGGACTTCTTCAACGCGAAGGAACCTTCCTGCGCCACGATGTCGTTCAAGTCGACCGGTTGCTC
>Ga0209358_10004390_pt1 | contig 10128 bp, 9 predicted proteins | sample LauGreFa1BDMLBSN_2_FD_187574 | JGI IMG/M metagenome (GOLD analysis project Ga0209358, IMG submission 187574) | Freshwater lake microbial communities from Lake Michigan, USA - Fa13.BD.MLB.SN (SPAdes) (version 2) | ecosystem: Environmental > Aquatic > Freshwater > Lake | place: Lake Michigan, USA...
GTTAGCCCCACAACCATCGAAACGCATGGCCATCCACCTTGAAGATTATCCAGAGATCCTGGAAGATTTACCCAATGATGCTCTGGATGTGATGAGAGCTTCTTGGGGAGAGGCCGCACGGGTGTTCTCGGCCCGTGGTTTGGACAATTACCTCAAGGGTGCTTTGGCCCTGCACCACTTAGGTCGGGGTGAGGAGTTGGTGGTGAGTTACATCCAGACCATGCCCGAAGTCGTTCGCTCGATCGGCGAGGGTGTGCTGAGCGATGTGATTAATTTTCTACTTGGCATGGCCTCCAAGACCTCTGGCTCGATACTGACCCTGATCGTTGGGACATCCTCCTTAGCGGCTAACCGTTTAGGCGACGAGACCCTCTTTCGAAACTATCTGAATGTCTTGTCCCTTGTCTTGACCCAAGCGCCACGCGGATTGCGTCCCATGCTTGAGAATCTCGAGCGTTTGCTTTCGCAACTCACGCTGGGCGGGCTCAGACGCTGGGTCATGTGGGGCGCACAAGCCTACAAGACAGACTTTGAAGGGCAAGCCAAGTATTTTGCTTTGCAAAGCAGCGACGCCTTGTCGGTCTTACAACAAGAACGCAAAGGAACACTGTTTGTAGATGTGCAGCGCCGTTTGAACATTTACCTGCGGGCCATGTGGGGTCGCGATTTCTTTTTGCGCCCTACCTCTGGTGATTATGAAAGTCGCGATGGGCTCAAGCCCTATATCGAGCATTTCTGTGTTCATATTCCAGATGCCTACGATGACTATCGCCAACCCCCCGAAGGCGACAAAGCTGAAAATCTGTTGAGCGGATCTGAGGTTTATCGGGCGGCTGTCAACCATTGTGCAGCGCATCTGGTGTTTACCCGAGACCCTTTGCCATTGCAGTCGCTTAATACGACGCAAAAGGCCATCATTGAGGTGCTCGAGGATGCTCGGGTGGAGACCCTGGCATGCCGCCAGTTTCCGAATATGCGAGAGACTTGGCTTTTGTTTCATCCACCAAGCCATTTTGTCGAGCCCCAAAGTGTGGGTGATTTGCTTAACCGATTGGCCCGTGCATTGTTGCAAGAGGAAAGCAGCGACCCACATCCTTGGATTCAAGAAGGTGTGGCTTTGTTTCAAGCCGAGCCTGACTTGTCTAGTAACCAGGTTAGTTTGAATATAGGCATTGCGTTGGCGCAGAAGATGGCTGAACTGGGCCTGCCCGAGTTCAACCCGCGAACCGATGGATTGCATGCACTCTACCGGGATGACAATCGAACTGTCTGGGTCTCTGAGGCTTACAACGAAGCGGCAGCTTTGCTGGCCACTTGGGCACCCAAACAGGTGCGAAAAAATGTCAACGTGATGGAGATGATCAACGAGGTCAATAACGAATACGCTGGTGATGACGCTGAAGAAATTTGGGTGCTGCCCACTGAGTTCTATCTTGACCAAGAGGGGGTGAGCATCAACTCATTGGAGGGTCGAAAGCCTGTCGCGGACCCCGTGCATTACCACGAATGGGACTATCAGATTCAACTCGAGCGCCCAAGCTGGGTGACCGTGCTCGAGCGGCACCCTCCTCTAGGCGACCTCTCGTTGATCGAGCAGATAGAGACTGAGCACAAACCGGTGATGTCAAGATTGAAGTTTCTGATTGGCTCCATGGTTCCTCAGGGCATGCAGCGGATACGCCGTGTAGAAGATGGCGATGAGCTCGATATCAATGCAGCCATACGCGCCATGATCGATATCCGCATGGGGCAGCAACCTGACAACCGCATCATGATGCGGTACAAGCGCAGTGAGCGCGACTTGGCAGTGATGGTCTTGCTCGATATGTCGGAATCCACCAACGACAAGGTCCGTGGGCAGGACTACAGCATCATGGACCTTGCCCGCGCCGCTACCGTGTTGCTATCGGATGCAATGGACCAAATTGGCGACCCGTTTGCGCTGCATGGGTTTTGCTCGGACGGCAGGCATGATGTGCATTACCACCGGATAAAAGATTTTGATCAACCGTACGATGGGCTTGTGAAAGCTCGCTTGGCCGGACTTAAAGGTTCCTATTCCACACGCATGGGCGCCGCTTTGCGCCATGCCGGGTCTCAGCTCAAGCTTCAGCCTAAGCGCAAAAAAATTCTCTTTGTGGTGACCGATGGCGAGCCAGCTGATAACGATGTGCGCGACCCTCAATACCTGCGTTTTGACACCAAACGCGCAGTGGAGGAGTTGGCCCGTGACGGCATTACGGTCTATGCCCTCAGTCTAGACGCCTATGCCGATCAGTATGTGGCGCGTATTTTTGGTGCTAAAAACTTTACTGTCATTGACCATGTGGAGCGCTTGCCTGAGAAGCTGCCCATGCTCTACATGGGCTTGACCCGATGAAGCCATCCATGAACATCAGTCTTCGTGCCTTTGTATTCATCGACTCCTTGCAAGCGCAATTGGCGTCCTATTTGGCTACCTCGTCGCAGGGGTTTTTGCCTATACCCGGAGATGCTTGTCTTTGGGTCGAGGTGGCCCCTGGCATGGCGGTTCACCAACTGTCTGACATGGCGCTCAAGCGTACCAACGTGCGCATGGGTGAGCAAGTCGTTGAGCGTTCATTCGGGTCCATGGAAATCCATTACCGTAACCAAAGCGAGGTGCTGGAAGCGGGTCGAATTATGCTGCTGCAACTCGGGGCGAACGAGAGTGATCGGATGGCTTGCCGTATCGCATGGAGTGAAGTTATCTGTGCCATTACGCCCGACCATGCCACCTTGATCAACCGCCAGATGCGAAAGGGATCGATGCTGCAGCCAGGCAAAAGCATGTTCATCTTGGAGACAGAGCCTGCCGGTTACATCGTTTATGCCGCAAACGAAGCTGAAAAAGCTGCCAATGTCACTTTGGTGGATGTGAAGGCTTTCGGCAGTTTTGGGCGGCTGACCATGATGGGCACGGAGGCGGAAGTTCAAGCTGCGGCGCAAGCTGCACACCGTGCAATTGAGCAGATCAATCGCCAGGCAAGCCATGACTCACAGGGACCACAACAGTGATACCTAAAAAAACCACAGGAGTTCTAAGCTATGCGTTCTGATGTTTTTTCTGTGTTGATGGATCCTGCTGTTTTATTCTTTCTTTTGGGTCTGATGGCTGCCGCTGTGCGATCTAATTTGGAAATGCCAGCCCAAATATCCAAGTTCATTTCCTTGTACTTGCTGATGTCAATTGGCATCAAAGGAGGCGTGGCACTGAGCGTGAGCGGCATACAGCCAGAAATCTTGACCGGCCTGGGCATTGCTTTGTTGATGGCCTTTTTAGTCCCTGCGTATACCTACCCTTTGCTTAGGCTGCGAACCGATGGTTACAACGCGGCTGCGGTGGCGGCCACCTACGGCTCTGTCAGTGCTGTGACCTTTATCGCAGTTGGACAATTTTTGGACAACCAAGGGGTGGCACACGGTGGTCACATGGCTGTGGCTCTTGTGATCATGGAGGTGCCGGCGGTCATCATGGCTGTGTTGCTGGCCGCGATGACACGTTCCATCGATGAAAAGAGAAAAGGGCGAGATTCTGCTTCACACAACACGCACTCTGAATTTTCAATCAAGGGTATCTTGCACGAGTCGTTTACAGATGGCTCCATCGTATTGTTGATGGGTAGCCTCTTCATTGGATTTTTAGTGGGTGTCGATGGATACCAAACCATCAAGCCTTTCACCGGAGACCTCTTCAAGGGCTTGCTGGGTTTTTTCCTGCTTGAAATGGGCATGATGGTGGGCCGACGTTTTCGCGAGATGCAGGTTATTGACCCATTCTTTTTAGGCTTCGCATTCGTGATTCCTGTGGTCAATGCTTGTTTTACCTTGGCCTTGTCACATTGGGCGGGGTTGTCGGACGGCGACGCTGTGATGCTGGCGACATTGGCTGCCAGTGCATCATATATAGTGGTCCCCGCGGTGGTCCGTGCGGCCATTCCCGAGGCCAACCCTGGTATTTATTTCACGATGGCATTGGCCCTCACCTTCCCATTTAATGTGATTATCGGCATTCCGCTGTATTTCCATTTGCTGAATTATTTTTAAGAGTGTTGCCCCGCACACTCACAACACACTGATGTAATGGAGTTCTGAACATGCGTTCTCTTGAACCAAAGAAACTACTGACCTTGATCACCGCACACGCGATCAAGGGCATCGTGATTGAAAAGCTGAAATCCCGCCAGGTTGGTGGGTACACCATGGTCGACGCAACAGGTGTCGGCGCTTTTGGCGTTCAGTCTGGGGCACTCGACAGTGATTCGAATGTGCTCATCTACGTGATCTTGTCGGAGGCGCGTTTGAATGTCTTGCTGGCAGACTTTGACGAGCTGATGAATCGCTCTTACAGGGTCAAAGTGATCGTGACCGATGTGATGATCCTTCCCCGAAAAAAACCATCTGTGACGAGTGCTGGATAGTCAAGCAACGACACCCACGCCACAAAAAAGCCACATGGAAATCAACTCCACCACCAAGAAACTCTTGTTCAACACCGTGCGTGTTGACACTGTTTTGGAAGATGGCAGTCAAGGCTCGGGGACAGCTTTTGTGGTCAAGCACGACCACCTGCGGGGCAGCAACACATTTATTGTGACAAACCGACATTTGGTCGATGGGGTTCGCCAAGGTGGATTGGTCTTTACGCAAAAGCGCAATGGTCAGCCCTTGCTCGGGCAACGCTTTCAACTCAATATTGATCAGTTTCCGCAGGCTTGGTTTGGACATCCGGACCCTGCTGTCGATCTTTCAATTATCCCCATGCGTCCATTGGAGCAGGCTGCCAATGCCCAGGGGGTAGAACTATACTATCAGCCGATAGACACGCGTTTGATCCCTGATGGATCTGCGACACGTGCGCTGGACGCCCTCGAAGAGGTTTTGTTTGTGGGTTACCCAAGCGGGGTTTGGGATCAGGTCAATTTAATGCCCATTATGAGGCGGGGCACAACGGCTACCCCAATTGCTTTGAATTTTGAGGGGCGTTCTGAGTTCTTGATCGATGCCGCCGTTTACCCAGGCTCTAGTGGCAGCCCCGTGTTTGTTTACCTGCCAGAAACCTTGCGGCCAGCGCAAAGTGTCGTTAAGAAATTTTTGTTTGCTGGTGTTGTGGCGGCAGTTTTTTTTCGTGAAGAGGCCAACCGCCCTGTTGTAACGCCCGTACCACCCAACGGTCAGGGTATGGTGATGGGATCTGAAATGATCGATCTGGGCTTGGTGATCAAGTCTCAGTCAGTACTTGAGGTCATCAACGCCTATTTGGGAAAATGGCGGGAATAGCCACCAAGCCCCTACATACATTTTTAAAAAGTCCACATGCAAGACAAAATGATTTACAGCGGGTTCAATGAAGATTCGCACGGAATGACCATGCTGGGCAGGGTTGTTCTTGATGCCTGGTTGTTTGATCTTCTGCCGCGCAACGAAGACTGCAAAGGCTGGGACCTCAATCGCATGCAGCAACTCATGGACAAGGTCTCGCAGGCTTGGGATAAACACGGCTCCTTACCTAGCCGCTTGCCCCAGGATATTCAGCAACGCCATGCGGAGTTGTACGCTTGGGCGTCTGAACGCGGTCGTGGTTTGGGCTGGAATCCCGAGCTCGGGGACGACGACTGATCTTTGCCCTGCGCTGAAAGCTCCTTCACGCCAGTTATGGCATGTGTGAACCGAATTGTTTTGCCAAATGGCTTTGTGCGTTTTCAAGAACAAAGTTGCGAAAAGCCTCGGCAGCCGGTGACAGCGTTTTGGACATCATATGAACCACATTCCATGCCCGCTCCACCGGCGTTTTTTGAACATCCAAAATGCACAGTTGCTGGGTTCTAAGCTCCAGCTCAATGGTGTGCGTCGATAAAAAGCTCAAGCCTAAGTTGGCTTTAACCGCTTGTTTGATAGCGTCATTGCTTTGAAGTTCCATGGTGAACTGCGGTTGAAATCGAGCTTGTGTGAAAAAAGCTTCCATGGCGGTTCGGGTGCCCGAACCTTGCTCGCGCACAATGAACGATTGTTGTCTCAAATCTATAGCGCGAAGCCCCTTTTCATTGGCCAAGGGGTGCTCCGGTGAGGCCACGAAAACCAAGGGGTTGGCCGCAAAAGATTCAGAGCTGGTAGACATTTCTGAAGGTGGGCGGCCCATGATGGCAATGTCGACTTCGCTGTTGTTTAACCAGTCAATCAGGTTGCGGCGGTTTCCGACTTGCAGCACCAACTCAATACCTTTTCGCTCTTCAAGAAATCGGTTCAGCAGGGCAGGAATGAAATAGGTGGCGGTATCGACCATGCCAATCATCAGTTTGCCGGCTTCAATGCGCTGTAAGCGAGCGGCGGCATCCTCTGCGTCTTTCAGCAAAGCCAGCATCTTGCGGGCATAGACCAGCATGTATTCACCACCAGTAGTCAAAGACACTTTTCGACCCTGACGATCAAACAGGGGCATCCCTACAGCTGTTTCTAACTCCTTGATTTGCATGCTGATGGCAGGTGCAGACACATGCAAAACCTGCGCAGCTTTGGCAAAACTCAGGTGGCGGGCGACTGCGTTAAATACCCGTAATTGACGAAATGTGGCGTTTTTCAATTAAGAAAAGCTGAATTGAAAGCTTAAAAATATGAATTTACTTATTATGCCATCTACATAAGATACACCGTTCTAAAAACATAAGGGAGTTGTGAATGACCGCTGGCCGCAGGATTACCCGCATCAAAAAGGCGATTCAGCATAGTCACAGCAACCTTGCGCACCAAGGGTATTTTGGCCATCCTTGTTTTTCAAAACCTTAAGGCCCTAGCATGAGCAAATTAGAAGCGTTGATCTTCGATGTCGACGGTACCTTGGCCGACACCGAAAGCGCACATTTGGCCGCCTTCAACCACGCCTTCGCCGAGCAGGGCCTTGACTGGCATTGGGACGTGACCTTGTACACAGGGTTATTGAAGATTTCCGGCGGCAAAGAGCGCATGTTGTACTACTGGAATCATGTTCATCCTGACATGAAAGACATAGACGGCTCGGGCTTGCGTGACACCATAGACCACCTTCACGCTTTGAAAACAGCGGCCTATGAAGCTGCAGTGCAAGGTGGGGCTGTTCAGTTGCGCCCTGGCGTATTGGCGCTGATTGAGCAAGCTCACCAACAAGGCCTGCGTTTGGCGATTGCCACCACCACCTCGCCAGTCAATATTGCGGTGCTGTTGCGCAACGCCATTGGCTCCGAATGGAAAGACTTGTTTGGGGTGATTGAAGACGCTTCAACCGCGCCCAAGAAAAAACCCCATCCACAGGTGTATGTGCAAACCTTGGCGCGCCTGGGATTGCCCTCTGGCGCTTGTTTGGCGTTGGAAGACTCTTCCAATGGCTTGCGTGCGGCGGCCGCTGCAGGTCTGAAAACCATTATCACCCCCAACAATTTCACGGCGCATCATGATTTTTCGGGAGCGTTGCGGGTATTGCCCAATTTAGAAGGCGTCACTGTTGAACAGTTGCATACCTTGCATGGCCAACAACAAAATTGATATCGGAGAAGACCATGCTTTTGCAACACCGCACCACCTTGACCCAGTACCTGATTGAACAGCGCAGGCGTTTTCCTGGTTCCAAGGGTGACTTCAATGCGCTGATTTTGGATGTGGCCTTGGCCTGTAAAGCCATCGCGCGTGCCGTGGCCATGGGCGAGCTGGGCGGCTTGTATGGCGAGCATGCGGCCGAGGCTGGTGGGGCTATCAATGTGCAGGGCGAAACCCAAAAGAAATTGGATGTGCTGAGCAACGAATTGTTCATTCGCATGAACGAGTGGGGTGGACATTTGGCAGGCATGGCCTCTGAAGAGATGACCGATCCCTACCAAATCCCTGCCAACCATCCCCGTGGCAAGTACATGCTGGTATTTGATCCTTTGGATGGTTCAAGCAACATTGATGTGAACGTGTCGGTGGGCAGTATTTTTTCTGTTTTGCGTGCGCCGCAAGATGCTATTGACAGCGGCCGTGATTTAACCGAAAAAGATTTTTTACAAACGGGTGCCACCCAAGTCGCTGCAGGCTATGCCTTGTATGGCCCGACCACCATGCTGGTGTTGACGGTGGGCAATGGCGTTGTCGCCTTTACCTTGGATCCAAATTTAGGCGAATTCATGCTGACTCACTCAGCATTGAAAGTGCCAGAAGACACACAGGAATTTGCCATCAATGCCTCCAACAGCCGTTTTTGGGAGCCACCCATCAAACGCTATGTGGACGAATGCTTGGCCGGTAAATCCGGTCCACGCGCCAAAGATTTCAATATGCGTTGGATTGCCTCCATGGTGGCCGAGGCGCACCGCATCCTGATGCGCGGCGGCGTGTTCATGTACCCCCGTGACAACAAAGACCCCAGCAAGGCTGGGCGCTTGCGTTTGCTGTACGAGGCTAACCCGATTGGCATGATCATGGAACAAGCGGGTGGCCGCGCCAGCACAGGCCGTGAACCCATGTTGTCGGTCTCGCCCAGTGGACTACACCAACGTATTGGCCTGGTATTTGGTTCTAAAAATGAAGTCGAGCGCATTGAGCGCTACCACAGCGAACCAACGCCGCGTGAAATCGATAACCCTTTGTTTGCCGAGCGCACCTTGTTTCGCGATTGATTTATTCTGAAAGCCTGAGCCATGTCTGTTAAACACCCCATCATTGCCATCACCGGTTCATCAGGTGCAGGCACCACCTCGGTTACTCGCACCTTCGAGAACATTTTTCGGCGTGAAAAAGTCACCGCCGCCATCATCGAAGGTGACAGTTTTCACCGCTACGACCGATTGGAGATGCGCAAGAAAGCCGCTGAGGCTGAAAAGCAGGGCGACAAAAATTTCAGCCACTTTGGACCCACCACCAATTTGTTTTCCGAGCTTGAAAACTTGTTCCGCACTTATGGCGAAACTGGCACAGGCAAGCGCCGCAAGTATTTGCACGATAACGAAGAGGCTGCACCCTACAAACAAGACCCCGGCACGTTCACGCCTTGGGAAGATGTGCCCAGCGGCACCGATTTGCTGTTTTATGAAGGCCTGCATGGCGCGGTGGTCACACCCGAGGTCAACATTGCCAAGCATCCCGATTTGCTGATCGGTGTGGTGCCCGTCATCAACTTGGAGTGGATTCAAAAACTGTGGCGCGACAAGTCCAAGCGTGGCTACTCCACCGAAGCCGTGACCGACACCATTTTGCGTCGCATGCCCGACTATGTGAACTACATCTGCCCACAGTTCGCACACACCCATGTGAATTTCCAGCGTGTGCCTTGTGTCGACACGTCCAACCCGTTCATTGCGCGTGAAATCCCTGCGCCCGATGAAAGCTTTGTGGTGATTCGCTTTGCCAACCCCAAAGGCATCGACTTCCCCTATTTGCTCAACATGATCCCCGACTCTTTCATGTCTCGTGCCAACACCGTGGTGGTGCCGGGCGGCAAGATGGAACTCGCGATGCAACTCATCTTCACGCCCTTTGTGTGGCGCATGATGGAACGCAAGAAAAAGGCCTGAGGCCACACCCCCCTTTATTTTTTATCTGGAGAAATTCATGGCCCTCGTATCCCTGCGCCAAGTGTTAGACCATGCTGCTGAGCATGGCTATGGCATCCCTGCATTCAATGTCAACAACCTCGAGCAAGTGCAAGCCATCATGGAAGCTGCGCAAGAGACCAACAGCCCCGTGATCTTGCAAGCGTCTGCGGGTGCGCGTAAATATGCAGGCGAAGCCTATTTGCGTCACTTGGTGTTGGCTGCCATCGAAACCCATCCTGATATTCCGGTGGTGATGCACCAAGACCATGGCGTGTCACCTGCGGTGTGCCAGCAGTCCATCCGTTCCGGTTTTTCCAGTGTCATGATGGATGGCTCGTTGATGCAAGATGGCAAAACACCTTCTTCCTACGAGTACAACATCGATGTCACCCGCCGCGTCTGCGAGATGGCGCATGCGGTAGGCGTGTCTGTCGAAGGTGAGTTGGGTTGCTTGGGTTCTTTGGAAACCGGCGAGGCTGGTGAAGAAGATGGCGTGGGCGCTGTGGGCAAACTCACCCACGATATGCTGCTGACCGATCCGGTACAAGCCAAAGACTTTGTTGAACGCACC
>Ga0209358_10004391_pt1 | contig 10124 bp, 16 predicted proteins | sample LauGreFa1BDMLBSN_2_FD_187574 | JGI IMG/M metagenome (GOLD analysis project Ga0209358, IMG submission 187574) | Freshwater lake microbial communities from Lake Michigan, USA - Fa13.BD.MLB.SN (SPAdes) (version 2) | ecosystem: Environmental > Aquatic > Freshwater > Lake | place: Lake Michigan, USA...
GCTGATGTTTCATTCCCACTTTACGCTGCTGCTGGTTGTCATCCTTGCTCCCTCTTCTACACCCGTCGTCTGTTTGAGCGTCATCCAACCGGCAGTCTTCGCTGCTACGGAACAGTTTCCACAGCTCGCTTCTGCCGTCTCCATCTTCACCGTCTTTGACTTCGTCGTTATCTGAGCAGTGCTAGTCTTCGCCTCCATTTGCGTCGTTCCGAAGGAAGACTGCTAAGGAAGAACTGGCACAGCTGCGGCATTTGCAGTGGGTGGTGATCGAATTGAATGACCTGTTATGTAACATTGATGCAAGTGAGCTGCGTTTTTTTTTGAGGCTTTACTTGAAGTAAAAAAAGGGACCAACATGCAAAACGTATTTCGAGCGCATACAATCTTGCTGTAGAGAACAGGTCAACCGGCTTTGAGACTATCCAGGCTGCAGGCATCCGAAGAGTTGCAGCACACCTGGAATTCTAGACTTGTACAACCAGTTCCAATCCTCGCTGTGGGAATCGCCAACCAACAAATGCCTTGACTGCAATAATGCACGCTCTCGCGCAATGGCAAAGAGTTTCCTTCCGAAGTCTCCAAATGGATGCCTGCATGACGAACCGCAATTAGCATCGTGCACCTGAACATCTTCATAGAGCGTCCATATTGGAAGCATGCACTTGCAACAAAACTGGTCCGGTATTTTGAAATCATCAGGATTCCTGAAAAACAATTTGGATGCACGCACTCGAACAATTGAATCAGTGCCTAATTATGATTCATGGTGTACAATGGATCACCTGGTGCATGCTGCTCTTCCGTGTCCCTTTTCACCGCACTGGTAGCACCGATTGAAGAGGCGTGGGCATGACATGCTGTTGTGTTGTGCGCTTGTTCCACACAAAATGCATCCGATTCCTCTGATGATGCGTTCCTGACACCTGCAGGCAGTGAGATACCAGAACAATCGGTGCAATTGTATGCCTACCATTTCACTCCAGCAATTGCTGCCTTCAAAGTTGCCAGAGTCTGCTGAGGTTGGGCTGGAATCTGGCTTGGAATGGCAGGATCCAGATGCAGTTTTGTAGAAATGATTTCTTGCAGTGGACTTGAGTCTCTAAGTGCACTTGCCACTTCAAGAGAGTCACGGTCTCCTTTGCTGTATTGTTGAATGGCATCCTCCCATGTCACAAAAGTGCATGTTCCAGTCTGGCCTCTAACGCGTGCCAGCCGACCCGCAAACTGAACGATGTTTTCAAATGAATAAACAAATTCCCAGACTACGGCTCTCAGCAAACTGGGGGAATTAAGACCAGTAATAAAACCTACTCGTTCATTACTCTTCAAAGCGCTATTCATGTGTTAAGCTCAATTAACCACAAATGGTTTTTTAAATCACCAATCGAGCGATTCCTTACCAGTCGTTGCAATCACCAATTTTCTTCCTATCAGCTCGAGAACATTCTGTTTGTCGGATGCTTCCAGACCGCTGTGGAAAAAATGAGAGATCTTTCCTCGTTTTGTCAGTTCGTTTTGAAGACACAATCCAGCACCCTTGGTCATGACAAGAATCTGGAATAGTTGTTGGTCAGACCTTGTTATTCTTTGGAAGCAGTAACGAAAACATTCACATCACCATTTGGGGGTCTTTGTGGATCAATGCGTTCAGTGCCTGCTGCCTGTTTGCCACCATGATCTTCTCGATGGTAACCTCTTGACGTGATGATTTCGTCCTGAGCACTTCGCTGCAACTACACATTAATTTCTACATCTTATGACGGTACAACATAGATTATCTGACCTCCATCCTTCATCCAACCCAAGTTCCTGAGCCAATACTGCTTCAACTTTTGGCCTCACTGTTGCAGATGTTGCAAACAGCAAATAATCATATGCATTTAATGACGCCATCATGGTCCACATCGCCTGAAATGTCCTGTACCCTTGCAGCGACTTGGAATCGAGCAACACATGCAATTCGTCTATGCAAATTACGAGCTGGACGCCTTCTGCAATTGCCTGTTTTGCCAAGTGGACCTACACCATTCTTAAAACATCATAGGAAAAATAAATGGGGCAAAATGAGACACTCACGTAAGAATGGAATTTTTCAAATGAAGTTGTGACAAGCATTCCTTCATATGCAAGCTGAGTCTTCAATGATTCTCCCCTTTCAACTTTTGTGAGTACATGCATTCTTACCGCGTCACAATCCGTTTGCTGTTTCAAACTTGTAAAAGGTTGCGCGACAATGATCATAGTGTTTTTTTGCTTGGCAAAATACGTGTAATACACACTCTTTCCTGTACAGCATGGCTGTACAATAAGTACGCAAGATCTCTTTCCCTTCGACTGAATTGTTATCAAGCGATCAAGTGTTTGCGACTGCAATAAACTGAGCATCAACTGATCGACTTGTTCAATTGTATTGTGGCCTAGTAACCGTCCCTTCTCTGTCGGATCATGTTGAATGTCAGAGTACAGTGGGAGGTGGCCTAGGGAAGGGTAAACCATACTCAGGCGTTTTGGGGCAGGCGCATCAATTGATGCAAGAAGATGACTGGGCGCCGGCTTGGAATCGGCCATCCAGAGGCGTTTCTTGAGCTGCGTTGCAGTTTCACTTGGAGAGCTCTTCTCTTCTTTATCACCGGGGACCGGCTTTGAATCGTCCGTCGAGTCCAGTTGGAGGCCAATGTTGAGCTTTGTCGCAGCTTCACTTGGAGTTCTCTGCCCCTCGTTTGTAACGACTCCTTTGACTGCGTTCAGAGCGACCTGTGTTACTTCCGGTCTGTACTTTTGAAGCCAAATCCAGGCTGACAGATAGAAACTGTCATCCGTATCCAAATCAGAGCTAGCTTCGCTATCTTCAAGACCAATGCATAAATTGAACACCAACGCTGCTTGATGATACCTGGCTATGTCATGACATCAGAAGCTTGGCCGTGCATCAAAGCGCTGCATACTTGTCAACATGGAAGCCTGGAACACCAGCCAGTTGAAACTGGTCTCCCGCATAATGAGCATCACTTGTCCTTGCAGAATGTGCGGAAAGTGCAATCATAGTCTCCCTGAGATCATCGCTAGCCTCACACGAAGGTGTTTTTGAAGCCGCTGCTTGAAGAGACACTGCTTCTATGACGTGGCGCAAAGAAGATACATTCAATCCAGGCAGAGCCTTTTCGATGATGGCGTTGAAGTTGTACCTGCAAAACCATAATAAATACATTTGGAAACAAAAATGGCCGTTATCTCGAACCTAAGACCATCGTCTGACATACGGGCTCCAGCTTCTGATATGCGTGTTAACAAAACTTGAATAGCCGGTGACCATAAGTGCACGTTGATTTCTTATTTGCTTTGAATGCTACGTCACCTGCAATCAACATTGAACCATGGTACATCGCACCCTTAGAGCCAAATTGATTCTTTGCAATATGGATGACTTGGGGCTTCATTCGAATGGCATACGTTAAAAGAAGGCAGCTCAGCCGTTCAAAAGAGAACTTCATCGTTGCTCGAACGCATGCTGCTGCTGTTTTCCCCATCAACAAATCCATCATGCAAAAGTATTATAATGTTGTGATGATAACCAAATACTACATTGCAAAAAAATAAATAAAAATACTTGGTGTAATCGTAAGCTATCGCACAGCGTCCTCCAAACCGACCATTGTGAAATCGAAGGCTGACGGAGAATCAATCAATAATACGCAAATACCATAGCATCATTGCAAAACTACCTTCGAACGGATCCTGAGGTAATTCTTGTAACGGAAATTTCATTCACTTCTGGTATACGCATTGCACCTCCTCCAGAATAGCAACAAGCAAACCCAAGTGCAACACCAATTTCGGTATCACATTGCAAAAAATGTTTCGCATCATTGATACAAGGAAATAGGTGCCGAAGGTTCTTGTTCAGTGACCACAATCCATGTCCTACTGGTACGTTGTCTGTGTCAGTAACCGTCCTCATCTGTTCAGGTGTAATAATTGGAATATTCAGTTCTTTAAAAATGTTTTCCACTTTGTGAAGCTGTTCTACAATCATTTCTTTAATCTGTCTTGTTGCAACCTTCACCCATACGGTTGTGTGTGTGTTGACCAGCAGATTTCCTTGTCCAAGCCATCTGACCCTTTCAGGTTTCACATAAAAGAAACACCTAAATCTGCGTGAGTCACAGACTTCGTTTAACCATCAGTTACCTTCGAGCTAGACGCTTCATGTACTCCATCTCTTGAAATGCACAATGCGTAGGCCTGCTAAAATGGTTACACCGCTTGTGTGAAAAAACAAATGGAATGAATCACGCCTTACTTGAAATACTTGCTAATGAATTTTTCATCTTGGGTAGACCTCTTCAGTGTTTGGATATGCTTGAATGCTGCACACTTGAATGCATACTTGGCATGCACGCATGCATGCTGAAATCGATCAGGATTTGTAAACCTCATGTCAGTCTTGAATATCCAAACCATGAACGCAAACATCAAACTTGGTGATCTCTTGTTCATGATAGATTCATCAGTTAGACACATCAGCAACAAATTTTGAACACTTTCAATGCTCGGTTTCTTGCATGAGTCCGATATTTCGTTCAAAAAGTGCACGAGAAGTGCAACATCGGCACTGTTAAAAGGTCAGTGGTTGCCGACCCACATTATGATTTCAAACACACCTGTAGTTTTCGATTGAGTTCTTCACTGCAACAAATGCTTTTCCAGAATCCGACAATAAAAGCTTGGAATGAATACCGCATTCTTCGACATCTTTCAAGCACACCGCAAAAAAGGCTCCAACAGCCTCTTCCCAAGGGCTGGATGCTACCAACGCAGACACTTCCGCTATCAAAACCGTCAGTGTCAAGGATGCGTGCTTGCCAACTAATATGTAGGCGCACCTGCTTGATGGCCACCAAGTCCAGATGCTCGAGCAAAGCGACCAGCTGATCTCGTATCAACATTTCCCTCAGACAACCCCATCATTTCAATCAGAGCGTTGTCGTCTGGACAGGGACTGTTTTCAATTGAATGCTCAGTGGTATCACAAAGCAGGAATTCTGACTTTACGAGCTTAGGGCATTCACCAAAATGTCCGCTGAGGCTTGTCCAATGCTTCCTTATACCTGGAATTGTTTCGAATGGCTTGTTGCATCCCGGGAATGGGCAAGTGAACATCTTAGCAGCAGTTCAGCGTAAATTATAATCAACATTCATTTGTCTCTTATGGGAGACTATTACATATGGCGTTGTGCAACCTATTGATGCTCAACAGTCAACAGTGCCTCTCACGCCTCACACGCATTGCCTGAAGCGCTCATACATATCCAAAATCAGCTCCCGTGAAATGAATATTTGAAATTCAAATTCAAATGATAGAATGCAAATAGGGTAACAGACCCACCTCAACATTTTTAAAGCACGATCCTTGTTTTTTCGAGTCCTTTTTTGCAAGTGGTTTGTTTTTGAGCACAGTAGTTGTTGACCGCCGGCCCGAACTACGTTTTCAACCCGTAGTGGATATATTTTTAAAATTCCAAAGGCCACCCACTCATACACCCATTTTCCAGGCCTTATCACTTTCATCGGCAGTAGAGAGTTTGAGGGTTTTTGGCAGTGATGTTAGGCCACCTACCAAGGCCACTTCTCCACGGTTTTTTCTTACAGATTAAGGGGTCAAGGCCACCTACCAAGACCACTTTCGCAACCCACGCGTCATGCACACGCCTGAATGATCGCTGCAGCTGGAGCGTGCGTGCAATTGATTCCTTTAACAGACAATTCAGGATTTCCACCCTTCACACTTCACTAGAATGTTCATCAAGCAAGGAAATGGCTGGGGCAACTCCCAGCTGGTAGCTGCTACAGGCTGCACGCTTCGCCCCGGGTGGGGCTTGGAGGTTGTGCCCCCCCCGCAATGCACAAACCCTTACTGCGCTACCCACCAGCCGAATGCTGCTGCCCAGCTGGCCCTTGACCTGGCAATGGCCCGCATGCAGCATTAGCTTGTTTCATGTTTGCTTGTATTTAACCCATGCGAATAAATGCAGTTTCTCTTCTCCCTTCTCGCTGTGCATGCGCCGAATGCTGCTGCTCAGCTGGCCATTGACCTAGCCATGGCCGGCATGCAGCATAAGCTTGTTTGATGTTTGCTTGTATTTAACCCATGCGAATAAATGCAGTTTCTCTTCTCCCTTCTCCCATCTCTTTTCTCCCTTCTCTGCACTTGCAGTTTCATGGTTTGAACCGTGCACTGCGCAGATGACAACATGACATGAAATTTATTGATGATATGATTTGAAGAAAAAAGGTGGGTGCAAAATATCACAAGAAATGGCAGAAATTGAGGAAAAGTCAAAAGAAATCAGAGCCAGCAAATTCCGGACAGTAGAGCCTGCAGTTCTTTCTTCAACTCGAGCAACGTCACGGGTTCTGAAAGTCGGGGTGAAGTTTGCACATTGCTATCACGTTCCAGTCGTGGGGACGTTTGGCGTGGGGACGTTTGGCAAGCCGAATCACAAGTTTCGCTGCTGCACTGGATTGCAACGTCAGCAGCAGCTACAGAGCTGCACTGGATTGCAATCTCAGCAAAAGCTACAGACTTATCAACAACTGAAGGAGAGTTTGGAAACAGTATTCTCGGACCCAGTGCTGACCCAACCCTTGGCGGAGTCCAAATGGTCAACACTTGCTCATTGTCAACATCAGGTAAGTCGGCGTCAAAAAGTTGAGGTCTTGCTGAGCACTTTGGTCTGTCAGGTCGGGAAGGCATGCACACAACTGTAGCCTGGATAGGAGTTGACACCCTGTGCCGCCTCAGGCGGCCTTCTTGCCGGGTATAAGGTAAAACATCAGGTAACGAGTCAAACGCGGTGTTTAGGTTAGGGTTTAGGGTGTTACCACAACGCTGTTGACGAGCAATTGCATGAAAACGCATTTCGTGCGTTTCTTGAACTGCGCTGACCGGTTGTTTTAAAAAAAACGGATGAAGTTTGGGTGCAGCAGGGGAAGTTGGGGGTTTTTGGATAACTTCAACAGCACCAGGTACGCCAGGCACGATACGAGTATAGTTCGGGGCAGCCACACGAATGGGAGAACGCCTGGCTGCAGATGGCGTCGGTGGTGCATCAAGAGAACGTTTGGCTCCTGCAGATGGTGTCGTTGGTGCATCAATAAGGTCAACAGGAGAACGTCTGGCTGCAGATGGCGTCGGTGGTGCATCACAACAAGCTTGACAGAGGTCGTAGTCACAAAACTAACAAAATTGAGTGAAATGAAGTTGAGAAGCAAAGAGTTAATTATGTCAGAGCCACCTTGCAACATTTACCACTGCTGCCCGACTCGATGTCACTCTCGCATCTATCGCAGTGCCTGCCAGATCGGTCATAGACGCGACCTTTGAGACGATGTCCCATGAAACAGACTGGTCCTCGGTACCCATGACCTGCCAGCATCCGAACGGATGGATCATAAGACGATCTGAATTTCAGTGTAATTCTGGGAACCACAAGAACGGACTGTCAAAAACCAAAACGATGGATGTCACTTACCTGAATTGTTCCGGTCTTCGCTGTTGATTCATCGGCGCTTGGAAGCCAAGCAACTCACTTTGACTCGAGAGGCTCGCCAAGTAAACTCCGATATCCCCATCTGAGTATGAACCTGTATAGGAACCGGTGAAAAGAAAGTTGAATTGAAATACGCCATGTGTGTTGAACAAACCTTGAGTGACGTAGGATTCATCTGAGAGATGCCTGAAAAACAGGGAGTTTTAGGGAGTTGAAATAGATTGTTGGTGTGTGTGGTCATCGGGCATCAGTTAACATAAATGAGCGGGGGTGGGGGGGTCGATTACCGATCATCTTCACTGTTCTCTGATCCTTCCACAGAGTTGCCCTCATTTCCTTCTTTGGCTTGGTGAGCTATGAGCGGATTGTCGAGCATTTGCTGACGCTTTGACTTTGTTAAGTTCTTGGGCTTTTGCGGCTTCTTGGGCTTTGGCTTTACGGGCTTTGGCGGATGCCTTGACATGCGCTCTATTTCAACTGCTCGGTCCCAGCGTCGCTGAAAACGGATCGCTACATCATCCTGAGCACTGGAGGCGTCAGGCGATGGAGGTACAGGCAACTTTGCAGGCTGTGACGGAGATCGCTGCGACTCCAGAGCAGTTGAGGCGCCAGGCGATGGAGGCACAGGCAATTTTGCAGGCTGCGACGGAGATTCCTGCAACTCCAGAGCACTGGAGGCGCCAGGCGATGGAGGCACAGGCAACTTTGCAGGCTGTGAGGAAGATTCCTGCGACTCCTGAATGATTGGGTGATTGCCTCGCAACCGGCCTCCGCGCTTGGGAATGGGGGAATCCTCTTCAGACATCAGACAAATTGTGATTGCATGCTACAATACGCTTGAATAAAAAAAAGAAGATGGTTGATGTGTGATGCAACAACGCTTACACTCAGCATACTAGGACACAAAATGATTTACTGCTGCTATACATTTCCGAAGCGCACAAGCATCGGGCAGCATGGCCGGTGATCAAGTGGTGGTGTAAGTACTGCACGAATTCAAATGTACAAAATATCGTGATAGGGGGGGGTCTGTGGCCTAGTACCCAAGGCTGATCAACCCTTTTTTGGTGTGAACCCGTATTTATCCGATTATTTATTTTCATGGCCATCAGACTCTGAACGCAACTGACATGCCCGTTCAAATTTTGGAAAACGGTGAATAACATTCAAACTGCGAGGGATGCGGTCAACCGCATCGGTCACATTCCATTACAAAGAAGACATCTGCATCTTGCCATCTGCATCGTTTGCAACGCAAAAAACGCCACTAACTAAATGGATGCAGGCGGAATGACGGAGAAATCCGAATCGAGCAACCAAGTCAAATCAGAATCTCATTTGAGCAGCCAGGTCAAAATGGAATCTCAGTCTCAGGCTGCTTGCGGTGCTGCTGATTGTGATCCAGCGTTTCTCGGCATCAAGATCAAGCAGCAGGTTGGCTTGCAATTGTGCCCATACATTTATTTATTTTCGTGCAGGATGGAACAATCACCCATTTCAGAATCAAAAGGAACGCACCATTGAAGAAGGCGCGTTGCCATGATATTTTCTGGCAGTTGCAGTACAACTGACCTATTTGCAGCTTATGACTATCTTTTGCGATAGGATGTCGCTCGACCTGCGTGGGACAAAGTTTTTGTTTGAAGGCAACATGCTTGTCCCAGAAGCCACTGCCGAAACCCTCGGCATGGAAAATGGCGATGAGATTGATGCAATGTTGCAGCAAATAGGAGGAGATAGAGTTTGATTTGAAATAAATTTATTTTGCACAGCAGCAACAGCAACAACAAAACAACAGCAACATATGCCAAAACAACAACAACAGCAACGCAGTGTGCCATTCACTTGTGACACCTGCCTTCACGCGCACTCATGGCTAACAAGATCAGACTGGTCACACGAACCAAACTCGCCCTCATTCCTTGAGTGAGCAAGTAGCTGGTGTGCCGTTGATCCGTTGTTTTCAATAAAAGAAAGCTCAGTGGTGCTCTTTTGTTGTTTGGCCGCTTTGCTTTCTGCTTCCTCTGTGCTGTTGCTCGTGTGTTGTTGTGCGCGAGAATTGTTTTGTGCGTTTACTGATAGCACGGTGTCTCAGTTATGGTTTGCAGGCGCGGCCGCGTGCCGTCAAGCTTCGTCTCCGGACTTGCTTGCGGATCTCTTGCGCTTGAGAGCGTTTCTTGATTCGACGAAACGTTTTGCCCTCTCGGGCATGTCCTTGTTATACTTCTTCAGGTATTCTTCGGGTGTGCCCCACTCCAGGCGTTCTTTGCCCGCCGGGTAAGCAACGCCCTGCATGCAGCGCGTGTTGAATTCTGCATGCTCATTGTACACACAGTTGTGGGCACACGGGATGACTTGGCCGTCCTTTTTGTAAATGTGGGCGCAACCGTGGCAGAAGTATTGGGTTTCGAAATTAACGCCCTGTGGTGGGGGTGCTTGCTTTGTTTTCAGGCTTTCTTTCGCTTTCATTTCGGCGGCGGCCTTGGCTTCGGCGGCGGCCTTGGCGTCGGCGGCGGCCTTGGCGTCGGCGGCGGCCTTGGCGTCGGCGGCGGCCTTGGCGTCGGCGGCGGCCTT
>Ga0209358_10004393_pt1 | contig 10123 bp, 8 predicted proteins | sample LauGreFa1BDMLBSN_2_FD_187574 | JGI IMG/M metagenome (GOLD analysis project Ga0209358, IMG submission 187574) | Freshwater lake microbial communities from Lake Michigan, USA - Fa13.BD.MLB.SN (SPAdes) (version 2) | ecosystem: Environmental > Aquatic > Freshwater > Lake | place: Lake Michigan, USA...
TACCAAAAAAAAAAGAAAAATATAAAGATATTAAAATCGGATCATGGTGTGGGGATCAAAGACAAAATTATAAAAATAATAAATTATCAGAAGAAAAAATAAAACAATTAGAAAGAATTCCAGAATGGTATTGGAAAAAATAAATTTATTATATTTCATTATAAAAATTTATAACCTTAGAGCTTGCTAAAAAATAACTAGATTTAACACAACTGACTATCCGAATATTTTTTAAAGTTCGACACCTAGATAATGCAGTATAAGCCTGTCCAAATTCCCATGATTTCAAGTTAATTTCACAAAAATCGATACTACAACCTTGACAGCGGTGTACAGTCAAAGCATAGGCCATTTTTAATGGTAAAAATGTTAAAGACATATCATCATATTCATCATTAATAATAGTTTGATATTTTACAATGACATCATGTTCTTTATTTAAAAACTTTACAAGAGGTCCATCTGCACTAAACCCTTTAATTACACCTCTACTACCATTACATAACCCTTCATCAACAGAGACATTCCAAGTTAACATCACTTGTGCACCAATACATAATTCAACTTCTTCTGGTATCTTGCAGGATTTAAACCAATTTTTTGCAAATGTGTTAGGTGAATATTTATTTTTATAAGTTTTAGCTTCTGCACCATTATCAATTAATTTTTTATATTCTGTATTATTAATTTCATCTACATCAACGTTTAAACCATATATACATGTTGGAGTAATACCATCTTCAAATTTGGTTTCTTTTAATTGCTTGAGTCTTTTAATTATTTGAGGAGTACATACTCCTATTTTTAAAGATTCTAAAATTCCTTGAAACTCCAAATCATCTTTTTGTCTCATTAATTTTTTTAGTATAATTTTTTTTATATTCATTTTTTTCCATGTATTACTCATAAAACAATAATCTTTTTCAACTGGAGCTAATTGATAAAAATCACCACATAAAACTAATTGTAATCCACCAAAAGGTTTAGGATTTTTTCGTACAATACATAAAAATTCAGATATTTTATCAAATAACTCATTATTCATTAATGATATTTCATCAATTATTAAAATTTGTAATAATTTTATTTTTGTATTAGTTTTTTTAAATTTTTGTATAACATTAGAAGCTAACTCTTCAGGACTCTTTGTTGCTAATGCAATAGATAAATATGAATGAATCGTTTGCCCTCTTATTAAAAATGCAGCTGAACCAGTTGTTGCAGTAACTCCTATATTTTTATTATTTGTATGAGCCCATTTAATAATTTCAAATAAAGTAGTTGTTTTACCAGTTCCAGCAGCACCACTTAAAAATATAGATTCTCCATTAATTACAGAATCATAAGCAAGTTGTTGTTCAGTATTCATTATTATAAAACTAAAATTAAATATAATATAATCTTTTAATAATAAGATTATAAAGTTATATAAAATAATTTAATAATAATAAATTCAAATTTTATTATATAATAAAAATCAATAATCTATTTATCAAATTTTTATTATAAAAATTAAAAAGTAAATATTTCACTTATACTAGATTATATGGAATTTCAATAGTACAATTTAATAAATCTTCAGGAATTATATCATCATCTAATAATTTTATCCAAGATAATAAAGATAGTTCTATATTAATTTGATTTCTTAATAATTCTGCAAAATTATTAATAATTATTTTTTTATCAAGATAATAATTCCCATTATTATTAATTCTAATATATACAAGAATATAATATCTAATAATATCAGAGTCTAATAACAATTCTAAGTTATCTAATAAATTATTATTAATTAATAAATATTCAATAATTAAATACCATAGTTTTTTTATAATAGTCTCTTTATTGGTATAAATTATAAACACATCTACTGGATTATCATATATATTAATTAATATATACATATTGTAATATATATAATTATAAATAGTAAATTAATTTATGTAAATAATTTAACAATTTCTTCTGGGATTTCATTATTATTTAATAATGATTCTAAATTATTTAAATATTCTTCAATATTATCATCATAATTTCCAATAAAATCTTGGAAGTTATCAATACTAAAATTATTGATACATAAATATTGAGAAATTTCAGGATCAAGTTCAAATACTTGTAATGTACAAGATATAGAGTTATCACTTTCTTTATCTGAAGAAGATTCGCCAGTTTCTTCTTCTAAAACTTCATTTAAAATAATCCTAGTTTCATTAATAGAAAATTTGAGATATTCTTTTAATGCAACATTTAATGAACTATATATATTAAAGTCAGATACTATTACATCAGTAAATAATAAAACATATAATCTATTCATTATTATTGATATAAATTATATTTTATTTAAATATTTTACGCATTTTATTAATAAAATAATTATTTTATTAAAATATAATAAATTAAAAAATTTTATATTAATAAATGAATTATATATTATTAATCACAATAGCAATATTATGTATATTATATGGAATTATTAAAATTTTATTATTATCAATTGATATATTTTTATCTTATTATCCTCAGTATAATGTTTTTAAAGATTTACCACTAATAGGACATTTATATGATAATGTAGATGAAACAATTGCAGGTAGATTTATTGTATATATATTATTGATATTTTCTGTAAATACATTTCTAAATGGTCTAAGTATGTTAAATGTTATAAATATGAATTTATTTAATGTATATATTCAAATATATTTGAATTTTATTTTAGGAATAATAACAATAATATTTTATTTATTTGTAATTTATACAAAAATACCAATTGAAAAAAATATTAATAATATTGATAATTATAAAGCATATGGATTAGCTGCAGGGTTTGCATTATTAATATCTATACCTATATTAATATTTGTATTAGAATATGATGGTTTTTTATTAAATGGATTAATATCTGTAAATGGTATATTATTAATATTATTAACAATTATATTATTATTAATAGTAATATTAATAATGTATTCATCTGGTAAATTTACACGTATTAATAATATGATCGAACTTACTTTAATTCCTTTGACTTCAATGAGTGGAGGTTTAGCTTAATAAATTAATAATATTAATACAAATTTATTATATAATAAAAATGTAAAATTATTTTTTTGTTTTTAAATATTGTTTTTAGATATATTTAAATTATATACAATAAAATAAAATGTATAGTTTTGTTTTAAATAAAACTCAAAGAACTAATAGTATATATATTCAAGGTGCACGAAATAATGAGAGTAATATTGATATAGCTAACATAAATTTTCAAAATTTTGATTTAGATAATAATGAAACTTATTATATGGCTCAAATATCAATGAGAGATGAATTTGGTAATAGTAATTTTAATGGAGCAGGTAATTTAATTTTTCGTACTAATGTAAATGGTTTAGATGGTTCAAATTTAACTGAACATATGAGAATTACTAATAATGGTAAAGTATTAATAGGAACAACAATTCCTAATGAATTACTGACTGTTAATGGGAATATATATTCATCATCAAATATATATTCATCAAATGCTATTTATACAAATACAATTTATACAAGTAATCTATCAGTTTCTAATATAGTTAGTACTGTATTATTTCAAAGTAATATAATATGTAATAGTAATGTCACAATATCAAATAATGCAAATATATTAAATACTATACAAACATCAAATGTAATCTTATTAAATACAGGAACATTCTGTAATAATATAGATATTTATGGAGTTACAACTAATTATAATGATGTTATCATAAAATCAAATTTAATTGCATTATCTACAGGAACATTTTGTAATAATATAAATATCTATGGAATTACAACTAATTATAATAATGTTGTATTTCAATCAAATTTAACAATAAATTCAAATCTATTAGTTTATAATAATGCAACAATAAGTAATGGTACATTGACAGTTGATAATAATTCTTTTTTTAATTCAAATGTTACTATTAGCGGTATATTAACAGTTAGTAATGTACAATATATTACATCAAATATAACTATATATAATAGTGAAACTATTAATAGTAATTTAACAGTTAATAATAATGCAATTATTAGAGGTATTACAACATTATCAAATAATGTTAATATTTATAGTAATTTAACAAATTATGGTATTACAACATTATCAAATAGTCTTATTACATATAGTGATATAATAAATTATGGTACTACAACATTATCAAATAATCTAATCACATCATGTAATGTTACAAATTACGGTATTACAACATTATCAAATAATCTAGTTACATCAAGTAACGTAACAAATTATGGTATTACAATATTATCAAATAATTTAATAACTTATAGTAATGTAACAAATTATGGTATTACAACATTATCAAATAATCTAATTATATCAAGTAATGTAACAAATTATGGTATTACAACATTATCAAATAATCTAATTACATCAAGTAATGTAACAAATTATGGTATTACAATATTATCAAATAATTTAATAACTTATAGTAATGTAACAAATTATGGTATTACAATATTATCAAATAATCTAATTACATCAAGTAATGTAACAAATTATGGTATAACAACATTATCAAATAATTTAATAACTTATAGTAATGTAACAAATTATGGTATAACAACATTATCAAATAATTTAATAACTTATAGTAATATAACAAATTATGGTATAACAACATTATCAAATAGTCTTATTACATATAGTGATATAACAAATTATGGTATTACAACATTATCAAATAATCTAATTACATCAAGTAATGTAACAAACTATGGTATAACAACATTATCAAATAATTTAATAACTTATAGTAATGTAACAAACTATGGTATAACAACATTATCAAATAATTTAATAACTTATAGTAATGTAACAAATTATGGTGTAACAACATTATCAAATAATTTAATAACTTCAAGTAATATAACAAATTATGGTATTACAACATTATCAAATAATTTAATAACTTATAGTAATGTAACAAATTATGGTATAACAACATTATCAAATAATTTAATAACATCGAGTAATATTATAAATATTGGTACTATATCATTATCAAATGCAAATATCTATGGATTATTTAATATATATAGTAGTAATACAACATTCCAATCAAATATTAATATAAATGGATTAGTAACATTATCAAATACATTAAATATATATGGAAGTTTGAATGGATATAATAATATAGTATTTCAATCTAATTTGCAAATTGGATCTAATTTAGTTTGTATAAATCAATCAACATTATGTAATAACGTAGATATATACGGTCAACTCCAAGTAAATAATAATGTTATAATTACATCAAATTTACAAATAAATTCAAATTTAATAGTACAAAACACATCAACATTCTGTAATGATATATTTTCATATGGAAAAATAAATGCTAATGATACCGCAACATTTAATTCAAACGTATTATTTAATTCTAATATAGCTATATTATATCAAACAACATTATGTAATGCAACAAATATAAATGGTTTATTGACAGTTAGTAATGCAGCAATAATTCAAAATGGATTAACAGTAAATTCAAATATCATAATTAAATCATCTGCAACATTATGTAATAATCTTAACGTATATGGTACAATGACAGTTAATTGTAATTTAATAGCAAATTCTAATTTATCAGTAAATTCAAATTTACTAGTAATTGGTTCATCAACATTATGTAATAATGCAAATATATATGGTATTATACATACATATAATAATATTACAACAGAGTGTAATTTGACAGTAAACTCAAATTTAAATATATTTGGTGTATCAACATTATCTAATGATGTAAATATGTATGGTTTATTAAATTTATATAATGAATTAATAATTTCATCTAATCTAATAGTAAATTCGAATGCATATATAAATTCTAATTTAATAGTAAATAATAAAACAACATTATGTAATACTCTAGATTTATATGGTGAAGAACACATTTATAATAGTTTAATTGTAGAATCAAATACAAGTCTTAATTCAAATGTAACAATATTACAGAAGTCTACATTATGTAATACAACAAATATATATGGTCAATTAACAGTTTATAATCAAGGTATATTTAAATCAAATGTAATTTTTAATTCAAATGTAGCAATTGTAAATTTAGCAACATTATGTAATACAACAAATATATATGGTCCGTTAACAGTCTATAATGACACAGTAATAAATTCAAATACAACATTAAATGGATCATTAACAGTAATTCAATCAACAACAACATTATGTAATAATGCAAATATATATGGATTATTAACATTAAATAATTCAGGTATTATAAATTCAAATTTAACAGTATATTCAAATTTGAGTGTTTCAAATAATACATTATTATATAGTAATTTAGATGTAAACGGTATATTAACAATTAATAATAATGCTATAATTAATTCAAATTTAATAATAAATTCTAATTTAGTTACATTATATAATACAACGTTATGTAATAACGTAGATATATATGGTATAACAAATATATATAATAATGGAATATTTAAATCGAATGTAATAATTAGTTCAAATTTAACAGTATCCAATAATACAAATTTATTAAGTTCAGTAAATATTACAGGTCCAGTAGGAATAACGGGATTATTAACATCAAGTAATAATGTAAATTTATTATCAAATTTGACAGTTAGTTCAAATATAATTGGATTAGTAAATGCAACATTTTGTAATAATGTAAATATATATGGTTTAGAAAATATATATAATAGTGTAATAATACAATCTAATTTATATATTGGTTCAAATTCAACATTTATAAATAATGTAACAGCATGTAATCAATTAAATGTGTTTAATTCATTTTCAGCTTCAAATAATGCAATATTTTACTCAAATGTACAAATAAATTTAGGTTTATTATCATTAAATACATCAACATTATGTAATATAACAAATATATATGGTAATTTAACATGTTATAGTAATGTAACATTATGTAATAATTTAATATCATCGTGTAATATAATAATTAAAGGACAATTCCAAGGTTCTCCATCAGACACATCAAATTTACCAGGATATACATGGTCAAATAATAGTAATACAGGTTTATATAATCCTTCTTCAGGTACAATTGGTTTTGTATCATCTGGTTTAGAAAAAATGCGTTTACAGAGTACTGGTTCATTAGCAATAAATACAAGTAATGCAAGAGAAACAGTTGAAATATATAAGGGAAGATTATTAGCATTAAATTATGTTAATTTAACAAAAACAATTACATCATTAGAAACACAAAGTATTACTATTAACTGGGAGTCATCAATTAGTAGTACAAATAAATATTATATATTAATAGAAACATTTCAACAAGTAGCAAATGCGACTCAAGTAGGTCAAAAAACTCAGAAACATTTAATAAGATTGTTTGATGCTGGAAGTAATACAAGTCCATCAATTCAAGCAAGTCAAACAGCGACAACATTTGGTAATGGAACACCAGCAGGAAGTTTATCAATTAGTTCAACATATATAAACGGTACATCATTAACAATAAATTCAGCATCATCATGGGATATTACAGGTGATTTATCACATTCATTTACATTAAATGTTATTCAGATACCAGATTATAATAGTATAGGTTTTGTTTGGTTAACATAATTATTTAATTTAATTCTCATATTTTTTAATAATTTTGCAATATTAATGCATTTATTATAATTCCATTCAACATTAAACCAATTATCATATTGTTCAGAATAGAATTTATTCATTTTTTGTAAATAACTATTATTATAAAACCAAATATTCTGTGAAAGTAAATTATTTATATGTAAAAATCCTTTAATAATTTTATCACGATTATTATCATCACAATTATTTAAATAATTTTCTAGTTCAAATGATTGATTAATAATTTTTTCAAAGATACATTTAAAATTATTTTTAATAATATTATTTGAATCATCATTATCAGAAAAATTTTTATTTTTTAAACATTCAGAATAATAAATATATTCTGAATCTATAGGTATTGGATCATTTTTATTATTAATTATAGTAGATCTAATAGAAGGATAATTATATGTAATTAATTTAGGAGTATTTTCAGAATTAACTAAAGGAAAAGTATTGATTTCAGAGTTAATAGGTAATGGATAATTTTCAGAATTAACTAAAGGAAAAGTATTGATTTCAGAGTTAATAGGTAATGGATAATTTTCAGAATTAACTAAAGGAAAAGTATTGATTTCAGAGTTAATAGGTAATGGATAATTTTCAGAATTAACTAAAGGAAAAGTATTGATTTCAGAGTTAATAGGTAATGGATAATTTTCAGAATTAACTAAAGGAAAAGTATTGATTTCAGAGTTAATAGGTAATGGATAATTATAATCTGATTTAACTAAATTAAATGAATTATATTCAGAATAAATACTTTCAGAGTTAATATTCTCAGAAGTTGTTAAATTTTTTGAATTATATTTTATTATATTTTGTATATAATTACTAGCTTTATTACAAATATTTTTATTAATAATAGAAAAAAATGTAATATTTTGAATAATAAAAAAAATAGATAAAGTTAATATTAGAATAATCAATAAAAGTTGAGTAGAATTAAAAAACATTATTTTTTATTTATATTATATTTTTATTTATATTTTATAATAATTTTTTTATAGATTTGTAAAAGTTTTTATAAAAATTTGAATATAATAAATAATTATAGGTAAAGCTAACAAACAAATTTAATAATATAAATTATTAAATTGATCAAATATTTTGATTCAATATAATGGCAAATCCAGCTTTGAATCCATTTAATATGTTCTCTCAAAATCCAATTACTCCAAATACTCAAAATAATCCAACAACTCAGACTTCAACTTTTAATTGGACTACAATTGCTCAACCTCAACAATCTCAACAACTTCAACAATCTCAACAACTTCAACAATCTGCAAATATGTGGAGTTTACAAAAAGGATCAACACCACAAACATCGTTTCAATTTCAACCTAATTCAAATGTACAAACAAATCAAAATCAAAATCAAGATAAAAGTCAAATTTTGAATACTTTAACTGAATCAAAAATGGTTCAAATTGAAATTTTAAATGTATTACGAAATATTCAGGTGAATCAATTAAATCAAGTTAATCAGATTAATCAAATGAATCAAGCAAATCAAGCATTTCAGAATCAACAATCTAATCTATCTCAAATTCAAATTTCTCAACTTCCACAACTTCCTCAATTAAATAATTTTCAAAATCAATCTCAAGTAATTCATGAAGGAATTAATTGTAATATCTGTATGAAAAATAATATGCAAGGTTATCGTTATAAATGTTTATTCTGTAAAGATTTTGATTTGTGTGAAAATTGTGAACTTAATTCATCAGGTAATCATGATAATTCACATGTATTTTTAAAAATTAAAGATACAAAGATATTTAATACAATGATCACAATAAAAAAAATATTTGATTCATAAAAAAATTAAATATTAGATTAAAAGAATTTATTTGTTATATAGTTTAATCTTATAAATTATATTTATAAATATTTTTTATTACTGTAATTTATTATGTTAGAAAATAAATTGTTTAATTTAATTATAGAAAATATAGATTTTTATATTCTTAATAAAAGAAAATTAAAAATATCAAATTTATACTGTCTTAAACAAATATATAAGGTATTAAAAACAGGTATATCATGGAATTCATTAGATAATAATATATGTCATGGGCAAAACATAATTTATTTGAAAAAATATGGACTAAATTAATACAATCTTATTCTAATAAACAATTATTAAAAAACTCTAAATGGTTTGAAGATTTATTCATAGATTCTTCTATGATAAAAAATATTAATGGTACAGATATGATTGGAAGGAATCATTATGATAGATATAGAAAAGCTACCAAGATATCTATTATATGTGATAATAATAATATACCTATAAGTTCAACATTTTATCCAGCTAATATACACGATACTAAAATTATAGAATCTTCTATTGATAATATTAAATGTTCTATTAGAAAAAATAATAGATTTCATAATTATTTAATAGGTGATAAAGGTTATATTATTAATAAAACTAATAGAATTAAATTAAATAATAAATAT
>Ga0209358_10004395_pt1 | contig 10122 bp, 11 predicted proteins | sample LauGreFa1BDMLBSN_2_FD_187574 | JGI IMG/M metagenome (GOLD analysis project Ga0209358, IMG submission 187574) | Freshwater lake microbial communities from Lake Michigan, USA - Fa13.BD.MLB.SN (SPAdes) (version 2) | ecosystem: Environmental > Aquatic > Freshwater > Lake | place: Lake Michigan, USA...
CAGGGGTAGCCGTTTTTCGCTGGATTGTTTGGAAAAACGCAGCGTGTGCGTGGCCAGCAGGGTTTCCGCAAGAAAGCAGATCAGCGCGCAGGCAAAACACATGATGCCGCCGAGGAAACTCCAGCGCACAAAACTGTCGGTTACCGAGTTCGTTGTGATGTCGAGGAACAGTCCGGCGACGGTGACGCCGATGAACAGCGCACAGAACACCAGAAACCCGATCGACCAGTTGACGACGCTGCCGCGCAGGCCGAGCCGCCGCAGTTCCCAGTAGGCGGCGTCCTCATTCTTGATGCGCTGCGTATCGAGGCGCTCCTCGATCCAGCGTGCGCGGTCGATGATCCGCGACAGCCTTGTCGCCAGTGCGCCGATCATTGCGGCGACCGCGGTCAGCATGAACACGGGGGCGACGGCGGCCTGTATGCCTTGAACGATGGTGGTATTCATGAGAGGGCGTTCCGTAAAGTGTCGATGCCCGATAGTGGTGCATCAAGGATGAACAATGGTTACTACAGCCATATGATCACTGAAGTGCCGTTCCGAAGTAAACTGCAACGCATACCGGCCGGAGCTACAGGGGCAGCCAGACATGAGCCGCAGAAAAACACCGATCATCATCGACATCGAGGCCTCCGGCTTCGGCAACGGCAGTTATCCGATCGAAGTCGGCATTGCGCTCGATGACGGCACCAAATTCTGCTCGCTGATCCATCCCGCACCGGACTGGGAGCACTGGGATGAAGACGCCGAAAAAGTGCATCGCATTGCCCGCGACATCCTCCAAACCTACGGCAAGCCCTTGCGCGAAGTCGCCACCCATCTCAACCAGCTGCTCGAAGGCAAGACGCTGTACACCGATGCCTGGGTGGTCGACAAGCCCTGGCTGACCACGCTGTTCTACGAAGCGAAGATGGAGATGAAGTTCAGCGTCAGTCCGCTGGAGATGATTCTGTCCGAAGACCAGATGGCGCTATGGCACGAAACCAAGGACCGCATTCTTGCCGGTATCGAACACCACCGTCACCGCGCCAGCTTTGACGCGTGGATCATCCAGGAAACCTACAAGCAGACGCTCGCAGCTTCTGCCGCATCTGCGGCCTGAAACCGGCTAGCGCGATCGCGCAGCCTTCACAAAATCCAGCGCCGCCTGGAACAGCTCCATATCTTTCACATAATCCGCCACGTCGGCGCGGGTGATCTGGATCCATTCGCGCGTCGCCGCAATACCGCCAGGCTGGAAGGCGCTGACATGGTCACGCGAGAAATGCAGTTCGGTGGCTGTCGCCGCCGGCAGCCGCAGACCGACGCCGCTGCCGCTGATGCAGGCGAACATCTTGTCGCTGACGAAGTAGGCATCGAGGCCGTTGATCGTACGTGCGCTGACGCCGGGGAGTTTGAGCAGCAGTGCATCGAGTTGCGCCTTGGTGGCGGATTTCGGGGATTCAGTGCTCAAGAGGGCTCGCTGTCACAGGTTGAACGGGATGGGAGGATTTTATACACGAAGTCCGTGGCGACCGCGTGTTTGTTGTGTAGATATTTGTTGTGCGGATTTGTCGCATACGCAGGGTCAAAAGGAATGAACCTCAGGGGCATGGCTTACAATGGTGGTCATTTGGCGCGAATTCTTTCTCTGAACTTTCCATAGCAAATGACCACCCTCGCACAACGCCTCGGCCAATGGGCCGCTGACCTTCGTTACGAAGACCTGCCGCCGGAAGTCGTACATCAGGCCAAACGCATGATTGTTGATACGCTGGGCTGTGCGCTCGGCGGTTATGACAGTGAGCCGACGCGTATCGCACTGGCGCAGGCCGCCACCGTCACCAGCACCGAGCCGGCGACCATCCTGTGCACCGGACAGCAGACGAGTCCGGATCTTGCGGTGTTTGCCAATGGCGTGATGATCCGCTATCTCGATTTCAATGACGGCTACATCGGCCGCGAAGCCGGACATCCCAGCGACAGCATTGCCGCGCTGCTGTCCGCCGCCGAGATCGGCAAGGCCGATGGTCGCGAGCTGATCGTCGCCACGGTGATCGCCTACGAAATGTTCTGCCGCATGTGCGACATCGTGAACTTCAAGCCCATGGGTTTTGATCACACCACCATCGGCGCGATGGCCAGCGTGCTCGGTGCCGCGCGGCTGATGAGGCTCGACCGTGAGCAGATTGCCACCGCGCTGAGCATCACCGTTGCTGCCAACGTCGCGCTGTACCAGACGCGCATCGGCAATGTGTCGATGTGGAAGGGCTGCGCTTATGCCAATGCCAGCCGCAACGCGATCTTTTTTGCGCAGATGGCGAAACGCGGCATGACCGGGCCCGATCCGGTGTTTGAAGGCCGCGGCGGTTATTTCGTCGCTGTGACCCGTCAGCCCTTTGAACTCGCGCCCTTCGGCGGCAAGGGCAATCCGTCGTTCAGGATCATGGATTGCCTGATCAAGCGTTATCCCTTGGGCCAGTATTCGCAGTCGGTGGTGCACGCCGCACTGGAAGCACGCAAGAAAGTGAAGAACATCGATGACATCGCCGAAATCCATGTGCGCACGCTGCACACCGCGATTGAGATGATGGCGGGCGATCCCGACAAGTGGAAACCCGCCAACCGTGAAACCGCAGATCACAGCATGCCTTACACCGCCGGTGTTGCGCTGAAATACGGCTCCGTCGACATCCCGTACTTCGATGACCCGTATCTGCACGATCCCGAACTGCTCGATCTGGTCAGCAAAATAAAATGCACGGTGTCCGAAGAAGCGAACAGCCGTGAGCCCGAAGCAATGCTCTGCGATATGGATGTTTTGCTGAAGAACGGACAGCGCGAGGCGATTCGTGTTGAATATCACCGCGGTCACCCGAAGAACCCGATGACAGACGCCGAGATCGAAGAAAAATTCCGCCCGCTGGCCGCCAGCGTGCTGGCGCCGCAGCAGATTGATGCGTTGCTGAAGCAGTTGTGGGCGCTGGATACGCTGCCGGCGATGAAGCCCTTGTTTGAACTCACCCGAATCGGAAAATAAATGTTTAAAAACATATGCTTATATAATATTCCCGTGACCCTGCTGGTACTCGTGCCGCTGCTGTGCGCGACACCGGCACAGGCTGCGGCCGGTGATGACTATCCCTCGCGCCCGGTGCGCCTGCTGGTGCCCAATCCGCCCGGTGGCGGCAGTGACGCGGTCGCGCGCATCCTTGCGCAGAAACTCGGTGAGCGTCTGAACCAGCAGTTCGTCGTCGACAACCGCGCGGGTGGCGGCGGCATCATCGCCAATGAAACCGTGGCACGCGCGAATCCCGATGGCTATACGCTGCTGCTCGCGTTCATCGGCCCGGTGGCGATCAGCCCGGCGCTGACCAAGGTGCCGTACGACTCAGTGAAGGATTTCGCGCCGGTCGCGCTGGTAGCGGCCGGGCAGTACATGCTCGTGCTGCATCCTTCGGTGCCGGCAAAATCGCTGAAGGATTTTGTCACCTATGCCAAGGCCAACCCCGGCAAGATCAATTACGCCTCCGCCGGCAACGGTTCGCCGCTGCATCTTGCTGCTGAACTGTTCAAGGCGCGTGCCGGCGTCAATATGGTCCATGTGCCGTACAAGGGTGGCGGTCCGGCAACGGCAGCGATTCTCGCGGGTGAAGTGCAGGCAGTGTTCGGCAGTCTCACCTCGGTGGTGCCGCAGATCAAGGCCGGTAAACTCACGCCCATCGGCGTGACCGGCGCCAAACGTTCAACGCTGGCGCCGGAATATCCGACCATTGCCGAACTCGGTTATCCCGGATTTGAAATGACGTCGTGGTACGGTGTGCTGCTGCCGGCGAAATCGCCGCAGGCGGTGACGGCCAAACTCAACGCCGGTATCAATGAGGCGCTGGCCGCGAAGGATGTGATCGATAATCTGAAACGACAGGGCCTCGACGCCACCGGCGGCACGCCGGAAGTGTTTGCCGCGCACATTAAAAGCGAACTGGCGAAGTGGGCAAAGGTAGTCAAGGACGCCGGCATCAAGGCGGATTAACGGACCGGTTGAAAATCAGGAGCGTGTAATGCCCGAAGACCCGAGAAACTGCGGCACCATCGCCTGCATCATCAATGCCGAGGGTTACTGCTGGTGCGGCCTGAAATGGGATGGCCAAAAAATGTCGCGAGTGCCAATGCCGCCTTTACCCGCTGCGGCACCGGCAAAAGCGCCGGCGAGAAAAACAGCGGGAAGAACGGCAAAAAAACCGCGGTAAAAAAGAAGTAAAACGCCTAACCGGAAGCGGCAGAGCCGTCAGGAAGGGCGCCTGCCGTGCCGCAGTATTCGAATATGCAGTGATTGATCACGGCCAGAACCCAGCAGATCAGGCCGCTCCACAGAACATGGCTCGGGTGATGCGCACCGCGCAGCACCTGTGCGGCACCGCAGATCAGCCCGAACAGGAAAGCCGCGATAAATATCCGCCGGCCCCGTCGCTGCGTCTGCGCTGAAGCGGCAAACAGGAAGGGCATCGCCAGCGCAAGAAAGGCGTAACCGGCGGAAGCATGTCCGCTGGGGAAGCAGTGCCCCGCACCGCCGTCACTGATACCCCAGGCCCAGTGCGACAGGTATTTCGCAGCGCCGCCGAACTGTGCCAGATCCCAGGGGCAACTGGTCAGGCTGAAATGTTTGATCGCGGAGATGGCCAGCAGCGAGACAGTGACCCCGACGACGATTTCCGCGCGCTGCCTCAGCGTGATGCGGCGCAGGAATCCGAAGGGTTTCCATAGCGCCACAATCAGCGCGATATAGACCAGTGTGGAAATCCGCCGCAGGCCCTCATGCAGCACCACGCGCAACCACCAGTCGTTCTGCAATGCAAAGCCGTGACTGTCGGCAAGCCGACGCACTACCCAAAGGTCGGCGCCGGACCATTCCCAGATCAGGATCATGCCTGTCCAGGCCAGGGTAATGGCGAGGACTTCCGGCGTGACTGCGACGGGTTGTTCGAAACTATGGACGAGGAGAGGGCGTGCTTTCATCCGCGAGCAGTTTCTTTTTCACCGGTTTGGCTTCTTGCAGGATGTCTTTGACCGGACGGTAGGTCTCCGATTCGATCTCGAAAAAGCCGATGATGGTGTGAAAGACATTGTCGTGGCTGAAAAGCGTTTTGGTTTTCTCGCGCAGCGCCGAGGGTGTGACGGCGTGAAAGTTTGAGCCGAACCACATCACGGCTGGTACATGGAGTTGCGCCGCAGGTGAGATCGACTTGGGCATGCCGTGAAGATACATCCCGTTTTCACCCAGCGATTCGCCGTGATCGCTGACATAAAACAGTGCGGTTTCAAATTTGCTGTCGTTCTTTTTCAGCAGTTCGATCGATTTGGCCAGGAAGTGATCGGTGTAAAGAATGGCGTTGTCGTAGGCGTTGACGATTTCTTCCCGGCCGCACTGGCTGAGGTCGCTTTCCTTGCAGGTCGGCGTGAATTTCTCGAAAGCCGGCGGATAACGCTTGTAATAAGCCGGACCGTGATTGCCCATCTGGTGCAGTACGATCAGGATGTCGCCGCGCGGATGCAGGTCGATGTATTCCTGGAGGCCGATCAGCATGCCTTCGTCGCGACACTCCGAGTCACAGACCGTATTCAATTTCGACGAACGGAAATCTTCATACTGCACACGGCTGGCGACGCCTTTTGAATCCGAATTATTGTCACGCCACAGCACATTGACGCCGCTGCGTTGCAGTACATCCAGCAGGTTTTCCTGCTTGTTGATTTCCAGCGTGTTCTTGGTTTCCCCGTCGAGCATGAACATGCAGGGCACTGATACCGCCGTGGAGGTGCCGCAGGCCTGGAAATTGGAAAAACTGAATACGTTCATTTGCCGCAGGCGCGGATTGGTATCGCGCTCGTAGCCGTTCAGCGAGAAATGATCCGCACGCGCCGTTTCACCGACCACCAGAATTACCAGCTCGCGGGTCTGATCCGTCGGTGGGATGAGGGCGTCAGCACCGACTACGACCATCGGTCCGGCTGAGGTGGATGCGAAAGACTGTTGAGCAAATTTGATCGCTGAACTCATGAAGTAGACCGGATTCGCGCGCTGCCGCAGTTCTTTGTGCTCCCGCAGAAACGACGCATAAAAGCTGCCGAACAGCAGCACGGTGCCGATCACCAGCGCCAGCGTGATACCCAGCAGCTTCAGGCGTGACGCGGTCTCCTGACGCCACCCCCGCCATTGCACCGGCATCCGGGAAACGGCGATTGCGGGTGCGATGCCCATCAGTCCGAGATAAACCAGCAGCTTGAGGTTGAACAGATCCAGCGCTTCTGCCGTGTTGGTGTGCGCAACGTTGCGCAGCATGTCGTCACTGATGATGACGCCGTAGCTGTCCATGAAGTATGCGGCGAGAGAAGACAGCAGCAGCAGCGTGATCAATACCGGTTTTGTGCTGCGCTTGAAACACAGCAGGCCGATCACCAGCACGGTGACGCCACCGATGGTCAAGGCCAGCGATAACACGGCCGGCGCATGACCCGCGCTGAGCGGATAGATTTCCAGCACCCGGCTGACCAGCGAGCCATTGCTGAAGACCAGCAGGAATGCCGTAACCGCCAGTATCAGGGTGTTGGTCGTGAAACCGGTTCCGGCAGGAAATGAAAAACGCTTCATCCGGTAGATAGGCCTGTTTTGTTATGTTCGATCAGACACGATGAATGTCTGGTTCGTAGAGAGCGGTGGGAGTGATGCAGGATGCTGTAGTGGTCAACGGCAGTAATTTGAATCTCAGGCTACGCCTAAGCCTGTGAAGAATTAGTTAACGACATTCGGGGCTTGTATATCGCAAGACATTGAAAAGAAAGTGGTTTTTTGCGGATTTGAAGCTTAATCTGCATTTGAAGAAGCGTCTGTACGGTTCCGTACACAATGTTGTGACTTTCGGGTCACTTAAGCACAAACCTTGGCGCTGATTCCCGGCATACGAACCGCCCCCCTTAATCCTTATTAACCCCTAAGATGCATTCTTTCCCGACCTTTCCATCGGATGAACCTTGAGGAGAAGGGCATGGATTTTCTGCTCATGATGAAACACCCGGTTGTCCAGCAATGGCTGGCGCAATCGATGGTGATCTTTTTTGTGCTGGCGGGCGCGGCACTGCTGGTTTTTGGCGTCAGCCTGATCGTCAACAGCGCCGGTGCGCTGCGCATCATCGGCCGGCTGAACCAGTGGGTGTCGATGCGTCCGGCAACCAAACCGCTGGAAATCCCGCGGGACACGCGTCCGCTGGTGCAGAAATACCGCTACGGGTTCGCCGCCGTTTTTATCCTCGGCGCTGCGTTTGCCTTGTACGGTCTTCTGTTCCAGTTCGAGTCTTTCGCGGCGGTTCGCCTGCTGGGCCTGGGTGCCATGGCCCCGGATGCCGCGCACTGGTTTGTCGACAGCCTGCGCTGGCTGCTGATCCTCGGCAATGTGCTGGCGATCGTGGCCGGCATCCTGCTCGCGTTTTTTCCGGCGCGTGTGGAGGCGATCGAAGCCCGGGCCGGTCGCTGGTTTTCAGTGCGCAAGGCGACCAAGGGTGCCGACGACATGCGGGTCAGGCTGGATCCGTTGGTTGAGGTTTACCCGAGGGCCGTGGGCGTGACGGTCATCGTGATCGGGCTGGCGCTGATCGGCACCTTCGGGCTGATGGCGCAACGGGTCTGGTAATTCCGGGGCGCGCACAATCCGGCCGGGTACGGCTATAGTGGCGCTGACGGCAATAAAAATACAGGCCGTCTCACCCACCGGAGGAGTAGTTCGATGATCACTGCACGTCTTGCAGCGCTCGCGATACTGAGCGCCACTTTCCTCGGCCTTGCCGCCGACGCCAACGCACAGGCCGACAAATATCCGGAACGCCCGATCCGCTGGATCGTGCCGTATCCGCCTGCCGGTACCACTGACATCCTCGCCCGCATCATGGGCCAGTGGCTGTCGCAACAGCTCCACCAGCAGGTGGTCATCGACAACCGTCCCGGTGCCGGCAACAACATCGGCACCGAACTCGCGGTCAAGGCGATTCCCGACGGCTACACCGTGTTTCTGGTGAATCCCGCCAACGCGATCAACGCCACGCTGTACAGCAAGCTGCCCTTCAACTTCCTGAAGGACATGGACGGCGTTGCCGGCATCGTCCGCGTGCCGAACATGATGGTGGTCACCCGTGACCTGCCCGCGAAATCGGTACCGGAATTCATCGACTACGCCAAAAAGAATCCGGGCAAGGTCAACCTCGCGTCATCGGGCAGCGGCACTTCGGTGCATCTGACGGGCGAACTGTTCAAGGCCGCCACCGGTCTTGATCTGCTGCATGTGCCGTTCAAGGGTGCCGGTCCGGCGCTGATCGAACTGGTCAACGGCCGCAACGTGCAGGTCATTTTTGACAACATGCCGTCGTCGATCGGTCATGTGCGGTCCGGAACGTTGCGTGCTCTGGGGGTGACCACCGCCAAACGCAGCAGCGCGCTGCCGGATGTGCCGACGATCGCCGAAACCATCCCCGGCTTCGAAGCCAGCGCCTGGTTCGGCATGGGCGTGCCCAAAGGCGTGCCGCCCGCGATCATCGCCAAGCTCAACAAGGCGATGAACGATGGACTTAACGATCCGAAAATGCGTACGCGCCTGGCCGAGCTCGGCGGCGATCCCCTGATCGGTACTCCCAAGGAGTTCTGGCAGATTCATGCCATGGAAACCGAGAAGTGGGCGAAAGCGGTGAAGATTTCCGGCGCCAAAGTCGAATAACCGCGACGCACCCTTGAAAACGGAGCCTCAGGGCTCCGTTTTTTTATTGCTGCGCCGCCCCAGCGCAGTGTCAGCCGGCGGCTTGTCGCCGCTTGGCAACAGCATGGCCTCATCACCTCAGCCATTAACAAACTCTTACAAAATCCCGGGTGAACAGCGCTGAACCTTCGTGTCCAATAAGCACGAGGAGAAAGCCGATATGAAAAAACCCGTCCGAGCATTAAGAGTGCTATTGATCGCATCCGCGCTGGCCGCCCTGGGCGGTTGCGTTGCGGTGCCGGCGCAGCCCGGATATTACGAACCGGCGCCCGTGGTCTATGTGACTGCGCCGGTGTACTACGGTCCGCCTCTGGTTTACGGCCCGACTTATTTCGGTCCGTCCATCCACTTGGGATACTCCCGCGGCTGGGGCGGCCGCGGTTATTACGGCGGACATGGTCGTGGTCGCCGTTAAATCCGCGCTGCACCGTATGCTGATTGCAACGGCAGTGCTGCTGGCGCCGCTGACAGTGGCAACGCCGGCGGCAGCACAGGTCAGCATCGAGATGGCAATTCCCGGTGCGCGCATCGGTATTGTCCAGCCGGTTCATCCGGATCTGGTGCCGGTGCCCGGTTATCCGGTGTATTACGCGCCGCAAGCCCGGGTGAACTACTTTTTTTATGACGGTTTTTACTGGGTGTTCCAGGACGAGCGCTGGTATCGCAGCGCCTGGCATGACGGCCCCTGGGACCGCATTGATCCCTATGATGTACCGCTGTTCGTGCTGCGGATTCCCGTGCATTACTACGTCAATCCGCCGGTGTATTTCAACGGCTGGGCTGTCAGCGCGCCGCCGCGCTGGGATTTGTACTGGGGCCCGCGCTGGGCTGAGCACCGCCGCGGCTGGTATCACTGGGATCATCGCGCCGTGGTGCGTGCCGCGCCGCCCGTATACCAGCGCTACTATTCCGGCGACCGTTATCCGCGTCGCGAACACCACAACGAACTGCGTGAACAGCATTACCGCGATCAGTCGCGGGAAGCGACGTTGCGCCGGCAGCCACCGGAGCGCGCGGCAGCGAATGCACCGGTTCAGCAGCAGCCGTCCGCGCCGGAGCGTCGCGAGATGCCGCATTCGCAATATCCGCAGCAAGAGCGTCATGAAGTGCGTGGTCATGAATCGCGTGGAAACGATATGCGCAACCATGAGGTGCGCCGTTACGCGACGGGCCCGCAGGTCGTGCAGACAGCGCCGCGCGAACCGGTTGTGCAGGAGCCGTTCCGGCCTTTGGTCCGGGCGGAACAGCAGCGTGCGCCCGCCGCCCCGGTAACGGTAACGCCTGTCCCGCAGGTTCCGGTCGTGCAGAGCCCGCGTGAAGAATGGCAACGTCCGGCACAAACCCC
>Ga0209358_10004400_pt1 | contig 10121 bp, 7 predicted proteins | sample LauGreFa1BDMLBSN_2_FD_187574 | JGI IMG/M metagenome (GOLD analysis project Ga0209358, IMG submission 187574) | Freshwater lake microbial communities from Lake Michigan, USA - Fa13.BD.MLB.SN (SPAdes) (version 2) | ecosystem: Environmental > Aquatic > Freshwater > Lake | place: Lake Michigan, USA...
CTGGAGCAGGACTTGGTTTCGCAACTGCAGGAGCAAACTTAGGATTACAAGCTTTAGGTGGACAAAAACTTAATTTATTAGAAGCAGGATTATCAGGTTTTAGTGCTGGACTTTCAAATCCAACAGTTCCTGCAACTACTGCAGCTAATATAACTGTTCCAGGAGCTGAAGTATCTAATATATTATCAAATCCAAATTTGATTCCGCCTGATGCAGGTTCTTATGCCGGAAGTGTTCAAAAATTATATGATCCTGGAATGATATCATCTACAGCTCAAGATATTGCAGCTAATCAAGCAGCTTCAAATATAGCAAGTGCTCAAGGTCAAACTTTACAACAACTAGGTGAATTAAAAAAACCTACTTTTTTAGAAAGCGCTTATGACACAGTAAAAAGTGGAATAACTAATTTAACACAAGATCCTATGGGAACAATTAAAAATTTAGCCACATCTGCATATGATTATGCAAAAGAAAATCCAATTACAACAGCTATTGGAGTTTCTAGTTTAGCGACACTAGGTTCTCAATTAGGTATGCCTAGAAATGAAGGTGAAGATGATGAATCATATGCTAAACGATTACAAGAGGCTCAAGGATATATAACTCAATATGGAAGAAATTTACAAATAAGAAATCCTTATTTCTATCAGAGAGAAGGTGCAGTAAATCCATTTGCTCCAACTATGGCAGCTAATGGTGGTATAATGGGCTATGCAAAAGGTGGATCAATGGTTCCTCCTGCTAGACAAATTGAAGGTGGTATTATAGAATTAGATGCAAGAAAAACAGGTGGATATATTCCATATGGTAAAAAGGAACGAGTAGATGACGTTCCTGCAATGCTTGCAAAAGATGAATTTGTATTTACTTCACGTGCAGTCAAGGCTGCAGGTGGTGGAAGCGCGAGACGAGGGGCTGCTAAAATGTATGCACTTATGAAACAATTAGAATCAAAAGGAGCTAGAGCGTAATGGCTGAACTACAACAAACACAAACGTTACCTGCACCATTTATAGAAGCAGCTGGTAAAACATATTTAGAAGATTTAACATCGGCAATTGGTGGATTAAAAGGATTAGATGTATCTAAAATTTATGGTCCACAATATGTAGCACCACAAAGTGCACTTCAACAACAAGCACAACAATTAGCGGGTGGACTTGGTGCATATCAACCTTATTTACAAGCAGCAGAAGCTGCAACAGGACCTACTGCATATCAACAGTATATGTCCCCGTATCAACAAGACGTTATTAATACAACTTTAAGACAATATGATATTCAAGCACAAAAAGGTTTGCCAGCATTAGCAGCGCAAGCTATAGCAGCAGGTGCATATGGTGGAGGTCGTGAAGGTGTACAACGAGCTGAATATCAAACACAATCAGATTTAAATAGAGCATTACTTCAAGCGCAATTACAACAACAAGGATTCGGTGCAGCTCAAAATTTAGCAGCTCAACAATATAATCAACAATTAGGATTAGCCGGACAAGCTCAAGGATTACAAGCTCAACAAATTTCAGGGCTTAGTGCATTAGGTCAACAACAACAAGCTCAAAGGCAAGCTGAATTAGAAGCACAAAAACAATTAGAGTTCCAAAGATTATACCAACCATTGCAAACTGCACAACAGTATGGAGCTGGTATTACACCTTTAATAGCAGGTTACCCACAACAAACACAAACTCAAGTAACACCTTCACCTACTGCTTTACAAACAGGATTAGGAACTCTTGCTACATTAGCTGGTATTTATAAATCTTTTCAACCTACTCAAATAAAATTATTTTAAACATGTCTAGAATATTAAGAAGACCAATGTTTAGAGGCGGGTCAACAAGTAATGAAGGTATTATGTCTGTACCTAGAAAAAGATATGCAGAATCTGATGAAGAAGGAGTTCAATCTGATGATACATCTCTTTTAGATAGTGGTACAATTACTACTAATCCAACTGGGATTACCATTTCAGATTCAAATGTTGATTTAAATAAAATAGATACAAAAGCAGAAGGTATTAAACAAAAGTATAAAGCTTTTGGTAAAGATATAGAAGTAGGATCTTATGGAGATCTTTTAATGAAAGAATATTTAGGTAATAGACCTGATCCACTTGGTAAATTTTTAATTAATTTTGGATTAAATTATATGTCAGCTAGACCAAGAGGTGGTAAATTTGGTGCATTAGCTACAGCTGCAGATGCTGCTAAAAAACCTACAGAACAATTATATGCAGATATAGACACAGATAGATTATTAAAATTAAAACTTATGAGTGCAATTGGTAAAAGTGATTCTAAAGTTGCATTAGAAAAAGAAGCTAGATTACTTGTTGAACAATATCCTGAAAGATATCCAGATATGAAAACTGCTTTAGCTGAACTAATGAGAATTAGAGCAGAGAAAAAAACATTAACTCCTGATGAGAGAATAGCAGCAAGAGAAAAATCATTTGAGTTAGATCAACCTTTAGTTAAAAGAGCTAAAGCAAAACTTTTTGAATTTGGATTACCTAAATTAGGTAAAGAAGAAAAGAATGTGGATATGAATAACACATTTATAAATCAAGGTGATTTAATAAAAAAACCAAATTCAACAGATGCTCAACTTGTTAAGCCACCTCAAAATATTGAAAAGACATATAAAACAGGGAAAATTTATATAGACCTAGAATCTAGAAATGCTTATAAGTATGTAGGACCAAATACATTTAGATTTGTCGCAGCATTAGAAGAATAGGAGCTCATATGTCAAATGAGAACTTCGATAGTTTAAAAGAACTACAAGATGCAGAAGATAATCAAGTATTTTCTAAAGTAGATAAACCAATTCCAAATGTATCTGATATTAGTGAATATATAACTCCAGAAGAAATTACAGACGGTTTAACTTACAAAGCTCCAAAACCTACAGTTGAGCGTAAAGAATTAACAATTGAAGAAAGACTTGCACAAGGTCCTAAATATAAAGATAAATCTAAATTAGAAACAATTTTATTTGGACCAGATATAGAATTACAAGGTGATTTTGGAATACCAGCGCAGAGAGTAGTTGAAAGATTATATAGAAAAGGAGTTGGTAAAGAAGTAGAGCCTGTAGATAATTTTTCAACAACAGAAAGTTTTGTTGCTGGATTAATAGATGGAAATATAAAATTAGTTAAATTTCCAGTTAACATTGCATCGGAAGTAATAGACTTTGCAAGAGGATCAGGAATTGAACCAGATAAAAGTGCAGTTGCAAAAGTAGAAAAATATTTTACAGATAGTGTACTTGGAAAAATTGCAACTGAAGCAGAAGATATTGCATTTAGTGATGCTGCAGGAAAATTAACTTCAGCTGCTACTCAAATTCTTGGACTTTCTAAACCAACACAAGCGTTAAGTGATTGGGGATTTAAAACTGCAAATAGATATTTTGAAGCAGCAAAACTTGGTAAAATAGCATCTAATAGTAAAAGTTTAGAACGAGCAACTAAAGAAGCTTTAAGATTAAATCAATTAAGCGGTAAACAAAAGTTTGCATCTTTTATGATTGGAGGAGGTATTGGTATGGCTGCTGTTGCTGATCCAGAAGAATTTGGAACATTATCTGAACTATTAGAAGGAACAAGATTTGAAAATACATTAGGTGTGCTTGGATTAGATCGTGAAAAAAAACAAGATCCACAAGATGAAGCAGCAAGAAGACTTTGGAACAGAGCTAAATTAGGAATTGAACAAGGAATAATAACTTGGCCTATTTTATATGTAGGTGGAAGAGTTGGAAAAATTATAAATAAACAATCTAAAGATGTTTATTCAAGTAATGAAGATTTAGACAAATGGATTGAAAAATATTTTGTATCACCACTAAGAGCTCGAGGTGTAAAATCAGAGGAGTTATTTGAAGAAGTTCAAAGAGTAAAAAATAAAGTATCATCAGGTCAAGTTGCTTCAATAGATATAATAAAAGATATAGATGCAACTCTTCTTAAAATTGCAAAAGAATCTGGTATTAGTAAAGGTACCCCAGAATTAAAAAGATTAATAGGGAGAATGGATGAATTACTTGTTACTGGATCTGATATTATCAAAGGTAAAGAATTTTTATTTAAAGGTTTTGATCTTAAAAAATTATCTGAATTTAAAAAATTTACATCAGCAGAACTTGGATTAGGAGCAGATCAAATAGAAAGATTGGTTGCAGAATTAGCAAAAGCTAGAAATACATTTAATACATATAAAAATACATTTTTTGCAGGTGGTAATATAAATGTTGCAGCTAATGATTTTGCTAAGATTATGTCTGAAAGAATGCAAAACATGTGGACATCAGAATATAGAATATTTGAAGACAATTTTAAAATATTTCCGTGGTTAAGATACAAACCAATTCAATCTAATTTAGATGATGCAAAACAAGTATTAGGACGTTATGCAGCTCAAAATGGAGTTAGATTAACTGATCAACAATTAGATGAACAATTACAAACAATATTAAAAGAAGTAAGAAGAGATCCATTAACAGGAGCACCAGAGTTTCCATTATACAATCAAAGTATTTTAGCTGAAGATGGAATACAATATATAAACATGGCTAAAAGTTTTGAAGGTGGAAAATTTAAACCAAGTGATCTATTTAAAAAAGAAGAAGATATTAGAAAATTTCAAAGATTGTTTGGACAGAAAAGAGATTTAAGAAATACAATTGCAAGTACTATGTCTGATCTTGCAACACTTACAGCTAAAGATACTTTTTATAATAATATTTTAAAACTTAATGATGATTTAATAAAACAAAAAAGACCAGGATTATTTTATGATAGTCCAACAGCAGCAAGAAGTGGTTTAAGAAATGTTATAGGTGGAGAAGATATTATAACTACAAAAGGTGGATTAAATATAAAATCTCCAATCGGAGAAGATTTTTATACTAATCCATTAAATGGTAAGTATACATCTAAATCTTACGCAGATGCTTTTAATTTTTCTGAAAAAATATTATTTGATGAAATAGCAAGAAACACTTGGTATCAACATTTAGTTCTTATACCAAAAGGATTAACACAAGTTTCAAAAACAGTGTTAGGTCCTTTTACACATACAAGAAACTTTATAACACAAGCACAGTTTGTTTTAAACAACGGTAATTTATTTAAAGACCCTAGAAAAATAGCTGAAAATTTTAAACGAGCTTTTAATACTATTCAACCACAATTGCTTTATAGAAATTTGCCTAAAGATCAGGCTATGGCAAGATTTTTAATTGAAGAAGGAATTATGAGTTCAAGTGCCATTGCTACAGATATAGCTGGGCTAATAGATGATATGTCTAAAACAGGGGATGTTTATTCAAGATTATTTGGAAAATTCGGTAATAAAATGAAAGATCTTTATAAAGTTGCTTTTGATTTATACGTTGCAGAAGATGATCTTTGGAAAGTTTACAGTACTTTTGCTGAATTTGATACTTATAAAAATCTTTACACTAATGCTGTTAAATCAGGGAAACTTAAAAACATGCCAACTGATTTACAAATAATGAAACAAGCAACTAAAATTGTAAGAGATACTATACCAAACTATGCATACGTTGGTGATTTTATTAAAGCTATGAGAAGAACTCCTCTTGGAGCTTTCATGTCTTTTCCTGCATCTGTTATACGATCGGGATTAAAAACATATGAACTTGCACAAAAAGAAATAGCAGATCCTATTTTACATTCACAAGGTGTGAAAAGAATGATTTCTTTTGGAACAGGTACAGCTGTTGCAGTTCCTGCTATTGCATCAATGGTGCATGGACTTTATGGTGTTACAAATAAAATGGTAGCTGCAGCTAGATTCTTTGTTCCTGATTTTTCTAGAAATAACACTCTTATATTAACACAAGATGCTGATGGTAATTTTAAATATATAGATGGAAGCGGAGCATTTGTTTATGATACTTTAACATCTCCTTTTCAATCTATAATAGCTGAAGTTAATATATCAACTGCATATGATCCAAAAGCTCCTATTATACCTGCAACATATAAAGGATTAATTAGAGGTATTGGAAAATTAATGGAACCTTTTATTGGTGAATCAATTTGGTTAGAAACATTTAATAATTTAGTTGTTAGAAATGGTGTTACACCTGATGGAAGAAAATTATGGAATGAACAAATGGATGCTCCGGATAAAGTAATAGAAGCTTTAAAATATTTTATAGGTCAAGTAGCTCCAGGATCTTATAAACAATCAGAACGTTTAATTACTGCAGTTCAAGGTAAACCAGGACCTAGAGGAGAAAAATATGAAATTGATGATGAAGTAGCAGGATTTTATGGTTTAAGACAAATTAAATTAGAGCCAATTAAAAAGATGGACTTTAAATTAAATGAATATCAAAAGGCAGTTGCAGATGCTCGTAAACTATTTACAGTTCCAGCACAAAAAGGTGGAGAGTTATCAGGAGATGAATTTATAGAAAATTTTTATTATGCTAATAGAAAAAAATATGAAGCTATGAATAATTTAAAAATTACAAATGAAATGGCTGAAATATTAAATGTAAGTAAAAATCAATTAGCTAAAGTATATGATGATAGAAATCTTTTAAAAGATTATAGATATTTAGAATCAAATAAATTTAGACCGTATACTATTAGTAAACCTCTAATGCAAAAAACAGAGGAGATATATAAAGATTTATTTACAAACTTTGATAACATAGAGATAACAAAAACATTAAGTAACCAAACTTTAAGTAGTTTATCAAGAATGATTAGTGATATGTCTAGAGTTCCACTAGGAGAAGATATAGGTAACTATATCAATGTTAATGATTATTTAATTGGAGACAAACCATCTTTACTAGGACCGAGAAGCGAGGGGCCAGTTAATGTTCAACCATTACCACCACAACCTCAACCTGATCCACAAGTGGTATCTAAACCTCCAATACCTATGAATCAACAATCTGGCTTGACAGCAACTGAAACTGGTTTATTAACGGATGCCGAAAAAGCAATTAGATTAAGACAACAAGGATTAGCATAATGGCAAATGGTAAAGAACCAAAGACAACAGGGGAACATATTATAGCTCTTTATGGGCATATAACTGGCGTTAAAAGAGATTTAAAAGAATTAAGGGAAGAATCTGCTCAAATGCATGACAAATTTGAAAGAAAATTTGATGCTCTTACTTGGTGGATCATTGCAGGACTTGGTTCTACGATTGCAATTCTACTAACACTATCTTTTAATTTATTAAAATAAACCATTGATTATAGTTTTAAAAAACTATATGACGCGATTATGGATAAAGTTTTAGTACATAAACATTTAATTATAAGAGCAGAAGCAAAAAATCCTCCGATGGATGAAGCGGTTCTTACAGAATGGTTTAAAAAATTTATAGAAGAAATTGGAATGAAAGTTATGATGGGACCTTATGTTAAATATTCTAACATGATAGGTAACCGTGGAATTACAGGAGCTGCAATTATTGAAACCTCTCATATAGTAATGCATGTATGGGACGAGCCCGATCCCGCCTTGCTTCAGTTTGATGTTTACTCGTGCGGTGAATTTGATCCTGAAACAATATGTGAAAAAATAAAGAAAGATTTTAATACAACAAAAATAGAATACAAATTTTTAGATCGTGAACATGATTTAAAAGAATTACATACTTTAACCTACACAGATCCAATTGCTAAAAATTATGAAAATAAAGAAATAGAAAAGAAAAATATTGTACTATTAAAAAGTAGAAAAGAAGTTGAGATTAATGGAAATGGTACACACGGATACAGAATTAAAGAAGGAATTCACAAAGGTACGGTTCTTGGTCATATTACAAGAGAAAAATCGGTACTTGAAAAATAATAAATAATCATTATATATCTCCAAGACTGCATCATGTGGATGGGTCAATTAACTTGCTTAACAAAGGAGATAATTATGACAAACTTAGAAGTTTTCAATAATTTAAGCAAACAATTATTCAACGGATCAACAAAATTTTTTGATGATACGTTTGAAAGTATTTTTGACACGTGGTCAAAAGCACAATCATTTCCATTCTATAACGTAGTAAAATACTCAAAAGGTAAATACGGTTTAGAAATCGGTTTAGCTGGATACAATAAAGAAAATATACTTGTAGAAGTTAAAGATGGTATCTTAACAGTAGAAGGAAAAGTAGAAGATAAAAATGTAGACTACGTACAAAAAGGTCTAGCATTTAGAAAATTTTTCAAACAGTTCGAACTTGCTAAAGATGTAGTAATTGACGAAGCTGAAATGAAAGATGGACTACTTAAAATTAAACTTGGTTTTAAAGAACCAAAAGAAATTGAAGGCGTTAAAGTAGACGTAAAATAATGTTCCCTTATAATGAGGAGGAGTGGAAGTTTATATCCACTCCTTCAATTCTTCTCCCATAATTTGAGTTGCAATATCAACTTTAGTTCTTAAAGCTTTTACAATTTTTTCATCAACAGTTCCTTCAGCTATAATATCAATATAAGTCATTGGTTTTTCTTGACCAATACGATCAATCCTAGCTTCTGATTGTTGTCTTTTTTCTAAATCATATCCATTAGAATAATAAATCATAGTAGATGCACCTGTTAATGTAATTCCATAACCACCTGTTTGAGGTGTACCTACAATAAATCTAACTTCACTTTTTGGATCTTGAATTAATTTAATTGCTTTTTGTCTATCTTCCGTAGAAGTATCTCCATAATAAGTAACAACAGATTTTTCTCCATATTCTTTTGTTATGGCTTCAACAATAGATTCAATATCATATCTATAATGAGCCCATATAACTGCCTTACCTTCCATTTCAGATAAAACATCCATTAATTCATCTAATCTATTATTAGCAATCTTTTGTGTTTGACCATCATCTGATTTAAAATGACCACAAGTAATTTGATGTAATCTCATTAATTGAGTTATAACATTATGTGTTGTAGTTAATTTTCCATTTAATGTTGCAAGTGCAATTTCTTTCATTTGTTTATAAACTTTATTTTGTTCTTCTGTTAATTGAATAGTTCTTTTCATATAAGTTTTAGGTGGCAAATCTAAACAATCATCTTTTAAAACTCTATGTGAGAAAGGTTTTATTTTTTCTGAAAGCTCTGGTAAATTTCTATAACCAACTACAATTTGTACCATACGACCAGATACATTAATTTGTTTTGTAATAGCATATCTAGTTTTAAATGAATAATAAGATTGATGATCTAATAACCATGGATCTAAAAAAGCACATTGTGTAAATAAATCTAATGGAGATTTAGTTACAGGAGATCCTGTTAATATTCTTTTATATTTAACATTACTACCTAACCCTATAATTGTTTTAGTTCTAATTGCGCCTGGATTTTTTATTGTAGTGGATTCATCTATTGCCATTAAAGATTTGTGGCAACTTAAAAATTTTTCTGCAAACTGTTTACCTTTTTTAGTAGACAATGCTTCAACATTCATAATTAAAATATGAAGATCATAACTAGATTTAAATAATGTATTTAATTCTTTTTCTTTAGATTTACCTGCTGAAGATTCCCATAACACCATTGTTTTTTCTATATGACTTGGTAGATGAGTTGGTATTTCAGAGTCAAACCAGTTCTTATAAACACCTTTAGGAGCTATAATTAAAGCGCCATTTATATGACCTTTATCATAAAGTATTGACATATTATCTATTAATACTTTAGACTTACCGGTCCCCATTTCCATAAAATAAGCAAATACTTTCTTATCCCAAGACATTTCTAATGCCTTTAATTGATGTGCGAATGGCTTTGTCTTAAACTTATAATGCATATATAATATTTAGTTCTTTCTATTGATTAGTATAACACATTAATATACAAGATGTCAAGAATGGAAAAAAATAAAGTTTACGTTATTCAAGATGTGCCAGGCACGAGAGAGGGAAGACCAAAGATAAATATTATTGGTGCTTCACAATTTGGTACACTAAAAGTTCTTCTTCCAGAAAATGCACAAATAATATTAAGTGCAGGACCTGTTGTATTTAAGTTACGACAGTTGCTAAAAGATTACACTTCAGAAGATTATTTACTACTTACAGGTGATCCTGCAATAATTGGTGTTG
>Ga0209358_10004404_pt1 | contig 10116 bp, 7 predicted proteins | sample LauGreFa1BDMLBSN_2_FD_187574 | JGI IMG/M metagenome (GOLD analysis project Ga0209358, IMG submission 187574) | Freshwater lake microbial communities from Lake Michigan, USA - Fa13.BD.MLB.SN (SPAdes) (version 2) | ecosystem: Environmental > Aquatic > Freshwater > Lake | place: Lake Michigan, USA...
CTACTACGACCAGTTGATGGAGAAACTCCAGCCCTTGAGCAAACGGTTGGAAGAGTATGCACAGTCTGATCGGTACTTGGAATGGTCTGAGCTTGTACATGAGACTTCACGTTTCGATGTTGACCCGAGAGCGCCCGCCAATACATATGTGGGCAGTGCAGAAAAGCTGGCAAAGTACAACGAGTTCCGGGCCAAGTACGCCAAGCTCAATGATGCAGAAAAGAAGTTATACGGTGATGTGTTTTCAGCGTACAAGGTGTTGCACAAAGAGTTGAAAGATTCACTCCGCAGTAACTTGACCAGTGCGTTCCCCAACGACCCCGAAAAGGCTATGTCGGTCTACAACAAGATCATTGACAAGATCACTGAGGGTGGCATCCAGCACTATGTTCCTTTGTACCGCCGAGGAGATTTCTTCCTAAAGTACACGGACAAGAAAACCAAAGATCACGTGACCAAACTGTTTGGCTCCGAAGTTGAACGGCAAGCCGAGCGTGTAAAGTTGGAAAACGAGGGTCATACTGACTTTGAGGAAACCTCAAAGCTCTCAGAACTCACACATAAGAATGTGCCTGTCGGTACAGTTGCCGCACAGATCGTGAAGATCATGCAGGATAGCGGCGCGGGCAGCGACGCCGTAGATAAGTTCCTACAACTTATTGTCAGTGCAATGCCTGAGACTAGCATCCTGAAATCTTTTACCGCACGTAAAGGAACTCCCGGGTATATAAATGACGTGGCTCTGGCGTTTTCAAATGTGACCAGTTCAACTGCAAGGCAGTTGTCACGTATGCGTTACAGCGAACAGTTGCAGCGGCTTATAGATGGCATGGTAGAGACTGCCCGTGGTTTACGTGGCAAAGATAGCCAGCTTGGTGTTGAGTTTGTTGAAGAGTTTAGGGCACGGCAGAAATACGCCATGAACCCCAGCATAGCTGACTGGGCAAGATACGCCAGTTCGGGTGCGTTTTACTTCAACTTGGCAGGCAACACTTCATCTGCGGTGGTCAACTTGTTGCAGACTCCTATGGTGGCAATGCCATATTTGGGTGGCCCTTACGGAATGATGAAGGCAGGGGCGGCATTGCTTGACGCTACAAAGTTATATATGGGTAGCGGTTTAACCCGCATGGTCACTGACATAAATGGTGACAAGGTGCAAGAGAAGGCCATGCTGTCCATTGAAAACCTCATCGACACCAAAGAGGGCGCAAAGTACAAAGACCTGATTACACGGTTGAAAGAACTTGGGCTTCTACAGTCATCCACTGCACGTGACTCATTAGAGGCATCACAACGTACCTCCGCAGGTGAGGGCGGTGTAAGACCTTTGTCCGAACGTGTTGCCTCGTATTCTGCTTTCATGTTCCATCATGCCGAGCGTATGAACCGTGAGGTAACTGCTGTTGCCGCCTACAACTTGGAAATGGAAAAAAGTGGCAACAAAGAGAAGGCAATTGAAAAGGCTATTCGCACTGTAGAGTTCACACACGGTGCTGGTCACACCGAATCCGGGCCAAGCGTTGGTCATTCAGACATAGGTAAAGTTCTTACCGTGTTCAAGCGGTTCGGGTTCTCTATGTACTATATGTTGTTTGACACGATTAACCGTGCGTTCCCAATGAAAGCTGGGATGAGCGACACCGAAATTGAAGAAATGCAAGCCGCACGTAGGCAGTTGTACGGCATATACGGCATGGCTGGGTTGTTTGCTGGTGTCAAAGGTTTACCTCTGTACTGGGTAGCACAGATGGCGTATGACGCATTGAACGATGACGACGAAGACAACTTTGATACCGTCATGCGTAAATATCTTGGTGAGTTGCTGTACAAAGGCCCTGTCAATTACTTCACAAACCTTGGCATTGCTGATCGTGTGGGTTGGACAGACTTGATCTACCGTGAGAACAAAGGTGGCAAAGCAGATGCCAGCGCACTCAGCCAAATCTTGGAATCAATTCTTGGTGCGCCCTACGCCATCGTGAACAATATGTTCCGTGCAAAAGAACTGATGGATGACGGACATTACGAACGTGCAGTGGAAACCATGCTACCTGTGGCAATCCGCAACGTATTGAAAGGTGGTCGTTACGCAATTGAAGGCGTCAATACTTTACGTGGTGACCCTGTGATGGGGGACATCAACGGCTACAACGCCGCCATGCAGGTATTAGGGTTTGCCCCAGCAGACTTGCTGAAACAGTACGAAATGAACGCCTACGCCAAGAAATTGGAAAAAGCTACTGTGGAAGAGGGCAAGAAATTGCTCAAACAATACTACGTGGCTGACCGTTCGGGAGACTATGAACGTGCTGATGACATTAGGAAAAAGCTATTTGCCCTGAGTGACAAGCATGGGCTGGGTATTACTGAGTCAACCATCAACAAGTCCGTCAAGGCACGTGACCGTATTTCCGATGAGATGTACCACGGTGTGCAAATCAACAAGAAGGTGCGGGACGAATTTGAGCGCAGTATTGCGGAAATGGATAGCTGAAAAAAAGCCCCCGATTTTTGGTCGGGGGCTAATAGGAGTAAGCAACTGAAAGAGAGAGGGAGATCCAGTGCTAGGCGAACTCTATCACAAGATCAATTTACCCGCCAGACCCTCACCCCAAGTGTGCCGTTCTCCGAACGAATTTGAAATTTGACTTTCATACCTCGTTCACTGGATGCTCGTTTTATATCCTCTCCTAACGTATCGGGCGTTAATGTAGGAATATAAAATGAACTACCAACTACGAATTTGTGCCATTCAATTACGACTGGCACTCCGCTATTGTAAATCGACATTACTCGGTACAGGCGATGATGGTTCTTCAGGGTCTAACGCCGTTGCTTTCCTGCAATCAATTACCAATGCACTTACGGCTGGTGTGGACATATCAGAGCCACGTGACATGGCTTTCTTGAGAACACCGTGACACGCACCCATTGACTCCAACTCATCCACCATGCCTTTATAGGAAACTTGATTTTTGCTACACCACTCCCGCAATAGCTTGACGGTGATGAATAGCAGTTTGGTATCAGGTTCAAATCGGGTGATGAGTTCCCCACGGGGTTCCCGCACTGGCGCTTCAAGCAGTCCTGACCGCTTGTCCACGGTGCTGTTAACGATCAACATATTGTTGTTGTTCTCGTTCAAGAAGAGGCCCAAATGGGCCAGTGGCCCAGCCACACCCGGACGTATTTCCACACGCATACGCTTCAAGGTATTTACGATCCACTCATATACCGAACCCACATCAATGTCGTGCAGACCGAGCTTTTTGGTAATGATGCCTGACGTGATGGCGCAAGCCGCAGTTGCTGACCAATACCTTTCACGCTGAGTCAAGCCAGCCGCTTTGTCAAGTTTGCGCTGGACTTTAGCCAACATCTTCTTGACTTCGGGCAGGTTGGCAATAACGTAACGCATGAATACCTCACCCGCCACGCCAAAGTTCTCGTACATTCCAGTGAATGCTTCATCCGATTCAGCCTTGGACATATTGTCGATTTTGGATACGTTGAACTCCAGTATCCGCATCAACTCACCTTCCGGAAAATCCTTGAGGTTGAATAATTGATCGTACAAACTCTTGTTGCCTGATGTAATAGCGATCAAAGCCCAGCGCAGTGTGTTGCTACGTTCTGCATTGACTTGGGACTGCATACGGTTGCGACCCCTGCCGTGCGTAATACCGTAACCCATGTTGCTGACTTCTTCGTCAGCCATGTTGGTCAACTCGTCAATGGTTGGCGGCAAGTTACCCATGACCGAGATACGGTGCATACGTGCAAGGTACTTATCTTCCTGATTCATCATGATCTCCAGTGGGCGACCCCAAATGCTGTTGACCATGTACTGGATGGTTGTCTTACCTGTACCCGAGCTATTGTTTGTCAGGTGGATGATTGCACCGCTCAACTTGGTGAACTTGAACAAAGCAGACCCAAACCCTGCAAACAAGGTGAACGCCCGAACCTCATTACCCTTTCGAGCATAGTTATTAGCTACCTTCGCCCACTCGCTGATAGTTCCTTTCTTTTGGTACATCGTTGCCAGTTCTGCCGTTGCCGCAGATGATGGGCTGTAGTTAACCCCAGTGGCAGTGATCTCACGGTTACCGACAACAAACTTGGTATCGTTGTCGCACCAGCCAAATTGTTGCCGTGCCTTTTCAGCCTCAGACAACTGCTGTAATTCACCTACCCATCTTGTTACGTATGCCATAAGCCCATCCAATTTCTTGTTGTATGCAGTTACGCCCTGATATGCCAGTACTTCACGTAATTTATCCTTGGACAAAATACTTGCCAATGGCGCAGAAAATTCCCGAATGCCATCCTTGGGCATATGCAAGCGCATCCATAGCGACTCCCCAGCATCAGGGTCAGTCAGCCTTTTGACCACATAGAAGTCATACTCATATATGAGGTGGTCACGTTCTTCCTCAGACTCCTCGTCCTCTTTACCCTTGGCTTTTGCCTTGGCGCTGGGCAGTCCACGTTTGTAGACCCCGCCATTTTTGCCACGGAAATATGGAAACGGATACTCAGGAATCTCAACGGTGATCTCTTCTTCCAACGTAGCGTTACGCATGACAACAATGTTGTCTTCTGCCTTGGCTTCGGCAATCTGTGCGCCAATCTGTATGGGAGAAGTTATCGTGCCTTTATTGGGGCAGTCAGCACAACCCTCGGGGTACAAGCCGCCAAAGGTAGCGCATTTATATGGTTTACCCAGTAGGGAATCAGCTTTGCGCTTCGTGTCCTGTGGGTCATATTCCTCATGGGCATGGGAAATTTTATGGATAGCTAACTCACCGTCTTCACAGTTAACCGCAATCGACAGCCCCGCTCTCCACAATGGCTCATCAATTTCTTGCTGGTTTCTGTAAATCCGTACAAGTTGTTCACACCCTTTACCTTGGGCGCTTTTCCGCATGATCGTGCCAAATCTTGACACGCTGTTACCCATCAAGGCTCGGGTGGTGGCATCTATTGGGCGGCGGTGAACTGGTGCGGCAAATGGCAATTCAACAGAATCGGCATCTTCATCCTCGGGCCCGGAACCTACTATCGCTCTGAACCTATCGAATGTTATAGGTTGAGAGGTAAGCATCACATCTACGGGTAAGGGTGGTGAGTCCTTGTAGTTCAGTGTCTCGGGGACACGTAGTATCCGTGCCGCATCAGCCGTAACCGCTGGGTCAGCATGGAGGTGGTAAGCCGCACAGAACTTCTTAAATGCTTCTGCGGTTGGCTTCCAATCGTTGTAAAAGATTGGTGCTGTGAGAACCCAGTAGGCGTGTATGCCCCTGCCTGAGTTGACGATTGTGGGACGTGGTAGTCCAGTGTCCGTTACAAACTGCTTGAGTGCATCTAAAGCGACTGGCTGTGTTTCATATGGTTTGTTTTCTCCGCAATCAAGATCAAGCCAAAAGGCTTTGAACCACTTTGCGTTCTTTGATATACGCCCCTCTGAGGCGTTCAAATATTTTGCACATCCAAAGTACGTGTCGTACCCCTGTGCAATCAATCCATCTACTACACCATCAATTTCTTCAACTGTATCTACAAAAGTCTGTCTTGGCGCACCTTTCTTTAGTCCCACCACGCAGTACAAGCCTTCATCGGCAAGCACTGATGAGAGAAAGGGAATCCTTGAGGTCATTGTTCGCTCTTGTTGTAACTACTATCCGCTGGCGGCAGATAGCAATTAGATTGGGTTGTGATTGTCTTTGAGACGCTTGGTAACTTCTTCGATCTTTACCCGCATATCAGGGTGGGGCTTGGACTTACCCAAGAACCATAGATAAACAGCTTGTCGAGAAACACCAAGAAACTCCGCTACATCAAGGACTGGGATGTCCCTGTCGATGCAAACACGTCCTAGCTTCACCCCGATGTGAGATTGGTCAGCTTTCTTATTGGCTGTGATGTATTTGCGGGAATAACCTTTGTTATTGCTCATGGTAGTAGGTGGGGGGCATTACACCCCCCGAACTCCTTACTCTGCCCAATCGTCCAAGATTTCGCCAACATCTTTCGGTGCGGCTTTCTTGGTGCGCTTGGTTGGCTCTGCTTCAGCGGCGGGGGCTTCGGCTTTAGCTTCAGCTTCCGCTTTGGGAGGTGCTTTTGCGCCATCCAATGTTGCTGGGTTGTTGGCAATAGCGGTCTTCGCTTCGTTAGAAGCTCCCTTTTCTTGAGCAGTTGCAAGCTCATCAACTTCCAATGGACGCTGTGCCTTGAACGTCAGCTTGGGTGTAGCACTTGATGTATCGAAACGCATCTCAGTAACTACGGAGGTGATGGGCAAACCATGACCGCCCAAGAATTGAGCATAGGCTTGCAAAGGCATTTTGCCATTCTCTGCCTTGCCAAAAATTGACTGCGCAGGAAGTGTCAGTTGGTACACGTCACCTTGGAGGTCGTTCTCAAGGGTAACTGCCAAGCGTTGGCTGTAACGGCAAGCACGTCCTTTGCCCTGTTCGGCAGACCCTGCGATGTTCTGTGGGCAGGATGCACACTTTCCAGCTTGAGGTTCACTGACTTTTGAGTCAGGTGTGATGCCATCGTTTGACCAGCAAGAGGGGGCAATGTTTTTGCCTTCTTCATACGTTCCTTCGTAGTAGCTACGTGACACGTGGGCGTTAGCCGCAACGATCACAATGTTCATTGCACGGTCTTCATTCTGTGCAATTTCTTTACCGTCAACAAGCATACGGAATACGCCGCCACGGATTGAAATTCGCTTACCAGCGCCGCCGCCTGATGAACCCATCAAGGCTTTGGTTGTTGCGTCCAGTTCAAGGTTACGCAAGTGTGCGGGAAGTGTATTACCGCTCGAAAAAAGTGTGAGTTCAGCCATTTGTAGTTTCTCCTGTGGTTGGTTGGGTGTTTGTCATAGCAATCAAGTCAGTACGTTTGATGCGTACCTTGTTGCCAATCTTGAAGTGGGGAATCTTCCCCTCACGAATTAACGTGTAGACCGTTTGGCGGGAGACACGCAAATAACTTGCTACCTCCTGCACGGTCAATGTCGCAGTTTCAGTTTGCACTTGAGCTTCTCCTTATGGTTACAGCGTACCGACTATCAATGTTCATGCCTTTGGGCATGAGGTCGGGATTTTCTTCCAGCAGTTGCTTCATAGTGGATTGGCTGACACGCTTCTCTAAAAGATCAGGCATCTTGTGTTCCAAAATGAATTTGTGCATGGCTTCCCAATCACTTGTCCAGTACCGTGTCTTTACAGAACGGATGATGGTGCCGTGTTGGGTTTTCAAACTATCAGCGCCAATAGTTTTACAGAGGTCAAGCAGTTTGCTCTCCACCATATCCATTTGGACTTTGATAGCCTCATCTTCTTCCTCGTATGCACGAAGAAGTTCAGACCTTTTGTCACGCATCTTGATGTAAGCGGCGACTAATCTATCGACTGGAATATCAGTCATCAAAAACCTCCCTCTCTTTTTATGTTCCTATGATATACCTAAATTTTACATTGTCAAGAATTTTTACCCTAGTATTTCCCCGTAGAGATCGGTAATTTTTTCATGTATGTCTACCTTGTTGTTAAGCATGGTGTACATACGTTTCTCGACGCCGCTCCCCTGTAAACGCACTACAGTCGTAGGGTTCTTTTGCCCTGCTCTATGGACACGTGCATTACATTGCAAATATGTCTCTACGGACATTACTGGACTCCAATAGACAATGGTGTTTGCCGCATGAAGTGTTACGCCATGCGATGCCGCCTGTGGCTGGATGACCAGCACCTGTGGGTCGGGTGTCGCTTGGAATCTCTCAAAAATTTCTGACCGCTTCCCTGCTGGGACTGCACCATTGATGATCGCTGTTGAGTATCCATTCTTACGTAGATATTCCGCAACAACTTCAATCGCATGACGGTATGGCACAAACACCAGCACCTTGTGGCTTGACTCCTCCACAACTTCTTTCAGCACTGCCAGTCTGTTGCTGGCATCAAACTGCACAACCTCACCGCTATCTGAGTACACCGCACCACCGGATAGTTGTAGAAGTTTATTCAAGTTCGCAGCCGCATTGACTGTAGTTATCTCCTCACCAGCCGCTTGTACGATAAGTTGGCGGCGCAGGAGTTCATAGTATTTCTCTTGCTGTGCAGAAAGTGGTACGTCACGTGTTACGTACGTCATCTCCGGTAAGTCTAAACATTGTTCTTTTGTGTAACGTATTGCCGGTTGCAAGGCACGGTAAACAACGTCTTGCGCTTCGGGTTTGGGAACCCATTTGAATTGCGTAACCTTGTTCATCACCTGATCTCTGAACCCACCATAGAACCGAGGCACGTTGTTTGGGTTGACCAGCTTGGCAATACCGTAAGCATCCAATGGTGACTGAGATGCGGGTGTACCTGTGAGCATCCACAACCATGTATTGGGTTGAATCAGTTTGCTGAGAACCTTCCAGCGTTTGGTCGTTGGGTTTTTGTATGCGTTGGCTTCATCAATCACAATCATGTCAAAGCCACCGTTGGCAACTGCATCAGACACAATCTCTACACCGTCATAATTTATGACCACGAACTCAGCATCGCTATTGATTATTTCTCTGCGTTTCTCAGGCTTGCCATACGCAACATCAACTCTACGGTGCATAGCAAACTTGAACAAGTCATTGCGCCATGCAGATTCCATAATGGATAGTGGGCATATGACCAGCACACGTTTGACTTGCCCCAACAACATCAGATAGTCAGCCGCCCAAATCACACTGGCAGTTTTTCCTGTGCCTTGTTCGTTAAAGCAAAAGGCCCTGCGGTGCATGGTGAGGAATGACGATGTAACTTTTTGATGGTCGAACGGTTTAAACAACCCGGGCCACTTGTACGTAGCGTTAATTGGTGACGGTACGTTGATCTTTAAATTCTTGAGGACAATGGATTCCTCCAAGCCCCAGTTGACCAATACGCTGGCAACTTTGCCATCATCCTCAATGATCTTGCTCTTTGGTATGACCGTTGTTATGCGGTCAGGGTGGCGTACTTTTAGCAGTATCGCTCTGTTATCAATGATCTCCACAATCTCTCCCGATAGTTATGCACACCAAACACGGTCTGTGTTTGATGGAAATTTGTCCTCGTCTTTCCGAGGTGTCCGTCAGTTCACAGTTGAAAGGGGTACTGCACTGACTGATGCGGTTGTCGATATGAGGGGTTTTCAACCCTGTGTCCACTATCACTCACACCTTACTTCATGGACACCTAAAAATTTTACTTCTTGCGTTCCCGCTTGCTCACTTCGGAAACAACTTTGTGGTTTGACCCACGTTTGAACGATCTGTTCTCTGATGCTGATTGAAGCACCACACCTTGTTTGTTTGACCCGCCCTTACTCAAGGCAACACGGTGCGACACGTCCTTACCTGTGCGGTCAACACCTTTCTTATCCAGCGCACGTCTTGCACGTTGGCGTTCCATCCGTGCCTCATGTGCGCCAGCACGTTTCTTCTCAAGCTCGTATTCACGTTGGACATTACGATCTTCTTTGTTCTTGTAAGGCATCACTGTATCCTTCCGTTATGTGGGCAGATTATCACTGGACACCACGCTTTGCAAGTGAAATTTTGCTTGGGGTTAAACACCATATGTTCGTAGGCGGTTTCACGTGAAACAAGGGTTTCATCCAGTTCCGAAAATATGTTCAACCCAGTACCCGCATCGTAATCCGCTTTGATGAAGTCTTCTGCTACAACAAATAGCAATCCAGCTTTCACGGTTTTGATCTGTGGGAAATGTACAAAGATGCAAGCCGCCATCAGTGCCAATTGTTTTGTGTCGGCATACTTGGCGCTCTTGCCTGTCTTGTAGTCAATCACACGTGCTTCTTGCTTGTCGTTGTTCAAGATAACCAAGTCAGCTACGCCCCTGTACCAAACATCTTTGGCAAAGAAGTCACACGCTACCAACCGCCCATCTTCTTTTTTCAACCCCATCTTGTATTCGCATAGCTTCTCACCTTCAATCTTGTTCAGCTTCTCCAGCATCGGCTTGATGTATGCGTACTTCTCAGGTATGGGTGTACCGTCCTTGATGTAGTTCTCAGCCGCAAGGTGTACGTCCTTGCCGTACATCATTGCATCGC
>Ga0209358_10004405_pt1 | contig 10115 bp, 5 predicted proteins | sample LauGreFa1BDMLBSN_2_FD_187574 | JGI IMG/M metagenome (GOLD analysis project Ga0209358, IMG submission 187574) | Freshwater lake microbial communities from Lake Michigan, USA - Fa13.BD.MLB.SN (SPAdes) (version 2) | ecosystem: Environmental > Aquatic > Freshwater > Lake | place: Lake Michigan, USA...
TGAAAGGAAATCAATGACAAAGAGAAATCTCCGCAAGCGCTTAGCGCTAACGGTGGTTGCTGCACTCTCTGCCGCTGGATTGGGAACACTCTCAGCTCCAGTAGCGAATGCACAATCTTCTTTGCTTAACTCAACTTACGTTGTTGGAACATCACTTGTTACCGACATCGCAGTTACAACTAACAACGCTCCTGTGGCTGGTTCACTTGGAGCAGAGGTGGTTCATACTGTTTACTGGAAAACTCAAACTACAGTGACAGCGGGACAAGCTAACCCAGAACTCTTGCTGGTCTCATCTCCAGCTACCTCAGCATTTGCTAAGGTAACAGCGTCAGGTAACACGATGGCGTCTGGTGAGTTTGAGTTCACAACAACATCTCAGGGTGATACTGAAGCTAATGCTGCAGCTTTAACTTTGAGCCAAACAAGCACTGCTGTCAATGGCAGCTATGCATATGATGTCAGCTATATCAATGCATGGTATGACAAGGCTGGTACTTACAAGTACACACTTTGGGATGACCTTGATGCAGATAATGCAGTTGACAACGGTGAATATTCTGAGGTTTTCACAGTAGTAGTTGGCGCAGCTGATGCTGCCCTAACTGTCACTTTGGCAGCTCACAACGCGACCTCAGGTGCTGGATCAATCTACGGCTCACTCGTAAAGGTGACATCAGTAGACGCCTCCGGTAACCCGGCCGCTCCTTCAACTGCCGGTGGTGTAACAATCACCGCATCCGGTTCTGCACAAGTTACGATGGTCAATGGTGCTGATGTAACAGCTCCAGTCGCCTCGTATACGCTGACCGCTGCAGATTTTGATGGTTCAGGACGAGCATGGATCAACGTCGAAGATGCAACTGCTGAGTCAGTAACCTTGACTGTTGGCGGCGCTGGTGCGGCTACAGCTACTGGAACGGCAATCGTATTGTCATTCGTAGCAACAGCTGGAACTTCAACTGCAAGCCCAGTAAAGATATCTACGGGTTCAAATGTCGGCGGATCAACAAATACTGCCTACACTGCCCCAGATACAACTAAGACTTTGTCATTCAAGACCGGGTCTACCAGTACTTCAAAAGATGACGTAAACGTCATTGATACTTCAGGTAAAATTACAGGAAAATCTGGAACTGAATACTCCCTGGCTGTTGCTGGTAGCGACACCTCTGGAGCAACAAATCCAGGCTCATTCAGCATTTCATTCGCTGCAACAGCTGCATCGCAGTCGTTCCAGATGAATACAAATGCTGGAGCAGCTAACACTGTGGTTACTTCTGCGGTCCGTGCAGCCACTACAGTTACAGTTGTAACTTCTGGTGGATACACTGACTCAATTCGTGCAGCAGCTGCTTCAACAATCACCTTCCAGGTAAATGTTGATGATCAGTTTGGAGCAAACATGGCTGACGTCACTGTTACGCCATCTATTACTGGTCGTAACGCGTCGCTAACAATGACCAATAAGGTAACTGATAGCTCAGGAAATATTCTCTTCAGCTATACAGATGCTGGAACATTGGGTAACGACACAATTACCTTCACTGCAAATGGCACAAGCGATACCGCTACTGTGACATTTACTTCTGCAGCTGATCTAGGAGCTTCAACAGTTCTCTTGACAACAGCTCAGACCGATGCAACTGGTGCAATCTTGTCAACTTATGACAACTTTGGCATCGCAGCCGGCGATGGTGTGCAAACAGGCGCAATCACCGTAACCGCAACTGTTAAAGATGGAAATGCTGCAGTTCTTGCTGGCGTCCCTGTCACATTTACAGTTGCTGGAACTGGTGTTGCGATTACCTCCACAACTTCGGTAACTCGTTATACAGCTAGCGATGGAACAGCTACTGCATCTGTATTTGCATGGATTGCAGGCTCCTATGTCGTTACTGCAACAACCGGCACCAAGAGCGATACAGTTACCACATACTGGGCACAAGAGACTGGCACGAACACTCGTGAAATCTCTGCATCTGCTTCAGGACGTGTAATTACAGCAACCGCTAAGGATCGCCTTGGAAACGTTGTTAAGGGTGCAGACATTTCTGCTCGTATCACATCTGGTGACTGCTTCTTCGGAACTGGAACCAATATCGCATCTGGCTCAACCGCTTCTGACGGAACTGTTAAGTTCCTACTAGGAGAAGGCCCTGCATGTACAGTTGATGTACAAGCTGGAGCTTCTGGTGGATCTTCAACTTATGGCCAGACTGATGCTCTTAAGGGCACTGTCAGCACTAATGATCCAGAGGACACATTTACAGCAACAACCGTTGGAACAGCAACAACAGCTGCAGTTGGCGTTGGAGCTTCCTTCGATGCTGCTGGTGTTAACAAAGTGACTGTTACTGTCGCTGCTGGTCAAGCAACAAAGGATGCAGCAGAAGCTGCAACCGATGCTGCCGCTGAAGCTATCGATGCTGCTAACGCAGCAACTGATGCTGCAAACCTTGCTGCTGAAGCAGCAGATGCAGCAACTGTTGCCGCTGAAGAAGCACGTGATGCAGCTGATGCAGCAACCGCTGCTGTTGAAGAGCTTGCTACTCAGGTTGCCACATTGATGGCAGCTTTGAAGGCTCAGATCACAACCTTGGCTAACACAGTTGCCAAGATTGCTAAGAAGGTAAAGGCGTAAGCCTCTCCCTCTTTAAGTAGTACCCAAGGGCCCCTGGGAAACCAGGGGCCCTTGGGCTTTTCGATGAGCAGTGCAATTATGCTAACTGCGTGAAACGAGAGATGAGACTCCCTCTTCAGACAACACTGTTGCTTACGGGATTAGTTATAGCTACTTGGGTTTTTTGGACTCCACACTTTGAGCAATTTGTATTTTCAAAGTTTCTAATCATATTTCTTATAGGAGCTTGGTCGCTTGGAAGTTTGCTGGGGCACCTTAATATCTCAAGGACCAATCGAGTATTTCTTATATTATCACTTACTTTTATTTCTTGGTTTGCCTTCTTAGCTGTTGCAAGTGATGTCACACATACTGCATTTTTTGGAGTGCTTGGTAGAAATATGGGATTTCTCGCCTATCTTGCCTTGGTGTTAATTTCTTTGCTCTTTGCTAGTAGTACATCTGAGCTACTCTTGCGTAAAACACTTCTGGCCTTCTCTATCTCTACTGTAGGCATTGCGGTTTATGGAACTATACAGATTCTCAATTTAGATCCTTGGGACTGGGAACTCTTATTTGATGGAATAATTGGGAATTTTGGGAATCCAAACTTTATGGGCGTGCTAGGCGCTTGGTTCGGAATTCTGGCTGTATTTTTGACGATAACAAGCAAAAAGAGTTGGAAATTTAATGCAATTGGGGTTTTGGGATTTTTACTTGCTTCGAGTTTGATCTATAACTCAAAGTCAACACAGGGTTGGGTAATCCTATTTTTGGGCCTTATTCCAATCCTGTATCTCATTACCATGAGGCTCTCTCGAAAGATTCGTGGATTATTAGCTCTATCTCTTTGTTCAATCGTAACTATATCTGGCTTGGCTATTTTTAAGATTGGTCCTTTGAGTCCACTTATCTATCAAGAGTCTCTTTTATATCGATTTGAATACTGGAGAATTGCCTGGAAAATGGCAGTGGATCATCCATTATTTGGAGTGGGGATCGATAGGTATCAAAATTTTTATCGAGAGTATGTATCCCTTGAGCACGTTCGCAGAGTAGGAGCAGAAGACTTTAGCGACTCAGCTCACAACATCTACTTGCATCTAGCCGCAACAGGAGGTTTTCCACTCGCTATTCTTTTACTGCTGATTAATCTATTTGTATTTTATAGATTTGTTGTAGCATTTAGAAGAGCTCAGTCGCTTAAACCAGAGATTGCTCTAATTTTTGGGCTTTGGTTAGGAATTCAGGCCCAGAGCCTAATTTCCGTTGATTACCCCTCGATAGCACTTTGGGGGTGGGTTTTTACGGGCCTAGCTGTTGGAATTTCTAGTTTAGAGACGTTGACAAATAACCAAGCGCACTCAAAACAGGAAAGAAAGTTTCCAGGTTTACTGGTATCAGGTATAGCAACGACCTTAGCAGTTTTTGTAATTGCTCCGATTGCAAGTTCGCAAACGCAACTAAGAACAGGTTTCTATGCTTATATTCCTAAGGGAGATAATAATGCGATTGAAATCAAAAGTAGTTTTCTTAAGCAAGTTGAGGCAAAGAGCCCAAATGACCCAGAGCTACCATTGCTCTCTGCAAATTCATTGTTCCAGGACGGAGCATATGCTGAAGCTATCGATGCTTCCCGTCGGGCAATAGCACTTGATGCTCATGACTATCGATCTTGGTGGTTTATAGCTACGTCTTTAGAGCGGCTAGGCAAGAGGGTTGAGGCTTTGGAGCCTCGCCAGACTTCTATTGAACTATCCCCGCTCAATGTCGCCAACCTCCTGGAGCTTGCAAAGAATCAAATCGCAAGCGGGAACGTTAACGGGGTCAGACTAACTCAAGAGAGAATTGCTTTGGTTGAACCTAATTCTTCTGCCTTAAACGAGATAGAAGCACTGCTACAAGAATTACCTTGAAAAAATCGACCATAGATAGTTAGTCAATCACAGACTTCATGCCAAGGGAGTACTTGTCGTCTCCCCACACGCAAGTAAAGTCGATGTTAATTTGAAAAGTAAGATTGATAGGTAGGCTTACTCTATGCGAGTCTCAGTAATCGGCCAGGGCTACGTCGGAACTACCCTTGGTGTAGCTGCCAAAGGTGCGGGACATGATGTAGTTGGAATAGAAACCAATTCCCTTCGTCTTGCGTCACTACCAGTACCTTACAAAGTTTCAAGTTCCTACGAAGATGTAGCAGGCTCAGAAGTCGTGATAATTGCTGTTCCAACTCCGTTAAATGCTTTAAGAGAGCCAGACTTATCATTTTTGCTTGCAGCCTGTGACTCTTTAAAAGGAGTGCTAAACAGTCCGACATTAATTTTAAACGAGTCAACTTCTTTTCCAGGCACTCTTAGAAATATAATTGCTCTAAGTTTGGGAAGCACTCATCTCTATGCGGTGGCTCCCGAAAGAATTGACCCAGGGAACAAGACTTGGGCAATTGAAAATACTCCTCGATTAATTGCAGGTTTAAGCAATGAGGCAACCGCGAAAGCATTAGGGTTTTATCGCTCTTTCTGCAAAGAAGTTATAGTAGTTTCATCTCCTGAAGTTGCCGAAGCTGCCAAGTTGTTTGAAAACACTTTCCGGCAAGTAAATATCGCATTAGTAAATGAATTCGCGAAAGTTGCTGAAGCTTTGGGAATAGGCGCAATTGAGACTTTACAAGCAGCTGCATCAAAACCTTATGGAATTATGACTTTCATGCCCAGTATTGGCGTTGGAGGGCACTGTATTCCAATAGATCCTTCTTACTTGAGTTTTGCTGCTGGGCAAGCTGGCCTTGAGACTTCATTCATAAAATTAGCAAACGAAGTCAATGCGTCCATGCCTGGTTACATCGTAGAACGTATCTCAAAATCGTTAGGTGGAAATTTGGCAGGCAAGACAATTCAAATTGCTGGTATCTCTTATAAATCTGATGTCTCCGACACTAGAGAATCTCCAGCATTAGCTTTGATCACGAAGCTTAGAGAATTAGGCGCAGGGGTGAGTTGGCACGATCATCTTGTAGGGTTCTGCGATGGAGAGACTTCAACTGAGTTGCAAGCAGTAGATCTTGGAATTATTGCAACTGCTCACTCCGGGGTGGATTACTCTGTATGGAAGAATAGTGGCACCAAAGTTTTGGATTTGAGCACGGCCCCAACTTCGGAATGGCCTAAGTTCCTATGATTAGCAAAATCTATGATTCACAAGCAAAAGGGAATCAGTTTGTTGAGTCGCTTATGGCATTTTGGCAATACCGTCAATTAATTACGCTACTAGTTAGACGCGATATTGCGGTTCGATACAAGAGATCCCTACTTGGTTTATTTTGGACACTGCTTAATCCTTTATTGACCGCGCTTGTTCTTTGGGTTGTATTCATAAATATCTTTAATACCAAGCTCCCAAGTGGCACTCAATTTGCACCTTATCTTTTGGCGGGAGTTTTGTTAATAACTTTTTTTAATCAAGGACTAACCCAGGCTGCTGATTCGATTGCTCTGGGTTCAGGTATTTTGATGAAGATTTATGTCCCTCCACAAGTTTTTGCCTTCGCAGGTGCAGCTTCAAATGCCCTTAATTTCTGCTTTGGACTTTTTGCTCTTGCCTTTATATCACTTATCACTGGTGATGGAATTTCTATACTTTTTCCAGCAACTCTCCTAGTGATTCTATTTATGTTGATGAACGTAACTGGCTTGGGTCTATTATTGTCTATTGCCTACATTCGATACGACGATACGCGAAGTATTTTTGCAATATTGATTTCCTTTATGATGTATTTATCCCCCATTTTCTACCCCAAAGAAATCCTAAATCCAGTCATGTTGGCCGTCGTTAATGCAAATCCTTTGACTTCCTTTCTTGACGTGTTTAGGTATGTTTTTTCAAATACTGGAAATGCCTCTTGGGCAGATTGGTTCTATATGGGAGGGTTTTCTTCCTTAATTCTCATTATTGGGATTAGCGCCTTTGCAAAAGCCTGGCCAAGAACCGTGGTGATGATGTGAGTAGTACTCCAGTTATTGAAGTAATTGATGCCTCAGTTTCCTACATTATCAGGCATGGCGCATCACCCACGCTTAAAGAGACGGTGATTCAATCTCTCAAAAGACAATCCCATGATGTTGAGGTTAAAGCCATACAGAATCTATCTTTCAGCCTCAATCCAGGTCAGGTGCTAGCAGTTATTGGTCGGAATGGCGCTGGCAAATCAACGCTATTAAAGATGCTTGCAAGAGTTCTTCCTCCAACTAAAGGTCGTGTGATTGTGCGGGGAAATGTCTCTCCAATGATTGAACTTGGAGCAGGATTTAATGGCGAATTAAATGGAATAGAGAATATTGTTTTATACGGCACTCTCCTAGGGCGTACTCCAAAGCAGATGAGGCAGAGAGCTACTGATATCTCAGCATGGGCAGACCTTGATGAATCAATTAATCTGCCACTTAGGACATATTCATCCGGGATGGTGGCCCGATTGGCATTTGCTATTGCAACAGATATTGTCTCTGATCTGATTTTAATTGATGAGGTATTAAGCGTTGGAGATGCTGAATTTCAAAAGAAGTCAAGGCAAAAAATAGAGGAATTAGTTAAGTCTAATGCAGCTGTAGTTTTGATTACCCATGATCTAAAGACTGTTAGAGCGATGGCCCATAAGGCTCTATGGATTGATCATGGCAGGGCTATGAAATATGGAGATGTAGATTCTGTAGTAGATGCCTACTTAAATGCCTAAAGTACTAATAGTTATTGCTCGATTAAATGTCGGCGGAACAGCGCAATATATAACAGAGCTAGTAAGAGGCTTAAAAGGCTCAAAATACGAGCTTCTTGTTGCAACCGGCCATGTTCAGGGAGCAGAAGTTGAAGATGTAAACACTAAAGAACTTCCGATCGTAAGAATTGTAGCTATGGGGAGAAAGGTCTCACTCTTTTCAGACCTTAAATCCAGAGGCGAGCTAAAGAGAGTAATTGATGAGTACAAGCCCGATCTGATTTATTCACATACTTTTAAGGCAGGGCTACTTTCAAGAAGCATAAAAAATGGCATCCCAAAGATCCATGCCTTTCATGGTCATCTATTAAGTGAACCTGAACTTAAAGGCTTTAAATCAAAGATAGTAATTCTCATTGAGAGAGTATTAGCCAAGCGCTCTAGAGCTTTAGTCACAGTAGGCAGAAGAGTTGCTAAGGAGCTTCTTGAAAAAAGAGTTGGAAAAGCAACTCAGTATCGCTCTATTGCCCCCGGAGTCCGAGAGATTGAGCTTAAGCAAAGAGAATCGGCTCGTAGATCACTTGGCATAGAGGGCGAGACAAGACCAATTCTGGTCTGGATGGCAAGGGTTACTGCAGTGAAAGCTCCGCTTCGAGTAATTGAGATTGCAAAAGCAATCCCTGAAGCTCGCTTCTTACTCGCAGGTGGTGGGGATTTATTGGAGGAAGTTAAGAGAAATGCTCCGAGGAATTTAACAGTCCTTGGATGGCAAGAAGCTAGCAAGATCTGGGCAGTTGCAGATCTTTCCCTCTCAACAAGTGAGAATGAGGGGATGCCTGTGGCCCTTATCGAGGCGCAGCTAGCTGGGGTTCCAGTTGTAGCTCTTGATGTGGGATCAGTTGGTGAGGTGATACTGGATGGGATAACTGGTTATCTTTTCTCAGAATTTAATCAGAGCTATATTGAAAGGGTTAGAGAGTTAATTTTAGATAAGAAGCAGATAGAGCAGATGGCTAGCGCCGCAAAGAAGTGGGCTACCACCCAATTCTCACCAGAGAAGATGGTCAAGATGCATATAGAGCTCTTTGAAGAGATACTTAGGCGATGAAGTGGGGATTTAAGAGCGCACTTCTCTCGTTATTTCTAATTCTTGGCCTCCTTCCTCCAGTTGAGGCGGCAGATAATCGAGTCATTGATATTGTGGAGATCTCTTGGAGCGGTGCTAAGCCAGCCTCTGTTACTACAGGTGAGATTGCTACAGCTATAGAGGGCCAAGTTGCACCTAATTGGAGATCTTTTACAACGCTGCTTGGTGATACTAGAGATAGATCTATTTCGTTTACTCATGGAAGAACTCTACAAAGCCCGATACGCCTTAATTCTCCTTTGGCATGTGAGAGTAATAATTTCACCGGCTTTATGAACACTATCCGTGAAGAAACCTATCGCCAATTAGCGATAACAGATTCTAAAGATCGCTATCTAATTATTCTTAGCCCCGATGCTGGATGTATCTGGTCTGGAAGAGCAAGTGTTGGTTCTTACAACGTTAAAGGCGGGGAGATGGTTTTACATAACACCGCTAGCGCCTTTGTCATCACCCATGAATTGGGACACTCGCTAGGGCTAGGACATTCAAATTTCTTGCGCTGTGATACCGGCGCATCAGATGGAGCTTGGAGCCGAGATTGTAAAGCGGTGGAGTATGGCGGAAGTATTGATGTGATGGGAAATGTTGAGACCACATCACCTCTTTCAACCTATCATCAATGGCGGATGGGGTTACTAGTGGCAGGGGAGGTAAAACAATCCTGGCTAAATGAATCTATTGAGTTAAGCGCCTCTGATGTTTATGGCGGAACTAGAGCGATATTTATAAGAGATGGAAAGGCTACTTACTGGATTGAGTATCGAAGAGGCAGAGTTGGCGCGCCATATAACCCAGGGCTAGTTATCTATCGAACTGATCCTCCATCTCCAGCTTTTATTGATAGCCCAAATCCTGAAGATCGGGTCGGATATGAGCCAGGCCTTGGGGTAGGAACTGATATCTGGATGCTTAATCTAGATAACTATACATATTCATCAAGAGGCAGAGCTTCAGGATCTATGACTCTTGCCGCAAATAAACTCACCACCTTCTTTTCTAAGAACGTCTCAATAGAGGCAGTTGCCACAGCAAGTGATTCAAAGATAAGTGTGAAGATTTTAAGAAAAGCTGATCTAACTCCGCCGCCAACTCCGCCAGTAACTCCAGTGAGCTCTTGGAGATATCCAGGGGCTGAGATATTAGAAAGTGGTTATGATGATAGTGAATCTGCTATCGCAGGCTTTGAAGCCCAAGTTGATGGCAAAGTAATTGCTATTGAGAGTTCTATAAATAGTAATTTCGTTCCTACCTACCTAGATCCCTTTATCTCAAGAAGAGCAGTTTATGTCAGAGACCTTCCAGAGGGGACTTACTCACTTTCAATTAGAGCTACTGATATCTGGGGTAATAAGAGCCAATGGTCACCTGAAACAAAGGTCACGATCGATAGAGGGCTTCCGATAGTTAAAAGTGATGCTCTAGTAGTTGGAGCAGGCAGTGATAGCCTCCAACTCTCATTTCCTTCCATAAAAGATGTTGGAAGTAATCTCTGCGCCACGCAGATAGTAAATGAGGAGGGATTTATCCTCCAGAGAAGTACTTTAAAAGCAGCACCTGAGATAAGAGTTAAGAAAGCTGGTCAGCTTCAAGGAAAGCTCCAGGTATTTGATTGCCTAGGAAATGGCCTATCA
>Ga0209358_10004410_pt1 | contig 10112 bp, 4 predicted proteins | sample LauGreFa1BDMLBSN_2_FD_187574 | JGI IMG/M metagenome (GOLD analysis project Ga0209358, IMG submission 187574) | Freshwater lake microbial communities from Lake Michigan, USA - Fa13.BD.MLB.SN (SPAdes) (version 2) | ecosystem: Environmental > Aquatic > Freshwater > Lake | place: Lake Michigan, USA...
GATTCAACGCAGACATCAAAAATTGATTGAAGAAACTCCTTCACCGATCATGACCGAAGAACTTCGCAAGGAAATGGGCGATGCCGCCGTGAAAGCCGCTTTGGCCGTGAATTATGAAGGCGCAGGAACGATTGAATTTTTGGTTGATAAGCATAAGAAATTCTATTTCATGGAAATGAATACCCGTATTCAGGTTGAGCATCCCGTGACCGAAGCATCACTCGGCATTGATCTTGTGAAAGAACAATTACTTGTGGCTTCCGGCGAGAAGCTCGGACTTGTGCAAACAGCGCCCAAGTTTCATTCTATTGAATGTCGTATCAATGCGGAAGATCCATTCCACGATTTCAGACCATCTCCCGGCGTATTGAAGACCGTTAATTTCCCCGGCGGACATGGCGTGCGCGTTGACTCACATATGTATCAGGGATATGCCATTCCTCCCTATTATGATTCACTTCTTGCAAAGCTGATTACTTTTGCGCCAACGCGCAGAGAAGCAATTGCAAAGATGAAGCGTGCATTGGAGGAATTTGTCATTGAAGGCGTGCATACGACCATTCCTTTTCATCGCGCAATGATGGATAATCCAGATTTCATAGCCGGTGATTTCGATACGAAATATCTCGATACCAAAGGTTGGCAATAATACTCAAACGATATCTAAGGAATCAACATGAATTTCCCATCAGAACTTAAGTATACCAAAGATCATGAATGGATCAAGGTGGAAGGCAATATCGGAACCGTTGGCGTGACAGATCATGCACAAGGTGAACTTGGCGATGTTGTGTATTTAGACTTCAATGATAATACAACAGTATCTTCCGGTGATACTTTCGGTACGGTTGAAGCAGTGAAAACAGTTGCTGATTTATATGCACCTGTGAGTGGCACCATAATCGAATGTAATACAGGCTTGAATGATGGACCTGAGCAAGTAAATCAAGACCCCTATGGAAATGGCTGGCTCATGAAAATCGAACTCTCCAATCCATCAGAACTTGATGGACTCATGGATGCAGATGCGTATCGCGCATTAGTAGGCGCCTGAACCCCACGGCTTAAGCCGTGGATTGAGCCGCCCCATCGTATGAATTTCTTTCCCTAATGACATTCATGGACTGATATACGAAGATTTATCTTCCCTTATCATTTCTTTCCCTACCCCATGACTTCAGTCATGGTTCAACTCCCGCTCCAAGAATAATAATAAAAAAAAACCCGCGATATTCATCATATCGCGGGATTTTCTTTTATATGATACGAGGTTTTATCTACCTCGAATAGCCAGTATTATCTACCACGAATAATCCAATACACCGCCACATTATCCGGACGATTTTCATTGCCTGCAAATGAAGTGACACCACCAACGCTATTTCCAGGATCGCCGGTAGTAAAAGTATGAGAGTGATTTCCATCAGCACTTATAGAGTGTCTATGTGAACCTGAATTTTCTGCTGCTGTACCTGTAGCTCCACCATCATCTGAAGTTCTTTGATAACCACCATCACCGGTTTCGCCACCATGATCATGCAATCCATTTGTACTTGTCGCCCCACTATGTGTATGCTTTCTCATCGATTCAGCCTGTGAACTTCTCACACCCGTTGTACTTTCACCACCTGTTCTGCCAGTAAACACATTGGTATTTGTTGCATCTTCATCAAATCCACGACCTTCATCCAAACCTCGCAAAAACATTGATCGTAGATCAGGAAGATTGGAGCTACCACCGAGGATATTTGTCAAGGCTGTTCTTTCATCAGCAGACAATGCAGTCAAACCAGAAATGTTTCTACCATCACATTTAAACCAGCCATTTGCTTCCATGCCGGCAATATTGCTACCATTTCCTAAATATGCTATAACGGAACCAACAGGGAATGCACTTCCACTTCCTGAAGGAGCAAGAGAATATTCTCTTTCAAATAAAACAGAAGCATAGCTGTTTTCAGAAATTCTTGCTTTAACTTTATAACTATATCTGCTTTCAATGATAGCATTTCTTGTCAAATCAACGGAGAATTGTCCATCAGTAGCATTATAATTAATGCTATTGATGTTAGTGTCGATAGTTACAATAGCCACTTCAGGATTTTCCAAACGAGTTACCTCGAAGCGCAAAGTTTGACCACTCCTTGCATAAGGCTCATACTTTGTCGTTGTTACGGCTTCACTAGGAATGGTACTTATCACATTTCCATCACAATCCCTTACTTGGATTGCGGCAGTATTTGTTGTGCTTGTAATTTCTTTACTTAAAGTTCCTGATACCGATATTGTACCGGCATATATTGACAGAGATGATATTCCTGTCAATAATACCATTGTCAATGTTAAAACTATATGTTTCATGATATTTCTATGATTAGTTGAAAAAGTTTGATAACTCATCAATTCTTTGGCTTACTTGCTTGATCTTTAGTTTGAGCTTCCAAAGCACTTTTATTAAGCAAGCGATTCATATTTTGAAGCATTAACTCTCTATATCTTGGATCTCTGTCCATACGAGAATAGAATGGATCTGCTTCAGGATCTCCACCGGCATCGATGAATTTTTGACGAGCTTCCAAATATCCTCTTTCAACTTCTTGTTGTGGTATAATTTGCACATCCATTTGATTGGGTGCTTGTTGTTCAGCAGCAATACCATCCTGTCTTTCAAGGCTTTTCAATTTTCTTGCGCTGACAACTTTTGGTTGATCAAAATCAAGTCCTTTGAAGAGTTCAATCAATGTACCATTTGATTCCAAACCACGAACTTCTTTATAGGTCGGCATGACAGTGACAAGCGCATTATTGATATTCTTGATTTCAGTTTGCATTTGATCAATTTCTTTTTCCATAATGACAATGTGATTTGTTTGCTCTTCAATCACTTGTGCAGTTGTTTTATGATTCATACCAACTGCCACATTGATCACATTGAAACCTACAGGAGAATCGCCTGCACTCCATGCTATACCAACAACTTTGCGATATTCATAGGGGGACAAATCTTTTGGTTTGCGTGCAATACCGAGACCATCATTCTTACCACTTGGCAAGATATAATCGCCCAATGCTACTTTACCCATAACGCGTACAGGAACTTGACCCATGAATGCTACTTTTTCATATTCTTTTTCTTTGCCTACTTCCGGAGTATTACCAAGAACAATAGGCTTGGTGGAAATCACCATGCAATGATCCGCATTGGTAGTATTCTTAGAAATTTTTCCATCTTTGATACCTACGATATCTGAAGCAACAAATCTCTCACCAGGCAATGTCTTTGGCAGCCATTCAGCATAATCGGCTGCGCCGGATTCATAGGTCACGCCTTGACTGCTATAGCGGTTACATGCCCAATCAGTTTTTAATTTTTTAGCATCTGCTACGCCTTGATTTGCTTCTACGAAATTCAATGTGTACTGAGTAACGTCAAGCGCCATTCTGACGATGGTAGCAACTTTAGCAACTGCAATAGCAATTCCTGTTCCACCCAATGCTACACATGGGATAGAGAATAATCCCCAACCACAACCAAATCTGGCACCAACATCAGCCCATGAAATACCAACTTCAACGGCTTCAACAACGGTTTTAGCAATACCAATTCCCAAATCTCTGGTAGCAGCATCTTTTGTACCCTCAGCACCTTCAACTACATAATTGTATAATGCCAATTCTCTTTGATAGCTATCACTTGTAGACCAACCGGCAGAAGTTGTAGTTGGATCATTCTTTGATGCAAGTGGAACAACTTGTCCTTCAATCCTACCTATTGTTTGTCCAGCAGAATTTGTAAAGCGTACAAAGTCATTTGAATTTGTTGGGGCTGACTGATTGGATAAAACGATATTGATACCATTACCGGCGGCATTGGTGTTCGTGAAGGTTGCAGTGAATTGATTTGCAGATGCTACTGAAGCATCACCATCACCAGTGAAGTAAAAACCTTCTGAATACTTTGCATGGAATTCATTTGCAGGAGCATTTGAGCTATTACCAAGAGCCATAGCATTTGCAGCTGCAGTATTGTTATAGCCTATTGCTATACCTTGTGTACCAGATACCTGATTAGAATTACCAATTGCTACACCATATGTTGCAGATACTTGATTAGAATTACCAAGTGAAACACCATAAGAACCAGCTGTAGAGATAGTATTACTATTTCCTGAAGCAGTTCCATAATCCGCAGAAACAGTATTATTCAATCCACCAGCTATAGTTGAAAATTGAGCAGTATTTGTAATACGATTATTTCGTCCACCGCCGACAGTACCATGATTTCCAGTAATGGAATTAATTTCACCACCACCAACAAAATTTGTTTCGCCATTTATCGTATTGTCATTACCACCAGCAATAGTTGAATAATCACCGGTTATGCCATTTGAATAACCACCAGCTACTGTTACATAATCATCATTTGTGGTTGTAGTGTTTTCACGACCACCACCAATGAATGAATAGGTCGATGTAGTTGCTACATTATTACCACTTCCACCTGCTATAGTGGAATAATTTGCATTAGCATTAATGTCATTATTATTACCACCCCCTACAAAGGCCATATCTGCATCAGCGATATCATTGAGGATACCACCAACTATCGCAGAGCGAATACCATTATTTGCGATATTATTTTCGATACCGCCCACAATGACAGACTGAGGAGCATTGGTACCTATATCATTAACTTCTCCACCACCAATAACAGAAGCTGTTGAACCACTACCTATTGTATTTGTATTACCTGAGCCAATAAATGACCAAACAGATGATGTTATCGCATTGCCTTGGCCGCCTCCTATGGAAGAATAATTTGAATTGGAGCTAATAGTATTACTTCTACCACCGTTGATTGAGGCATAATTACTATTTGTGATTGTGCTTGACTGACCACCTTCGATGGAGGAATAATCACTATTTGTGATTGTGCTTGACTGACCACCGCCGATGGAAGAATAATCAGAGGAAGTTGTAATGGTATTTTGTCTTCCACTTCCAATTCCAGAGTAATGGCTACCTGAGATTGTGCTTGACTGACCACCACCAATGGTGGAGTAATCAGAGGAAGTTGTGACTGTGTTTTGCAAGCCACTATTAATAGCGGCATAGGAAGAATTTGAAATTGTATGCTTTATTCCACCATTTATCACAGAACCTACACTTAAACTGGATCCTGTATGAGTAATGATATTTGTATCACCACCGGCTATGACGCTTTGTCTGGAATTAGAAGATATATCATTCATAGATCCACCTGATATCGTAGAGCTAGGTGAATTTATTCTATTTCCTTGACCACCGGCAACAGTTGAATACTTGGCACTACTTGCTATGAAGTTGTTAATACCCCCTGATACTGTTCCAAAATCACCAAAATCATCATTATTGATACCTCCAGCAACTGTGGTATACTGAGCGGTTGCATCATTATTCGTACCACCACCAACTGTAGAAAAAATGTTAGTTGATTTGTTATTTGTACCGCCCCCAATTGTTGACCCTGTACCAGAGGCAAAGTTATCTTGCCCAGCAACTATTGTAGCCATTGCGCCAGTTGCAGTATTTCTTGTACCTGCACCAATAAATGCAGCAAGTCCATTTGCATTATTTGAAATACCTCCAACAATAACAGAATTTTGTGAAACTGCTGTATTGCTTGTACCTCCTCCAACAAATGAGTTAGGACCACTAGCTTGATTATTATTACCACCTACAACAGTTGCATAGGTTTGTAATGATCTATTATTTTGTCCACCGGAAACTGTACCTGATTGAGCAGTAACCAAATTGGATTGTCCACCACCTATAGTTCCGTGAGATCCACCAACCTGATTATTCTGACCACCACCAATTGTACCGCTACTAGCTGATGAGGTGACAGTATTACTATTTCCACCGGTTATTGATGCCCAGCTAGATTGTGTTCTATTCTTTTGACCACCACCGATAAATGCCCAATTTCCAAGAGATTGATTGGCTTGACCTCCACCTACTGTAGCATAAGCACCAGTAACGCTATTTGTATATCCACCTAATATGGATGCATAATTGGCATTCGTTCTATTCTCATCTCCACCTGCAATAACGGCTCTAAAACCACTAACATAATTGGCAAGTGCTTTTTCACCACCTTTCTTATCATCAGGGAAGATTTTCTCACGAATCACAGGAGACAATTGCTCCACTCCAATCGCTTCATTTTCCACTGCACCGGCCATAAATGCATAAGCGGCTGATTGCAAAGGAATGCGCATATTCTGTTTTTCGCCATTCACTGATATGTCAATGAAATATGGCTTATCAAACTTTACTGTGCGTGGAAGACCTGTCATTCCACCAAGTGAAAACTGATACAATCCTGTTTCACCAACAAGTACTGTATCAATTTGCTCATGCAATGGAAGACCACCGAGGGGAGACTCATAAATCCCAACACGGAACACTTGCTTTCCTTTCAATGGCGTGGAGCCAAAAGAGGAAGTCAATACGCCTTGAATACTCAATGTACGAGGTATGCTCGTTTGAGCAACAGTGATATTTAATGCGGTGATTGAAGCAATCATCAGCATTAAAATGCGGTACACATTTTTCATAATGTTCACCTGAATATGTATTGAATAAATATATTTTTTAGCAATAAATAGTTGGCAATTGGACAGAATTGTGGATAATTATGCCAATTACGAAATGCAACCTAAGAAAAATGCAGTAATTATAGGGCCTAATATTAGAAATTTACATAAAATTAACGCTCATATGATGTTTGAATAAGCGAATCTCCTTTTTAGTTGTATACAAAAAGCATACCTCATTTTTTGCCATATACTATTCTAAATAAGATTTTTTGAGATGGCAACAATAACTCCATATTCTCTTTTTTGGATTTTTTTGTAGTTTTTCGTCCATAAAGACAGTTTTTTAATACATATAGTCCTTCATGTTCATTCCTTAACATAAAAAAGGCATCCATTTGGATGCCTCAAGTAGAAGTATATGTGCTTATGACTTATTCGCCGAGATAGACGAATGCATACATTTTCTTTGAAACGGGGCGATTATCGATTGAAGTAGGTGAGGCTGTACCAATGTTGTATTGGTGGCTGTGTGAAGAGTTTGAACTACCAACTTGCCAATTTTTTAGAACATTGCTTTGAATGTTCATCTCTCCGGGAGAGAAATCCAAATCAGTACCATTATTGGTGTTATTTCCATCTTGGCGGGCCAATCCCCAATGTGGATCCGACACATCATGAATATGAGCACCATCTGTGAATGTTGTCATTGTTGCTACGTTAATATTACTATTTGCAACTGTAAAGCTATTCTGCCCCACATTTGTCATTCGAGTACCGGTGGAAAGATCAGCAATAAAATACTTATTGTCCATATCAGGTAAGTTAGAACCGAAGATTGAGCTAGCTTCTACTTGTGCTGAAACATTTGAAATAGTACTGATACTTCTTCCATTCATCAAATACCATCCATTATGATCGGTAGTCAACTCGGAATATTTCACATCTCCGGGAATAAGCTCGCCTTTTTTTGACATCGCAGCGATTGCAGTGGCTGTATATTCTTGAGTAAACACTTCATCTACACCGCCGATACTTGTATATGGATCAGTACCGGTTGCTGTTGGGCTACATGTTGGATCAATTGAAACGACCAGCGTTTCAGAATTCGATACAGCTGCCAATGGCATGGAAGGACTCGTAATTGTAAGTGTTCCATCACCACTACGATAATATGATCCGGGTACAGCAGTAGTGCTTGGAGAGACAAGAAGATTTGCAGTGAACTGAGTTGGCGTTATAGGCCAACCTGCACCACGATTGATGGTTATGCTATACAGGGTCACATTATCGGATTTTCTTTTCACTGTGTAAAGCACACTTGTCAATGTGGACAAATCATTGTCAACATCTTTATTAAAATTTGAATATGTTCCCGGAGTTATGGTAACCAATTTTTTTGCTGGAATACATCCATCAGGAGATGGGATTGTCGTAGTTGATGTACCACCACCGATACAATATGCTGTACCTGCTATACAGGTTTGACCGTTTTTAGGATCTGCGACGGATTCATATTGCGTATATCCGGTCTGCACTGATTTATTCTGACCAAACATTGATGCAGAGCATGCAATCAATATCAAAGTAAATGCTATGTATTTCATACTATATGTTCCTTTTACTTGGATTCTATTGAAAAGAAAAAAAGATTGTCATTATTGCTTCGATACAGCTTGTGCATTCATTGCTTCGAGTTGCTTGTAAAGATCCTCATTATAACTAGTCTTCAATCTCTCCACGAAAATCTTTTTGAATTCAGGATTGGAATCATAAGATTCAAAGAAAGAACTACTATATGAACCTCCTTGAATTTCTTTTATCTTGGTTCTTGCAAGTTCTAGTGTATATTCAATGTCACTTTCATTCAAAAAGCGTGGTTCCCATTTCGTATCCCCAGGGATCGTATTGTTACCATCGAAAGAATCTTTCAAGGGTTTGTTCTTTGCTTCAATCACATTCTTTTTCACTGGCTCACTTAGCATTGTTTCGGTTTCTGTGCCAAGAACTTTTCTGATATTATGAGCATATTCAGGATCAAGCTTAGAAATCACCGTATTCATTCCACAAACAATTTTCTTGAGCATTGAGATTTGTTCTTCTTGTTTTGCATTGACAGCATTTTGTCTTTCAAGCTCTCTTGACATTGCAGAACCATTCAATCCAACAGCAACATTAATTTCGGAAACAGGAGTTTTTGAAGCTGACCATGCCACACCTACAATGCGCTTATAGTCATCAGGATTCATATTTTCCGGAGATACTGCAATACCCATTCCCATATTATTTCCATCAGGAAGAATATAGTCTCCAAGCTTCACTTCTCCTAAAACAGTCACAGGCACTTGACCAAGGAATGCAACTTTTTCAAAGTCAGCAAGATTATGTGTTGGCTTTGCATTTCCAAGAACTATTGGTTGCTTAGAAATAACCATCAATTGTGTTACATTATCTGTATTTTTTGTTACAAAACCACCCTTAATCGCAACAATTTGGCCTGCAAAAAATTTCTCTTTTTTATCAAGCTTTGGTAGGTATTCAGCATAATCACCATTTCCGGATTGATAAGTGACACCCATATTATTTGTCCTTGCAGCTTTATACCCATCCAATGCAATTATGGCAGAAGCCAAGGTGGTTGACTTGCTTGCGAGATCGATAGACTTGATTGCCACATCTTTCCAACCGGGAACTGATAATTGCGGACAAAAAACACATGTTGATCTTGTGGCAGCATCTACCGATGTTACAACGAGTTGCCCTGTCGCACCTGCTACACTGACAGATGCACTGGTAACAGTCAAAATTGCTCGTAACAATCCTTCCTTGTATACAGGGTCATCTTCTAATTCATTGATCGTTTGACCTTCGATTCTACCAACAACAGTATTATTCTTATTGACAAATGTCATAAAATTATTTGAAGTGTTTACAAGTGGTCCGTCAGTCTCACAAGAATTAACTTTTATTCGAACACCATTGCCATTGGATGATGTATTGACAAAATCAGCAACATGTGACCCATGATTTGTACCTTGCGAGGAGAATAAGAAACCGGCTGAATAAGTAGCACTATACTCATCATTAATTGCTGTTGTGCTTGTGCCAATTGCCATAGCATTTGCTGCAGCAGTATTGTTATACCCAATAGCCACTCCATGTGAGCCGGTAACTTGATTCGAATTACCAATTGCCACGCCATATGTTGCGGCAGCACCGGCTGAAATCTGGTTTGAACTACCAATTGCTACACCATAATGAGCGCCTGAGCCAATTGTATTACTATTTCCGGCGGCAGTACCATAATCAGCAGAAACTGTATTGTTTCTTCCACCCGCAATTGTTGAATACTGTACACTATTTGTGACTCTATTATTTTGTCCACCACCAACGGTACTATGATTTCCGGTAATCGAATTGACTTCTCCACCACCAATAACAGAAGCTGTTGAACCACTACCTATTGTATTTGTATTACCTGAGCCAATAAATGACCAAACAGATGATGTTATCGCATTGCCTTGGCCGCCTCCT
>Ga0209358_10004411_pt1 | contig 10109 bp, 8 predicted proteins | sample LauGreFa1BDMLBSN_2_FD_187574 | JGI IMG/M metagenome (GOLD analysis project Ga0209358, IMG submission 187574) | Freshwater lake microbial communities from Lake Michigan, USA - Fa13.BD.MLB.SN (SPAdes) (version 2) | ecosystem: Environmental > Aquatic > Freshwater > Lake | place: Lake Michigan, USA...
CATAACGAACTCAACGGATTCAGACTCGTTGACATATAAAATCAATTCGCTATCAACTTCAGTGGCAACACTTGCTAATACATCGGCAAGCATTGAAACTTTGATGGGTATAGAAGGAAATAATGATCTAACAGTCGCAGGAATTCAGAACAAGACGACTATAGACTCATATTCCTCAGCAGACTATCGGACGGCATCATATGCCCTACAAATTGTCAAAACATCAACTGGCGAGTCATATTTTTCAAACATAACAGCACTAAGAGGATCTTCTGACATATACGTGTCAGAATCAAACATTGTAACAAACGCAAATTCATCAATTGCAACGACAGCTTTTGAATCTGCGAATGGTATAATTAGTTTAACAGTCACCCCAGTATCAGGCGAAGTAACTGTAAGATATTTCAGAACAGCGTTAAAATAAAGCAGTAAGAGGAGTCATAAATTATGGCAATAGTAAATAAAAACTTTAGAGTAAAAAATGGCCTTATCGTCGACGGTTCCGTCGCAACGGTAAATGGCTATAACGTATTAACAGAGGCATCAACAGCCTTTATCATCAGCACAGTTGGCGGATCAGCAGATACAGCCAATACTCCTAATACTGTAGTAAAGCGTGACGGCTCAGGAAACTTTGCAGCAGGCACAATTACAGCATCTATCGTTGGTAACTTAACTGGTGACGTAACAGGAACAGTTTCAAGTCTTTCAAACCATGATACTGGAGATCTTGCAGAAGGATCGAATCTATACTTTACAAATGCTCGTGCATTGGCTGCAACAGCAGCAGCATACGATGCAGCAGGTGCAGCATCAAGCGCACAAGCAAATGCAGCAACAGATGCAACATCAAAGGTTGCAGCAGAAGCCACAGCACGTAACACAGCAATTGCAACAGCAATTGCAACAGAGGTTTCTGATAGAAACTCAGCAATTGCAACTGCTAAGTCAGAAGCAATATCTGCAGCAGCTACAGATGCAACATCTAAGGTAGCAGCAGAAGCAGCACTTAGAGTATCAGGCGATGCAGCTTCAGTTTCAACTGCAGCAGCAGACGCAACAACTAAGGCAGATGCAGCACAAGCAGCAGCAATTTCTGCAGCAGCAGCAGATGCAACATCTAAGGCTAACGCAGCAAAGTCTGGAGCGGAAGCAACAGCAGCAGCAGCGCTCTCAGCTGCAATCGCAACAGAAGTTTCAAACCGTAACACAGCAATTTCAGATGCAGTAGATTCATTAGTTGATGGTGCACCAGGAATTCTTGACACTTTAAATGAATTAGCAGACGCAATTAATAATGATGCTAATTATTCAACAACATTAACAACAGCTCTTGGTACAAAGGCAAACGCAGCAGATGTAACTTCAAGTTTAGCATCAGCAGCTTCAACTGCAGCAGCAGATGCAACATCTAAGGCTAACGCAGCCCAAGCAGCAGCAGAAGCAACTGCAGCAGCAGATGCAACATCTAAGGTATCTGCAGAAGCAGCTCTTAGAGTATCAGGCGACGCAGCTTCAGTTTCAACTGCAGCAGCAGATGCAACATCTAAGGTAGCAGCGGAAGCCACAGCACGTAACACAGCAATTTCAACAGCAATCTCAGGTGAAGTTGCAGATCGTAACGCAGCAATTGCGACAGCCAAAGCAGCAGCTCAAGCAGATGCAGAAGCAACAGCAGCAGACGCTCTCGCAGACGCCAAAGACGGAACTACATCATTTACTAAAGTAAATGTAAACGACGTATCAGCAATCCAGGCAGCAACTACAACAGTAGCATCTGCAGGAACTGTAAATGCAATCACATGGTCAGGATCTGACTACCGCACAGCAAAGGCACTTGTTAAATTTAAGAATGGAGTAAACACTCAGGTTTCTGAGGTACTACTTACACTCGATACAAGTAACAATGTGTCAATAACAGAATTTGGTTCAATTAATACAGGAACCGACCTAGGAACAGTATCGGCAGCGTATGCTTCAGGTAGCGTTTCAATATCAGTAACAACAACCTACGCATCAACAGATGTAATGGTTCATGCAACACTGATTAAATAATTAAATAAAAGGTAAGGGGTCCTTTCAAAACCCCAACAAAAAATTAGGGGATATGTGAACTTAAATGGCAATAGTAAATAAAAACTTCAAGGTTAAAAATGGCCTTAACGTAGCAGGACCTGCAACATTTGATGCAGCAGTAAATGTAGACAACTTAGTCTTAAATTCAACCCCCCTTGCCTTCGATTCATCAACTGGAAGATTAAAGATCCAGATTAATGGTGCTTGGAAGGAAATTGCCCTTCTAACAGATGCGGCGGAAGACACAAGCGCTTTAACATTTATGGATATTGGATTGGCTATGGATTATAACGGCCAGCCAATCTATACAGTTTATGCAAACGGAGTAAATACAACAGCCACAAAATTTGCGGATGGTGGAGATTACTCAACAGATACATACAGCATGACCTTTGATTCTGGAACAATTAACTAATTGTTTTGGAATTATTGTAGTGCTATAATTACCAAATAAGTCTAAATAAGGGGTGGCAAATATGTCAACAGTAAGAATTCAAGTAAGAAGAGGAACAGCTTCACAGTGGACCTCAGTAAATCCAATTTTGGCAGCAGGAGAAATGGGTGTCGAGTCAGACACAAACCTATTTAAATTCGGTAACGGATCTTCTACATGGACTGCCCTTGCATATGCAAATAATTCAGACGTAGCAATTGGTGAAATTTCCCAAGATGCAATTAACGCTGCCCTTGTTGTAGGAGATGGTCTTACAAAGACATACAACGACGGCGCAAACACAATTACAATAGCAGTAGCAGATTCATATTTTACAGAAATAGCACAAGATGCAGTTAACACGGCCTTTGTAGCAGGAAATGGTATTTCTAAGTCATACAATGACGGAACAAACGAGCTAACAGTTTCTGTTGACACATCAATCATAGCAAACAAAGGCTACGTAGATTCAGCTGTATCAGCACTTGGAAATACAGTAGACCTAGACTACATTCCTTTAACAGACAGAGGAAATGCTGGCGGAGTTGCTTCATTAAATAACTCAGGTAAAGTTCCAGCTTCAGAGCTAGATATTACAAATACAGTTACATCATTAATTGATTCAACAGTTACTTCTGGACGAGGAGTTAGCTCAACATGGGATAGCGGAACAAGCAAAGAAGTTGTTTCTGCAGCAATTAGAGCACAAGGTGGAATAGTAAAGACAGATGCAACAGATAACTTAGACATCATACTTTCACTATCACCAACAATAACAGCAACAACTAAATTTACTGGACCGCTTGTTCAGGTAGACGAAGTACAAGCAGACACAGCAACTCTTGGAGCACTTACAGTTTCAGGAAACCTAACAGTTAATGGAACATCAACTACCGTTAACTCAACAAATGTTTCATATGATGACCCAATGATTTATATTGGTGATGGAAACCAATCAAACGTGCTCGATGTTGGTGTTGTAGGAGCATTTAATGATGGAACATACCAGCATACTGGTCTTGTAAGAGATGCATCAGACGGCGTATGGAAATTATTCTCTGGCGTAACAGCAGAGCCAACAACAGTTGTTGACTTTACAACATATACAAAAGATACACTACAAGTTGGAGGCCTTGTCACAGACGTTCTAAGAGTAGGCGCAGTAGTAAATGCAGAGGTACAGCATTTAGCTGGCGTAACAAGTGGCATCCAGTCTCAAATTGATACAAAGCTTGCTTCAACAGAAGCAGCCTCAGTATACGCTCCAAAAGCATCACCGACATTCACAGGTACAGTAACACTCCCAGAAGGAACAGTTACATCTGGAATGATTGCTAACGGCACAGTAGTGAATGCAGATGTAAATGAATATGCAGAAATTGCACAGTCAAAGATTGCAAATCTAACTGGTGACCTTGCAGGAAAAGCACCAAAGATTTCACCAACATTCACAGGATCAGTTATACTTCCTACAGACACCACAATTGGTGACGTAAGCGCAACAGAGCTTGGATATGTAAATGGAGTAACTTCAGGTATTCAGTACCAGATCGACACAGTATCAAATGCATTAGCTGCAAAGGTTACAAGCTACGATTCATCAATAGCAACATTGTTTACCGATACTTCCACACTAACAACAGACCTTAATACTGCAGAAAATGCAATAACAGGACTTCAGTCAGATGTAACAGCAATAAATACAGCTGCTGCAACATTACAGACATCAGTAAATACAAAAGCTTCATCTGCCTCACTTACAGCACACGAAGCAGATACAACAAATATTCATGGAATTGCAGATACATCAGCGCTAGCTTTAACAGCAGATGTTAATACAGCCCTTGATCTAAAGGCTCCAAAAGCTTCTCCAACATTCACAGGAACAGTAGTTCTTCCAGCAGTTACTGCAGGTGGAAGCATAATTCCAGCAACAGATATTGCATTTGACTTAGGCTCTCCTGAAAAGATGTGGAGAGACATTTATGTTGGTCCAGGATCCTTGTACGTTAACGGACAAAAGGTTCTTCAAACTGATGCAGGTGACGTTGTTATTACTGCAGATGCTAATGAAAACTTGGCATTAAGAACAAGCGGAAGTGGTAACATTGAACTAGATCCAACAGGTGCTGGTTCTGTTAATATTAAAGGGCCTCTAGTCGTTGAAGCAGGAGCCAACTTCTCAAGCAATGATGGAAACGGAATTGCATTTAGTAACGGAATCAAGTCTGATTCTGTATCAAGCAACACTTTAAATACAGACTTATCTCTATCTGGAAACGGTACAGGAAAAGTTTATCTTAATGATAATGCAGAAGTAAACGGAAACCTTGTTGTTGGTGGAAACCTAACAGTAAGCGGAACAACTACGACTGTAAACAGCGAAACAATCTCATTGGCTGATAATATTATCGACCTAAACAGCAACTTTACTACTGGTACTCCAACAGAGAATGCAGGAATAAAGATTAAGCGTGGAGACTCTTCTGATGTTCAAATACGTTGGAACGAATCTACTGATAAGTGGGAAATTACAACTGATGGAACAAACTATTCTGTAATCGCAGGACTTGATTCACCAACATTTACAGGAACAGTTACAATCCCAGCAGGAGCAAGCATTTCAGGATATGCTCCACTTGCTTCACCAACATTTACTGGTACAGTAACAGTTGCAGCAGCAGGAGTAGCATTTACAGACGGCACACAGACAAAGGTTGGCGTTCCTTCTGTCACTACAATTTCAACTACTCTAGCAGCAGGAGCAAGAACACTAGCAGCAGGCGAGCAAGACAAGTTTGTCCCACTAGCAGGAGCAGTAGTAATTACTCTTCCAGCAACAGGATACTCAACTGGTCAGTCAATTGACTTCTACCAGGAATCATCTACAGGAGCACGGTTTGAATCAACTAACGGAGTCGTGGGAACACCAGGACTTAAGTTTAGAACAACTAACTCAGTAGCAACAGCACTGAAGACTGCATCAGGATGGCTAGTCTTCGGAGACTTGTCAGCATAATAAAAATTAAAGAAATAAGGGAGATTAAATATGTCAAAGCAAGCAGGTAGAATGAGTCAGGGCTCGAATGACTTCCTGATGCCCTTTGCGCCAATCAATGTAAGCGCAACAGATGTTGGAACCAACCGTCCATTTAATGATGGAGCAGCAACAGTATCGTTTACACCAGATGGGCCATACGCAGCAACAGAGTATGTTGTAACAGCTAGCCCAGGAGGTCGGACTGGAACAGGAACTTCTTCTCCTATTACAGTCACTGGTCTTCTTTCTAATACACCTTACACCTATACAGTTGTTGCAAAAAATGCATTTGGAGATTCCCAGCCATCAACAGCTTCAGCCTCAGTTACCACAACAACCGTTCCTGCTACCCCAGGAGCACCAACAGCTACAGCACAGATTAACCAAGACTATGTTACCTGGGCTGCGCCAGCTGATGGAGGAAAAGCAATAACTGGATACAAACTTAAGTCAAGCGATGGCCCAATAGCTTCAATAGCTGGAGTAAGCCACACTGTATCAGAAACAGCAAACACTGCACAGTCATATCAAGTTCTTGCTACAAATGCTAACGGAGACTCTTCATATTCAGCATCATCAAATTCTGTTACAACATTGGCACCGTTCTTCCCGCCAGCATTCTTCGCCCCACCAGGGTTCTTCGCCCCACCAGCATTTTTCGCCCCACCAGGGTTTTTCGCCCCACCAGGGTTCTTTGCACCACCATCATTCTTCGCCCCACCAGGGTTCTTCGCCCCACCAGGGTTCTTCGCCCCACCAGGGTTCTTTGCCCCACCAGGGTTCTTTGCCCCACCAGGGTTCTACTGTATTGATCAAGATACTTTAATCTCTGTATTTAATAATGGAGAAGTTGCTTATAAAAAGGCAAGCGACATCGTTATTGGAGATAAAGTCTGGTCAGCAACTTGGGACGGACTATTTTCAGAAGTTAATGGAGATCCATTAGCATGGTCAGATGATAAATTATCTAATCTAGAAATAGTTCATACAGAAATTGTAGCTATAACTCCATCAAAGAAAGATGTTACTTTAACAATTAATGGAAATAGCGGACAAAGATTCTCGCTAGAGCAGACAGTTCTTGTAAAGAATAGCAATAAATACTTCTTTAAGACAACAGGAATGCTTGAAATTGGAGACGTAATAGTACAACATGATCCAATTAGCAATACATTTGCTGAAGTTAACGTTGAAAGTATTAATACAATCGACGAAACAAGAACCGTGTATCAGTTTGATGCGGCACCACATGACATACTAATAGCAGGAAACGTCGTAGTACACAACTTGAAAGCTTTCTAATGTCTATGTACCACCTGCATGTCCCTAGGACATCAGGAACATATATTAAAAATAATGTTCTTCCCCACCTGATAACAGGTGGGGTTGAGCATTTTGCATCTAATAGATCAAAAATAGATTTAGAGCAAATAAAAAATAGTAAATTTGTTATTGGTCATTTTGGACTAATGCCAATTGATTATATGACGGATGTTGATGTGTTCTGCATACTAAGGGACCCAGTAGAAAGATTTATAAGCGATTTTAAATATACGTCAAAAATAACTGAAAGAAATGGAACGGCGGAAGAAAAGCTTAATCATCTATTATACGAAAATCAATCAGAACTTCAGTCCAACATACAGTCTAAATTTTTAAGCGGCAGAATGAATGTAGATAAGTTCAACCTAGATCCAGCCAGATATATACATAGCTCAAGGAATGGCTGGTTTATAGAAAACTACTCAAAAGATATAAATGTAATTAAAAGAAACATAGATAAGATTAACTGCTATACAATGGACAACCATATTAGATTTAAATCTGATTTTAATAAATCATTAAATAAAAATTTTGGATTTACTACATTTAAGCATGACGATAAAGCAAATCAATCACAAGATGTAGGGATATCTCTAACTAAATCTCAAATTTCTAGAATAGAAGACCTTAATAGGCTAGACATGGAAGTATACGAGTATGTACGTCAGACTCAAAAAAGATAGCAAGTGGTCAATATTAACCCTTGGCGAATTTAAAATAAATTCGATAAAAGAAGAGCTATCTGAATACTCATCAGAATGGGATATTTACACAAAAAGGCAAGAGTCTTTCTATACACACAAGGATACAAAAATGTTCCCAATAATCTTGACAGATGAACTTGGATGGAAGCCTGGATCTGAAGTTGAAATAAAAAAGTATAACGACTTTAATAAATCAGATTCAAATGTAGAAATTAATAATATATTTAAAAAGCTAGAAGAGTTTTATTCTGGAAAAGTTATAAGGTGTGAGGTTGTAAGCCTTAAGCCACATACAAATATAAGAATGCATATTGATGGAGGACCACTACTTCATTATTCAAGAAGGGTCCATATCCCAGTTATAACTTCGGAAGAAGTCACGTTTACGGTTATGGATACAACCATAAATATGAAAGAGTCGGTATGGTATGAAATAAATAACCAAATGAAACACGGTGCAAACAACCCAACCGACAATGAAAGAGTACATTTAATTATTGACATATTACCAAATGATATGATAAACTATATATGAGAGAAAGAGAAAAATGAATCCAACTTGGTCAAGCAAAGAAATACTATTCCCTGGGTTATGGGTATATCGAGACGTAGTAAAGCCAGATCTAAATTTAATGGAAAGACTTGTTTCAGTTGTAAATGAAAGTAATGGCCAGTATAACTGGAGAGGCGCAACTGTAGGCTACGATGAAACAAGGCCAAGCTATAGAGATTGTCAAGATGTAAAGATAGGCCCAGTGCCAGTAATAAGAAATGATTTTGATAGAGAAATAAATCAAATTTGGCAAGATGCAAAAGATGCTCAAGGCCCAGCGGCAGAAGACTACTGCTCATTCCATAGCGTAAGAATGGATTTCTGGGAAGTAATGAATTTTATTTCTTATGGCCCAGGTCAACATTTTCAAGAGCATGCGGACCACGGATTTTCCTACACAGCAACAGTATCTTTAGTTGCGTACCCAAATGATGATTATGTAGGCGGAGAGCTATGGTTCCCAAAATTAGATCTAAAGATTAAGCCAAAGGCTGGAGATTTATATATATTCCCATCTACCTATATCTATTCTCATGTTGCAATGCCAGTAGAAAACGGCACAAAGTATTCTATAGTTACAATGCTAGACTATAACGACAATACACACAATGATGAATATCGTGCACTTGTAGAAAAAAGATTAAACGATGGTAAAACTAAAAGCTTATAAGACAAAAGATCTTTCGGCCACAATTCTCCCATTGTCCGTAAAAAGAGACTGGATGGATGAGACATGGGAAGCACACGCATACAAGTGTTTTCCAGTAAGCCTTACAAATCAGATGGGGTGGGCAATGTCATTCCCAGAAGATATAACTTTTATATGGGACGGCATATCTGATTCAACGCCAGACCATGTAAAAATATTAGCTGGTGAAAAGTATGCTTACGCTGAAAGATCAAATGCAACAGTAAGCTTTAGCACTGGTATAACATTTAAGACAGATGAAAATCACAGCCTTCTGACGATGCCAGTCCCCAATAATTTTGTAGACGGATATGAGCCATTTACAACCATAATGAGTTCTTCTTTTTATAATGGAGATCTTTCATGTGCAATAAGAGTTACTAGGCCCAACGTAGAAATAACAATAAAGGCAAACACTCCAATATTTTCCATATTGCCAATAAATTTAGAGGAACTCCAGGATTCAGAAATAGAGTTTTTAGATTCTTCACAGATGCCAGAAAGAACATTTGATGCCAGTGAATATAATAAGGCTGGTGCAGAATCTAACGGGGTTGGAAAATGGACCAACTTCTATCGAAATGCCACAGACCATCTTGGAAGATCTTTGGGAAAACATCAGGTAAAGGCAATAAGGTTAAAAGTCATTGAGGGCAAAGATCAATAACATGGTAAAATTATCTTGTAGCATTAACGGAAAGAGAATTTATGAAAATAGCAAATAAAGACATCCAGCTTCATGCACCTAAATCAATTACGCCATCTGGATTTTTTGGTTCATCCTCAGACAATATTATAGAGCTAGAAAACTTTTTAACAGAAGAAGAAAGACAAAGGCTTATAAACTTTGCTTTAAATAATAAAGTTTGGGATCAGACTGAAACCCATGTAGATGAGGATGGCCTTGTGCTATATGATGCAAACATATGGAAAGATCGAGTATGTACATACAACTCTTTGATGGAGTCAGACCCAACAATATTAGAGTTGATTAATTCAATGATCGCAAGATTAAAAATTGAAGTAGATAAATTTTTTAGTGTAGATGCACAAGAAACTGGCCCCGCAATTGTAAGATGGCCTGTTGGTGCAAGACAAGAGCCACACGCAGATAAAGAGTTTCATACTGGAATAGAAAAAGGAAGGCCAAATGATTTTCCTTGGTACGACCTAGCTGGACTATTTTATTTTAATGATGACTATGAGGGCGGGGAGTTATATTTTCCACAACACGGAATTGAGTTTAAACCAAAGGCAGGTGCAGCATATTTCTTCCCAGGAGATATGTA
>Ga0209358_10004415_pt1 | contig 10107 bp, 11 predicted proteins | sample LauGreFa1BDMLBSN_2_FD_187574 | JGI IMG/M metagenome (GOLD analysis project Ga0209358, IMG submission 187574) | Freshwater lake microbial communities from Lake Michigan, USA - Fa13.BD.MLB.SN (SPAdes) (version 2) | ecosystem: Environmental > Aquatic > Freshwater > Lake | place: Lake Michigan, USA...
GAAAAACGAATCATTTGACACTATTTCTGACTGTTTGATGGATCTTATGGATGATGAAAATGTAACAGCAGAAGAGATTGTTACGTTTATACAAAAAGAGATTCAAGCGATTTATGAGTATTATAAAAAACATTCAGACAAGGCTGAAGTTATTCAGAATTATCTTAAAGTGTATGCTAAATGTGACATCTAATGCTTGACTTACTTTTTACGATCATAATTTGTGGAAGTGGGCAAGATTTAACCTGCTTTTATCATCAAACTAAGCCTGAAAAGCCTGTAACTGTGAATCATTGTCTAAAAAGGGGTGAGTGTAATGGTAGACAAGACATACAAAAAAATTAAGCGTCGTCTTTGGTATTTTGTCTGTTATTATGAAGACGGTAATCCAAAAATTATGGAGCGTTGTTTTAATTCCTCAAAAAGGATGAGAAGCTTTGTTGATCGTCTTCACGATAAAGACACGATTTTAACAATCGAGATTAAAACTCACTGGTGTTATAGAGAATATACCCCAAGACATAAAATATGGTCTTATTCTCCTAGAAAAGGTAAGATTGTTAAATTTGAGCGTTATTGAAAACGTACCTTTATTTCTCGTTATGAATCTTACATTTGATCAAAAAATTGCTCTTGCTCGGTCATCAACAGCAACAGCAGAACAACTGACAAAACTAGCAAATGATAAGAATAGTTATGTTCGTCGTGGTGTTGCAGAACATCCTAACTGCCCTATTCCAGCTCTAGAGAAACTGTCGAATGATGAGGATTGGTATGTTCGTTCTTGTGTTGCAGAACACCCCAACTGCCCTATTCCAATTCTAGAGAAACTGTCAAATGATGAGAGTTGGTTGGTTCGTTCTTGGGTTGCAAGACACCCCAACTGCCCTATTCCAATTCTAGAGAAACTGGCAAATGATGAGTATTGGCTGGTTCGTTCTTGGGTTGCAATGCACCCTAACTGCCCTATTTCAATTCTAGAAAAACTGGCTAATGATGAGGATTGGCAGGTTCTTTATTATGTTGCAAGACACCCCAACTGCCCCCAATACTTGAAAGATTATTTAAAAATCAAGTCATTTATTCGTCGTTCAAAAATACAGTTTTAATGTCATAATCAAATTCTTCTTCATTATAAATTTTAACACGCTCCATAAAATGTTTTAAAGTATAATTGTTTCCACAATCATCCGCAATATCATAGAGAACTGCTTTTTCTTTATTATTGTTTTTCCTTAATCCTCTACCAATACTCTGTAGAATACGGATCTTACCCTTTGATGATGAGGCAAAGATAATGTTGTGCAGATTTTTAATATTAACGCCTGTACTGAATATACCATAAGATGCAATAATTACTGCATTAGATTCAGTCTCACAAATTTGTCTGACTTCTTCACGGGCTTCTACCTCCACTCCACCGTGTAAGAAAAAAACTTTTTTATTAGGATTTTTTATCATAATGTTATACAAAATCTCACCGTGCGTTTCTACTCTAGAAAAAAGCATCAGAGTATTATTGTTTATTTTGGAAGCCAATTTACAGATAAAATTATTACGGTTTTCATTACCAATTAAGTATTGAACTTCGTCTTCATAACGAGCAAATCTTTGATTGGGATGCTTAAGAACTATACATTGAATGTCTAGTTTAGAAACTCTACCTCTTTCAATCAACTCTTTAGTGCTGATAGTTTTATAAGAAGGTCCAAATAAACCTGTAATTGTCAATTCATTAGGAGCCTTTGAATCATCATTATTACTCAGAGTTCCTGTAAATCCAAAACGATACTTTGCATCAGGACATTTTTTCATAATGTCAATTAGACTTTTCGCAGTACAACGATGACACTCATCAGCGATAATTACATCATATTGATTAAAAAACGACTTATCCATTTTGTAGATGGATTGAAAAGTTGAAAGGTGTATTGGTAAATCTGATTTTTTATACTGACCTTGATAAATCATATGACAATTATCATCTGAGTTTAGACCATAATTTTGAAATTCTTTATATGTCTGATGAATGAGCGATGTTGTTGGAAAAATTATGAGTATTTTAAGTTCTTTGGCTAGAAAATATCGAATGATTGAATAAATTTGAAATGTCTTACCTGATGAGGTTGGGGAGACAATGGTTTTTCGATTATAATACAAACACTCATAGACAGCATTGACCTGATAATCATCCGGTGTCAGATCAGCCTTCTTACCCAGAACGCGCATAAACCCAGTAACACCTTCTTTTGTTATTTCGGTGTTGATTTCAAAAGGTAACCCGTAATGATTATTATCCTTAAACTCATAAGAAAATCCGTGTGCCTTTAATTTGGCCACAACTCGGTCTAAAAGTCCACAATAGATTTCACCTGTTGAGGTAGAAAGTAAAGACATTTTACCATTCCACCCACCCCTTTTATAAGCAGGGGAATATTTCGCCCCTGGAACATCAAAGGTGAAGTATGGTGCTAACTCATAAAGAACGTGTGGTTCACAAATAAGTTTAATGAAAACCTCATTTTTCTTTTGAATGATAACATCGGTCATTATTGTCCTGCTACAAATTTACTAAACTCTATACTGTCTCTTACTTGAAATGTTCTGTTGTGTATTTGTTTGATAATATCCTCTAGGAACTTAATTACGTGTGTATAATAGTCTAGCATATTTTTGATATTTGTCAAGTCATCATCTGCATCCAGATAGATTCCAACATCAGATTTCATAATCTTATGTGGAAATGGTTGCTCACGATAGACCTCAGGATCAGCTTTTCCTGAGTAGTATAACCATTTTTGTTTGTATTTGAATTTATACTCTATTTCTTTCTTTTTCTTTAGAATGAATGTTTCATTCATAATCTGATAATACTTACCGTGGAGTTGAGGAATTTTAATTGCCTCTTGATGAAGATTATCGGGGTCAATAACTGCATCTTCTCTCCACATTTGTTCAATTTCACTGTGCTTCACAAGGGATTCCCATTTTTATCCAAAAGGTCAAAGTATGTATAATGGAATTTGACCGTGGCAACAATGGGGTCTGGCTTGGAAATTGTGGCATCAAAGACAAGTGATGTCAGAGCAAATGGAAAAAGATCATAATACTTAACTTGTATTGTAGGTTTTTCATTTGAGTTAAGAACTTGCAGAGTACCATCCGAAAAGATGTTCATCTGTGAATTGATACTTGTATATTTGTTATTGTCTTGTTGTAGTTCATAGATTTGATGTAGGCTTTCAGGAAATCCTAATCCTCTAATCCATTTATTAATTTCTGCATAGTTACTCAAGTCCTCATCAACAAGGAATCTTATATCAAAGGATTCCATTTTTAGTTTATTGCCTGGCAACGGAATATCTCTTCCTAGTCCAGTTGGTTGTTGCCCAATTGAAAGATCCAGGCCAGGAATATTTGCTGAATTAGCAAAGAACACTGCCTTAGGTGCTCTTACAATACTAAATTTATATTTTGTTGGGTATGAATAATTTCTATTCTCAATTTGCCTATTTGATACGCTATAGTCTGTTTCTGGCATTATTATTGAGAGTAGTTATGGTTATTTATGGTAATTGACTAAATAGGGACACGAATGCTTTTATTGATGGATTGAAAATGGGTTATAGTAAAGAAGTAAAGCAAATTGTAGATTCTCATTGGGATAAGAGTGACTTTTATAAACTTGCTCACAATAAGGCTCTTAAAACAAAAATAATAAACGCGACAACTTTCTTAGATAAGCATTACAAAAATATTCAACTAAGAAGCCGGGTTTATTGCATTAAAAATGGAATAGATGAATCGAATTTACCCTTGTGTGAATCTAATTGTGGTAATTATGCGGCCTTAAGAAATAATAATGCAACTATAGGATTTTCGCGGCATTGTAGTCTAACCTGCCATAGAAGTAAACCTAAAATTGATTATGACGCTTTAATTAAATTGAAAGATTATGAGTGGCTTTATGAACAAAGAATTGTTCTCAAAAAAAGCATTGAAACGTTAGCAAAAGAATTGAATGTATCAACAGGACCAATTAATTATTGGCTAGTGAAACACGATTTAAAAGATGTTATTAAAAATGTCAGAGTCATTCAAGGTGAAAGATTAGAGTTTCTTCAAAATAGAGAGAATCTCTATAATCTTTATGTAACACAAAATTTATCTATTAAACAAATTTGTAAAGATTATGGTTATGGGTCAGTTATTCTTACTGATTGGTTGAATTATCATAACATTCCAATTAAAAATAATAATGAATACGCCCGAAAAAATAATTTTGTTAGTAAGCCAGAAAAAGAATTGCATCTTTTTGTTGAATCTTTAATAGGTAATAATTTTATTTCTAACGATAGAAAATTAATGCGAGGGAAAGAACTTGATGTTTTAGTTCCATCTAAAAGTGTAGGATTTGAATACAACGGTTTATTTTCTCATTGCTATAGGCCACACGAAAAGAAAGCCTGTATTCGTAAAGATGAAACTTATCACTTAGGTAAAACAGAATTATGCTTTAAACAAGGTGTTACTTTAATTCACTTTTTTCCACCTGAATGGGATGAAAATAAAGAGGTTGCAAAAAGTTTTATTAAGCGTAAATTGTTAAAAAATGATAGAATTAATTCTAATGAATGTGTTATTAGATTAGTTAATAATAATTTTGGTAATGAGTTTTTAAAAAGTAATTCTATCTTAGGTGAATTATTAAATGAATTTATAGGAGTTGGATTATATTATAATAATGAATTAATTCAGTTGACGTGTTTTGAAAGATTTAATAACGATTGGATTATTAGTAGAATAGAGTCTAAAAAAGACGTGAGTATTATAAGAGGGTTTAAGTTAGTTTTAGATTATTTTAAAGATGTTTATAGTGGCAAAATTTATGCTAAAGTTAATCGAAGATTTTCTAATGGTCAGTTGTTAAAGAGTTATGGATTTAGTGTTGTTGAAGTTATTAAACCAGATTATTATTATACGGATAAAAAATTTATTAGGTTATTTGATGCCAATTTCTTAGAGTCTTATTGTAAAGGCAGAGAAAATGAATGCTTTTATGCGAAAAATCCTTTGTACAAAAAGGTGTTTGATTGTGGAAAATTATTGTTAAAATTGTAATAAAAAAGGAGGCATTTCTGCCTCCTATTATGGTTAAATTCTCTAACAGATCAGAGTAGATTTTTTACAAGTACACGTCTGTAATATCTGTTACTGTTAATCTGTAGACGGCCTAGACCTTGCTCAAGACCCTCTGCAAATGGGTTGGCTACCATTGAGTAACGAGTCTTGAAGCCAATCCTAGCTGTGAACATTTTAGGATCAACGGCACGTACCATCTGTAGAGGAATATAAGGACAATAAAATAGTCCAGCATCCATCGGAGATGAACCCTTATAACCAACCACATAATAATGATCGTTGCTTACGTTAGCAGCATAGCTGTCAACATAAACGCGATACTTACCCATAAGAGTACCAGCAAATAGATTGCCAGTATCATCTACGCTAAGATTGGCATTAAGAGCGGGGGTATAATCTAGTACACCAGCCATAGTTAGGGCAGAAGCCACATCAGCTGAGCACATAATTACGTTGCCCTTTCCGCGACGAGTGCGCTGAGCAACAGCGTTAGCATCACGCTCGATCTGGAAGATAAGACCTTTGAATTTCTCAACGGACCAACGACCATTTGAGTCAATATCAAGGTCAAATATGCCAGGAGTCGCAACGTTATTTGCAGCACCCTGTTCAGCTACCTTATAGATAGTACGAATAATCTCGCGGTTGATTTCAGAAAGAATCTCGGTTGAAAGAATATTCGCAAGCTCAGCTTCTGCGCTGGTATTGTGAATAGCCTTGAGATCCTGCATTAGCTCCATACTGTATTCACCAGCTAGGGCACGGCTCTTGGCGATTGCAACAACCTTTTCAATAGAGAATGACATCTCATTGAATTGATTGTTATCACCATTACCTAGGTTCTCAGCATCACCAGTTACCATACCTTGACCTACGTTATAGGTTTCGGTAGAAGAAACGGTGGGGTTGAGTAGACCAGGGTTAGTGCCACGCTGAGTAGTAGTACCAATACCAGCAGCGGTAGAACCGAAACCAGCAAGGCTAAAGCCGTTATTCTGACCAGAGAAAGCGGTATCAACTTCATTGAAGAAGGTTTCAGGACCAGTCTGATTGTTGTAGCGGCTGCGTAGTGCAAAGATTAGACCGGAAGGACCATTCATAGGCTGAACACCAGCTAGGTCATAAGCGACCAGATTAGGCATTGCCCGACGAATGAGGCTGATTAGAATTGGATCGAAACCAGCAACCGGACCACCAGCAGATGCGCTACCAGTGAAACCACCGGAAGTACCGGGGGCATTAGCTGAGTTGGTGGGACTCTCCATTAGAAGAGTGCCGTTCTCAAAAGCGTTTTCTTCCCGTAGGAATTTCTCTTGGTTTTCTAGAAGTTGGGCGGTTACTGACCGACGATAAGCATCTTTGATAGGATCTAGACCGTCGTAATTCAGAAGGGGAGCCCACTTTTCTTGCAGTTGTTCTTGTACGAACATTTGAGTTTACCTCTTAAAATGTGTTTGTTTGGGTTTGATTTAATCTTAAATTCAAACTTTTGCTACAGCAGCAGCCGCACGGAGATAGGACTCCATTGCAGGGGAGTAGGAACTACCCTGAGGAACATCCATACCTTCAGATAGGGTTTCTAGCTGAGCACTTAGGACCCGGCGATTTTGAGGGAAATAAGATTCCCGAAGGGTCATTAGCTTTTCACGATAAGTATCTGCACCTTCAAACTCAACACTTTCCGCAAGTGAAGCGAGCTTTTCCTGCTGAGTGATAGCTAGACCATCAGCAACATCATCAAAGATTTTATCTGCGACTGACTCAGAAAGTTTCTGAGTAAGCTGCATATTCTTCTCAATCTGCTCGTTGAGTTTATTTTCCATTTCGTCAAGTTTTTGGACCATATTCTCTACTACATCATACTTCTCCTCAGGGAGAGTTACATTATGTTCTTCAAAAAGATTGAATAGTTTACCTAGGAAAGATTCTGCAATCTGTTCCCGAATACCATATTGAATAGCGAGTTCATTCTCTTGCATCCACTCTTCAGAAACATACTCTAGATAAGCATCTAGACGTTCTTGTAGAGACTCTGCAATTTCTTGCACTTCCTCCACAAGAGCAGCCTCATACTGCTCCTCAAGACGATCACGAATTTCGCTGACTTTAGAACGTACAGCAGCCTCATAAATTACGCGGGTCTTTTCTTTGAACTCTTCAGAAAGATCCTCACCTGCAACTAGAGCCTCTACATCATCCTCTAGATCATAATCATCCTCATCATATTCGTCAGACTCATTCATAGAATCTTCGGCGTCTTCTTTTTCTTTCTTTTTACCTTTTTTCTCGGTTACTTCCTCCTCATCCTCATCCTCATCCTCATCTTCCTCGTCCTCATCATCTTCGTCTTTCTCTTCATAAAGCTCGTCCTCATCAGACTCATCTTCATCTAGAAATTCTTCATCATCATCCTCAGTTTCCTCACTGACAGGATTATTCATTTTCTGCATAGGTTCAGCAGCTCTAGCACCACGAGTAATAGCGTCAGAAACACGCTTTAGTCGTGAAGAAGGATCTTTAAGAGCGTTTGAATTGTCATCAGGCTTAGAATTTTCTGGAGTAGGTCCACCTAGGTCTTCATAACCAGTTTCCATACCGCCAGTAGTTAGCTTCTGCATAGGTTCAGCAGGAGCAGCGCCGCGATTCACCTGAGTCACGGAATGTGCGTTTTTTGCTTCCATTTCATTAAGAGGATTCTTAGAACGAGCCATTTTTTCTCCAGTTACCTGTTTTTATTCTGTATTTATTTAGAAAAATTGTGATTTTGTCAGATTAATTTTAAGTAGTTCTCGAAATGAAGAATCATACGTTCTTCATTAAGTCTACGTGAAATAACATCCTTTTCAATTCTATTACGAATGTTATAGGCAACATACTCTTTACGCTTAGAATCGTAAAGCCATTCTTTGCCTTCATAAATTCCATTAACAAATGCAGCAGAACCCACGCTTGGGTCAGCAACAATGTCAACAGTTGAAATAAGAAGATCATTACCAACTACGTTGTAACCCTCATTGTTAGGTCGAACCGATCCAAGAGCACGGCTACTTACACCTAGAACAACACCCTCATCAATAAGAGATTGTGCAATTGTCCCCATTGGGGTATTGAGAATCTTTGCTTTACCATAAAAATAATTACCACGCTCTTCGAGTTTAGTAATCATATGGGATACTTTAGTCAGGTCAATTGAGGGGGTGCTATTGTGATTTAATTCACCAACAGCCCGCTTTGCCTTAATAAAGTTTTCATTATAAATGGTCACGGCATTTCTCAAAGTATTCATAGGATAAATGCGATTATTCCTATTGGGCGCATCACCCATCATAAAGTTACCCTCAATGTAGAGAGTCCTTTTACCATTTCTTTCTTCTTTGAGAACCTTTACAGATTCTGCCTCTTCTCTAATAAGCTTCATTATTACAAGGGTTATTATACTTTATTTAGCATTTTATTGTGGTTTCCAGATAACAGCTAAATTTTCATTTAATAATTCGTCAGAAAGGTTTATTCCATCTCTAGTAATGGTTCCCAACCACCTATCAAATGTTTGAGATTTTGCAGTTTCAACGATTATTTCCCCCGGCTGATTAAACCAATTTCTGACAAATTCTATTGCTTTTTGATGATCGGGTGTTCCTTTTTCAGGACAATTTACTTTAGTCAATCTTAATTTAATATCCCAAGTAATGAAGGTGCCAAACCCAACATCCTTACCGATCCGCACCTTTAAGGTATCGGCATCAATAAATTTTAAAACTTCTACTAGATTATAACGATATTCAAGCATCGCCAGAAATTTGAACTTGTTGATAATAAAGAGCACCCGCCGCTAGACCATAAGCAGATACTTTAATTGACTTTCTTAGATCAGCATCTTTTGTGGTGTATGCTGTTACAATACCAGCTGAGTTATGATCTACAATAATACGACGAGAATAATACCCATTAACACCGGAAGATGTTAATACCTCAGTTACTCGCTTATGAGTAAAGTTGTAATAACTTTGACCCACTGAAACCAGAGACACATAATCATTAACTGAAAATGGTGAAGCTGTTCCTTCAGGAAAATCAATAAAAGTTGTAGCTCCAGTGATAATTCCTGCAACCCGTCCCGAAGCAGGCGAAAGGGCAAGAGTATAATCCTTTACAGATGGGGCATAATAATCAGTTGTTGCCGCAGTTGGTTCACCATCAATTTTGACAAAACAATTAGCAGTAGGGACAATACGAATCGTATCACACAAAACTGAAATAGGAATTGAAGTTGTTGCCGCACCAGCTGATACTGAAAAAGAACCACCAATGCCAACAGGTTTATGAGCCATTTATACTACTTTTAACTATAAATTTATTTAGGGATTAGTAGAGTTCTTTCCATTGTATAGAAACACCAACATTAGCAGTATAGTCTGTATCTATATTTGACACTCTAATAGAAAACACCTCAGAATCAGTTGAATCAAAATTTTGTGCGAGAAAGTTCTTTTTAGCAATAGGTCCTAGCTGACTATTTGCGGATGATCCAGAGACGACGTTAACATTTTGGCTAGATCCTGAAGCGTAACCACCAAGAAAGTCCTCATAATAAACGTTATCAAGTACCGTGGCAGTTTGATTAAACTCAGCAGCAGAGTTAACGTTTTCAGATACCCAGGTCCCAGAAGCTGTTAATCCAGCTGAAGTTGGGATTTTAATAACATCAAATTTAACATTGCCTCCGACAGAAAATACTGTGATATTAACCAGTTTAATAGTAGCCCGATTTTCTCTACCTTGAAAACTATTTTTAAGTCTCAATTTTATAACAGGTAGGGTACTACCAATACTGATAGTTCTCAGAGGTGTTGTATGTGACCATTCTTGTCCTGATTCAACATAACCACCTTCACTCATAACAGTCGCACAAATTTGAGAAAATGATGCTGCTGTACTAACCGTTCCAGTATTCCTTATCTCACA
>Ga0209358_10004419_pt1 | contig 10101 bp, 15 predicted proteins | sample LauGreFa1BDMLBSN_2_FD_187574 | JGI IMG/M metagenome (GOLD analysis project Ga0209358, IMG submission 187574) | Freshwater lake microbial communities from Lake Michigan, USA - Fa13.BD.MLB.SN (SPAdes) (version 2) | ecosystem: Environmental > Aquatic > Freshwater > Lake | place: Lake Michigan, USA...
CCTTGACCGTTTCAAAGGTTCTTCTGTCAATCCTTTCTATGCTTACAGACCCGAACCCTAACGATCCTCTAATGCCTGACATTGCGAACCAGTACAAGACAAATCGGGCTGAGTACGAGCAAACTGCAAGGGAGTGGACACAACTCTACGCCCAAGGAGTTACAAACTAGGTTTGACGTATATTTGAGTATGCTCGACGTTTCCACATATATCTGGAATTTCGAATTCAGGAACCTTTGAAAATTTTTCACTACAGTTATCGCGTATATGTTCTGGTATCATTGAATTCCCATCTATAGAAACCTGATTAATATCAACGCGCAAATATTTCAAGAATGTAACACAATCCTTTCTCGACTCAGGTGGTATAGATAACTGCTCTTGTATTTTTCTACGTATACACCCCCACTGACTTGCGTAATGATTATGGTCAATAGATTTCTGAAGATAACCTAGCTTCTCCTGTAACATATTTGTTATACTAATCACTACACTAAGTGTTCCGAATACCCATGAGAGTTGAAATCCACCAACAGATACTCCGCCCGCCATGATATTCGATATTCCACTTATAGCTGTTAAAACATTTGAGGTAATTGTCAAGCCTCTAGCCCTCTTATCAAAATAAGAATATGCTTCCGTGTGCATCCACTCAAAACATTTTGCTTCGTCACACCATGAAGCAAGCATAAGTTCGACTGCCGAATTCCATTCCTGCTTGAGTATAACAGATTTATCATCTGATGCATTCTGAAGTTCGGACATTTCTATTTTACGTGTATATTTTAGAAGGCAATGGGCCAAGACTTTTTAAATATAATTATATTCGGGTGGTGTATGGTAGCGTTTGTATTTTTAGTACTTCCAGAGCTTGTAAAAGAACCATTTAGTAATATCGAAGAGCACAGCGGATATCCGACAAAACAATTGTGCTCAATGCCTCTAACAAGCCCATTACCTCAGTTATCTGGCCCGGCTGATGCAACTCTGGATGAGGCTAGGAAGCCCTATCATCTGCTAGGGGATTATTTAGAACCCGCTGAGGAAAGAGTAGCGAATTTGAAATCTGAATGCGCGTATATCGCCGATGGCCAACGCCGCATTGAATTAACAGGGTCATATGGTCAAATTACAAATAACTACAAGAAAGCTAAGCCAGATAACGGCTCAACCTTACGCAGAGAACTTTCTCTGTCATTTTACAAGTAATCTTTTTCAAAAGATAAATTAGAATGGCTTCTTTTTTTAGAAGTATAACACCGCCTCCTAGATCACAAAGCCCAGTTCATATCCCGGAAGAAATAAAGGCAGCCTCTGGTGCAGCACATTTACTTCTTCCTTCTCCAAATAACGTAAAAGAAGAAGAAAAGCCATTTGAAGAATTCGAAAAGATAGTTAACGGACACCCAGAATTTAAACACCTAATGGAACAACTAATTCACATGCTTGATTTACGAACATATAGATTAAAGTCAGTTGTCGCTAAAATATTTGTTAGGCTATGGCCACAGAGATCCGTGGACCCTAACACAGGAATTCAAAGGTCACAAGAAGAGTTACTTGAATTATTGAAACAGCCATGTGCTCAGGTTGAATTAGAGATTTTTATGAAAGGTCTAGCTGAACAATTGGAAAAAGAAGAAGAGATAACTGCTGAAAGTAATAATGGTTCTTCTCCAACTTTCACAAAAGACGAGGCAATGAATATTGTATTCCAACCAATTGTGGAATTCGCAGTATCTGGAATGGATAATGTTTTCTCAAATGAAATCATATCTAATGAAAAAGGTATTCCTCAATCGGTGAAAACATTACGAGCTCTCGAAAGATATGCGCCACCCCCTTGTGGATTAAAAATGCGAAAACAGGAGTATAACGAATTAAGTGACGAAGATAAGGCAACTGCTAACTCTATATCCCAAAAATACTCTGGTGGTAGAAAACATCTGCGACGCAAGACAAAGAAGTCTCAGAAGCCAAAGACAAGAAGGCTGAGACGCGGTGCTTCAAAGAAGCGGAGATAATTAATGGTTTAAGAAAAGTCAATGTAATTATTATAATGGCCCCAATCTATATTCTAAAAATCAACCGGTCTCCAGACATAAGAAAACCCCAGGTGTCTTTTTATGCACAGGGTATAAGTGCTCAATGTATTCATTTACAAAATGTAATACATTGGTCAATTAAAAAAATCACTATAGTGAACGGCAAGCCTTGTCCTACTTCACTAAGTAAACATTTCCTGGCATTTCAGAGACTGGTTAAACATTATTCACGATTTCTTCTGTCATTAAGAAGTTTACGCGTCTTGCGACGCATAGAACTAACCGGCAGAGTACCTGTATGGCGCCGCCCTCCAACAGGCGCTTTATATTCTACTGGAACACTTGGTTCAATTACGTCAGATTGATTTAGTACATAAGATAATTTTGTTTCTAAAATTTTAAGGTCTGCGTTTACATCATCTTCTTTCCAGGGACCAGCTACCCTTCCCTTAGAATACGGAGAGAATGTATTTACAACCTTTCCAAGTTTTTCCAACATATTCTTTCTTGTCTCCGTATACGAAGGTCTAAATCCAGGCATTAGTTTATTTAACTGTGCAAGTAAAATAGAGGCAATTGGTGAATCAGGTAAGAAAGACTCAAGTGGAAACGAGTCAATGAACATCTCACACACTCTTTTGTTTGCCAGTTTTATTGTATATTCTTTAACCAATATATACCGCTCCTTCAATGAATTCATCAAATTCGTATGATACTGTTGATCATCTAAAAACCACAGGTCATTTTCGTCGATTTCACCTATGCAAGATTTAATTCCTTGAATACTTTTTTCTCTAAAAGAATCTGCACCCTTTGGTTCTATCTGAGCACGACATGCTTCATCAAGATAAATTCTCGGGGAAAAGACACGGTTAACACCTTCTTCCTTATTTAATTCTTCTTCTTTTACACTATAAGGCATCTTTTGCAAAACAAGGCCAAGTATATAATCAAGTATTTCTATAACAATCTTATATCCATTATTAGAATAAATAAACATTTTTTCTATTTTACCTTCCCTCCTTAGCTTAAGAAGTCTAGGTAAGAGTTTTAAAAGAGAGGGTCTAAATACAGTACCTTTTGTTTTAACTTCGTTTTCTGCAATGTGATTGTAAAAGGCGATACGACCCTTCTCTATGAAAAATTTAGCATTTTTTGAATGACCGGGCTGTTTTAATGCTCTTGGTATAAGAATTTCAAAAAGTAAAATAAACGGTACTAAGCTATAGGCTTCAACTAAACAATTATCAAAATCAAATCCTATACTCGGAGACATTCTCCTTCTTAATTATAGTTGAGATTTATTATCTTCCTCTGAATGACTATCATCTTTTATCATACAGACGACCTCTTTCTTCTTACGAGTACTCTCAGGTAAGACAAACTCATCACGCTTTGCCTTCTCTATATCATTCCAAAATTCATCCAGCTTTGGTTTTAACGATTCAAACCACGGTTCATCTCTGTAGACGCGCACGTGATGGATTTTTTCACAAATCCATTTATTCACTTCTAAGACACGCTCATTCAGACCTAATTCAGGCTTCCAGTCCATATTCCCAAGTGGGCCATATAGATACTTACATGGTAACCAGTCTTTTTCCTTCTCATTAAAACACCCAACAACCACAATAAGGCCACGTCCACATGTAGTTTCAGGCATTTCATTCTCATCAGAAACAAACGCAAACTTTGCCTCCACGTATTCACATGCTCTAACACCGGTGACTTCCAGCTGCAACTGCATCTGGAAGAAATATTCCGTCGGTATCTTTTGACCAATAACTCTTGACTTAGGACACTTAATTTCCAGGAGATGTCCACCCATATCCGGTTTTAGTAAAGACCTTATAATGAGGCCATCCGGACTTGCTGCCAGCCTTTTGTCGACTAAATGAACAAACCGACCTACTTCATGGATAATAGCATCCCATTTGCTTTCCAATATAAGTTTTACAACTGGCTCAAAGCATATACCCCAATCAAAGGGATTCATGTTGGAACGTAAAACGGCTAGATTTTGCCCACGCCCAGGCATCTCAATCTTACCCGCCTTCTGCATAACAAGAATACCCCTCTCTCTCGGAGAACCGAAGACTTTAAAGATTTCCGAAGCAGTTAAGCAACGCTTGAATTCGTCATACCAGTTTGTTGTCCTCTGAGTTGTCTGTGGGCGATTCATCAAGGCAAATGTCTTTTCGTGCTCAACTGCCGAAGTAAAATCATCATCTTCCCATTCGGAAAATGCATCTAATAAACCAGCAGTAACTGATGTAACGATTTCATCTTCATTATCACAAACCAATTCAACATATTCCGACATCGTATTTTTCCATCCCGATGTCAAATCAGAATGCGTAGGCTTTGGTAGATTTTTCGACCAATCTTCGAGGCATTCCGATAAATGCTCGAAACTAATCATTATATGCTCAGGTAATTTTTTAGGTTTCATTTTTACTGGTTCACTTGTTAATTTATTTGAGGCATTATTGGGCCCCATTATTACTAATTAATGTCGGGGTCTCTTTTGTAGAACGCTTCTTTTGTGTACCTACTGTCCTTTTTTCAAGTAGCTGATACTTAATCCGTCCTGTTTCCATATTCTGAGGAACAAGGCCATTTATTTCGGTAATTTTTTCAGTTTCGTGATCGTATGTAACTGATGCCTTCGAACTAAGCATCTTACGGTCAAGACCAGCTAACAAAAGTTTAAATAAAGCAGCAGCATCTTCTTCACAAAGGTTTTGCTTCACCTTTTCACGAGCTACGAATTCTCTCAGACGGCCAATACGAAGTCCACGCTCCAATTTGTGCCACGGACGTTTCAACGCGTTATCTGCATCTTGCGATAGAGCCTGATATGTTTTCTCAGAAAATCCTAAGGCGAGAGCACCACTTATATCAAGTTCGGAATGAAGTCTTTTTTGTGTTTTGCTCCTAGACTCTTCCATCATTCTATTATTATATGTATTGGGGGCCTTAGATGGAAGAAAATATAGAGGACTTCATAATCATTGGAGATAATCCTGTAGATGTCCAGAATTCCCGCTGGAAAATAGGACATGAGTGCAATGAAGCCGGTATTAGATATGTTCGCCAGACGTCCTCTGTAGAAGTTTCTGGGTTTACTTCATCCCATGTATAAAATTCACTCATTTGTATTTTATTTTGGTCAACCTCAGCATACATAACACCATTTTCAGTAAATGTATTTATAACAGCAAAGCCATTATCCTTCAACATCTTCTTTACCTGTTTTTCTGTTTCGTCTGTTTGCCAGAAACCTCTAGCACCTTCTGTAAGAAATAAATTTAACTTTGTCCAACTTTGATTAGACGTATCTATAAAATACGGTAGGAGTATCATCTAAATATTAGAAACAATAGGAGTTTAGATGTCTGTTCCTATCCCAACAGTTACAATTTCGAATATGCCTATGCCGCAATTTATACCGAGATCGCGTCGCGAAGATACTACACGTGACACAGCAAATGCCAGAAACCTTGATTTACAACGTTCCGTGGCACCCATACAACAAACGTTCTTCCGGCCAGAGCCGTCTACGTCTGCCTTTGGTCCTAAATTAAAGGTGGGTGTTAATGAGCAGAAACCATTAGCAACAAGAAATAAACCGCCTACTTACATACCCGCACCAGCATTTGACCCGGCCGGCCCTAAGTTAGTGGGGAATGTCTTCTTTGACCAATATGCTCCTGAATATGACCCTCGCAATGTAGTACGTGAACTTCGTGGCTCCGTGAAAGATGATAAGACAACGCGTGGTGAAGAGGAGAGTAAGCGTATTTTAAGCAGAGGCTTCTCAAGTCGTTATGTTCCCGAAGGATTTGCAGAACAACAACAGTTGAATAGTTTAGAGGCGTTTGAACATCTAAGGCCAAAAATTGACGACTTGAGTAAACAGTATAGAAGCTACGAATGAGTTCGGATAATGTTCCTAACCCTGACACAGCTCCTGTGCCCAACACGGTCCCTGTGCCTAGCACCGTTTCCGATTTAGATTATAGTAAGTCTGTATTTGATAAAATGGCTTCTTCTACAACAGAACTCGTGAATTCAGTGCGTAGATATCACGGCGAATACTTCATGGCTGGTCTCTTTCTAGGCGTAACAAAGCCATCATTCGGCTGGACCTTATTGGGGCTATCTAGTTGCATTCCAACTATTGTGATTTTAAAACACCCCGAGTGGCTCACCCGTTTCAAGGATGAGAAGGTTGAACATTTGCTACTATTACTGCTCCTAGTAGCCGCATCAGAAGTATTTGCCTTGAACTGTTTCGCAAATTCACTAGGATTTAACTTCACTGGGTAAATTAAAATATACTTAATAAGTATAAATGGCCAAGTCACGCAAGGTAAGATCCGCGAAGAGAAGCACCCGCAAGATTTCCAAGTGGACTGCGTTCGTCAAGAAGATCTACCAGGAGATGAAGAAGAAGGACAAGAACGTGAAGCTCGGTGCGGCCATGAAGGAGGCGTCTAGACGTAAGAAGGAGATGAAGTAAGCTTTTTAAAAAATCAGTATAAACATGATTTTCTATTCTCACTTATATGAGCTTAGAAAAACATGAATCGTCATATATAGTTGAGCCATTTTTTATCGAATCTCACGACTCGAGAAAGTCTAATGGAGACCTGCCAAGAATACAGATAGGTAAGTATTGTTCAATTGGTAGAAACTGTACATTTTCTCTAACACAGCACTTACTAAACAGATTTACAACATCACCGTCTCCTCAAGATTTCCACTTATTCAACCACGCTAAGGGAAATACGTCTAGCTACTCAAAGGGTGATATTATAATAAAGAATGATGTCTGGATTGGCCTGAATTGTACAATTTTAGACGGAATTACAATTGGTAATGGTGCAGTTATCGGAGCAGGGTCAGTTGTTACAAAAGACGTTAAACCGTATTCTATAGTTGGTGGAAATCCTGCTAAGATTATTAAATACAGATTTCAACCTGAACTAATTGAACGTATAGAGAAACTTAACCTCTGGGATTTACCACTCGAGGAAATAGAAAAGGTGAACATCTGGTCAGAAAATATAGAAGAAACTATTCAAGAGATTAATAAACTCCAGCAAGATATAGCGACAAGGCAGCCATGATTTTTATTGCGTGAATTTTACCATCTGCTACATCTCCAGCCATATCATTAAAAATAGTCTTATTTTTATCATATTCATTTCCATTAAATGATACATATTCTGTAAGCAAGTCAATATCTAGAGAAAGAGTATCAAATGGTAAATTATAAATAGCACGATTAAAGAATGGTTGTTCAACTGTGTAGAATTGTGTTGAATAGTCGCAAGAATTATTTATAAGGTCAAAAAATAAATCACGCAAATCCTTTCCAGCAATTACAAACTTACCAGCACTAAACCCTGGTAACGATCTATTTGTAACTTCAGTTGAATATGACCCGCTATAATTTTCATCAACTAAAGCGCCTTCTTTACAGAAATAGTATCCCTTATCTGATATTTTTTCAAGAAGTGTATGAAATGGATTTGATATTAAAATATCTATATCACAGTAAATAAATACATCGTTATTATATTCTGTTTTAAGATATTTATTCATCATTCCTTCTAAAGAATTAGATGGTGGTTCTACTACTACTATTGTAAATGAGCAGGGTAATTTATCTAAAAAAATAGGGAAAGGTGTATTATTATTTTCCAAATACTCACAGGTGCGTGAATCAATTACAAGCTCTAAAAGATCATTTGTAGTAAGACCTCCAGATTGTATAAGCTTACCTAACCATACATAGAAAATTTCAAGATATAGATTATCTTTTACCTCCTTATCTTTCAAGGTATATAAAAGACATCTTAGACATATAGACTTCATTGTTTATTCCTTATATAATATAATAAATATCCGGACGCATTAGATGATAGCTCCAACCTTAGCAGAAAGTTCCGTCTTACTCAGCGAACTAACATTATCTGCATACCCCATTCTAATCAAGGCAGTCCCAACAAATCTATGGACCCAAATTGCTTCAAGGCTTCTTGTTTACTCTGTGGCGGCCTTTACTGCTGTTATAGCATCTGGGAATTCGAAACAACTTGATTCATTGTCCTTAAAGACCATGGGTGCAGCAGGCCTTTTGAATATGACACATATTGCCGCGAGTTACAGAGCATTCTCCGAACTTTCACCTGGAAATGCCATGGCCATTTTTTACACATATCCTATCTGGAATTTAATAGCAGCATGGGCGTTCTTAGGCGAAGTGATACCTCTAGGTTCTATGATTTGGATTGCAGTGGCCTTGGTTGGTATGATCCTTGTAGCCCATCCCGAGAAAGGGACTATTTTGGATTTAGAGAAACCCATTGGTACTCTATGCGCTCTTCTATCTGCGTTGACTGAGTCTGCCATCTATTTTTACTTCAAGCTCTCCAAGGAAAAAGAAAGTGGTTACAAGGGCCTCTTTGAACTCTATGGTGGCGCTGGTCTGTGGATGTTGCCTTTTATCGCCTTAGGGCAATTGGATAAAAAGCCTCTTGGTTTAGAAATACCCAAGCTAGACTTCTCGTCAAAGGTCTGGATACCCATGGTTCTTTTTAATTTATTCGTTGGCTTTGTTGGCTATTCTATGAGAGCAAACGCAATCCCATTTGTCTCTACGGCAGTATTCAGTACACTGAGTTTCTTCGGTGTTGTGGCTGCCTACGTATTCGGTTATTTATTCAATGGTGAGAAACCTTCAATGAAGGCTTCTATCGGAGCTCTCATGATTACAATAGCGAATGTGGTTTTATTGAGCAAATAAAAAGTGAAAAAAATTGAAAAAATTGAACAGCTGCAATACCTTATTTATGTTATACACAAAGAATACTTTACCAAATGGTTGTAGCGGTTTCATATTTCAATAAGAAAACTCGTGAGGAGTTCCTTGCAAGCGCCAGGTACAAGCTTGGAAAGAAGGACCGCTGTAACCTAGAAGCAGAGACTGTTATCGTATTGTCCAGCCTAGATGAACGCGTTGTCTGGGGTGTATGCACTCTGGCAAACTGGGATGGTACTGATAGCCCCTGTCGCGAACACCATCTTCTGGATCAGGATATTTATTCGAAGGAATTTGCGGTGTGCAATAAGTATGAGATACATATCAAGAACCTCCATGTTCTCAAAAATCCGGTATCATACGATGATATCCGGATTCTTGTCGGTGGACCGTCTGGTCGAACTCAGGCAAATAACATGTGGCAGGGATTTCAATGTCAGTTTGCGCCGACATTCATGACTGGTGAAGACAAGGCTTGTGTCTCACGGTTCAATATCTGGGCGCAGTCCTTGCTTTGATGGCAAAATAAAAAATTGAATATGAAAATCCCTTAAACTTGGCAAGTAAAACAAGATGCTCTACGTGGGTTATCCTGTTTCGTATGAGACTACATGTAACTTGTTCTCCGTGTCAGAAGAGATTAGAGAGGAGGAGCTGAAAGCCGTGGTAAGTAAGGCTGGCCTTGGTTTCTTCTGGATTGACAAGAACCTGTGTATCCTTGGACTTGCTATCAGGGAAGTGAATAACCTGGGGGACAGCTTCGTAAGCGTCGATGATTCACTCATTCTTATCTTACAAAAAAAGAATGAGGTAAGCCGGTGTTTGAAGGAGGCCGGTATTGATTTGTCAGACTTCATGATTGAAATAATGGAGGGAGAACCTCAGCAGGTGTTCAATCCTATGCCTTATCTGATTTCGGCGTAATTGAGAAAGTATTTTTATTAGCGCTCTGCCCAATAACGCTGCCATTTGCCTGCAGAATCTAGGCCAGCCATGGAACGCCCATCTACACCATTGTAGTCTGCCTCTCCAACAATCTCAACATCCCGATAAAGGGAATAGAAAGGCTCGATTACATGCCCTTTCTTCAGATGCTCAGAAAGCTTCTGCGCATCTGAAGGGTCAAAGACCTCTTGAACGGAATCACCGCACTGAGCGCAACGATGCTTTCCACAAACATACTTGTGGCCACAAGTGCGAGGTGTAACGGCAGTACAGTAAGAC
>Ga0209358_10004420_pt1 | contig 10101 bp, 6 predicted proteins | sample LauGreFa1BDMLBSN_2_FD_187574 | JGI IMG/M metagenome (GOLD analysis project Ga0209358, IMG submission 187574) | Freshwater lake microbial communities from Lake Michigan, USA - Fa13.BD.MLB.SN (SPAdes) (version 2) | ecosystem: Environmental > Aquatic > Freshwater > Lake | place: Lake Michigan, USA...
ACGCATACGACGCGATCCGCTCGCAGTTCGAGCAGCGCGGCGTCGACAAGCGCTACCTCGCGATCGTGCGCGGACGCATGCGTGCAGGCGTGCAGGCGGTCGATCTCAACCTCGAGGAGCGCCGCGTTCCCTCCAACGAGGGCACCCGCCTGATCAGCGCCGTCGCGCGCGCGGGCAAGCCGGCCCGGACCACCATCGAGATCCTGGCCACGGGCGCCGAGCACAGCCTGGTCTGCTGCGAGCCGCACACGGGCCGCCTGCACCAGATCCGCGTCCATCTGGCGCACCTCGGCTTTCCGGTCGCGGGCGACCCGCTCTACGGCGTCGGCGCCCGCGTGCTGCAGTCGACGAAGTCGGACGAGCAGCCCCTCGGGCTGCACGCGTGGCGGCTGGGATTCTCGCACGCGCTCGGCAGGGTCGATGCAGCGGCGCCTCCGAGCAGGCGGTTCATGGATCTCGCGCGGGCCGCCGGTCTGTCGCATCCGTCGCTCGCATGACGGTTGCGTACCAGCCTCCGGGCGCAGTGACCGCGTGACGTGAAACGGGCCGCCCGGCATGCCGGGCGGCCCGTTTGGTTGCATGATGACGATCGAACGATCTCGATCAACCCTTGGCGTCGGTCGGGATGCGCATGCCGTAGAAGCTGCGCCAGACGAAGAAGCAGGCGATGACCGAGCAGGCGACGCCGATCCACATCTTCGCGGGGTGATCCTTCATCGCGATCGCGATCTCAACGGCGAGGAGGCCGAAGAGCGTCGTGAACTTGATGACGGGATTGAGCGCCACCGACGAAGTGTCCTTGAACGGATCGCCGACGGTGTCGCCGACGACGGTCGCCGCGTGCAGGTCGGTGCCCTTGGCGCGAAGGTTGACCTCGACGATCTTCTTGGCGTTGTCCCAGGCGCCGCCGGCGTTCGCCATGAAGATGGCCTGGTAGAGGCCGAAGAACGCCATGGCGACGAGGTAGCCGATGAAGAAGTACGGATCGAAGAACGGCAGGCCGAGCGAGAAGAAGAAGACGACCATGAAGATGTTGGTCATGCCCTTCTGCGCGTACACGGTGCAGATCTCGACGACCTTCTTGGCGTCGTCGATGCTGGCCTCGGCCTTGTCGAGGTTGATGTTCTCCTTGATGAACACCACGGCGCGGTACGCACCCGTGACGACGGCCTGGGTGGCGGCACCCGTGAACCAGTAGATCACCGCGCCGCCGATGAGCAGGCCGAGGAGGATCTCAGGGGTCACGATCGAGAGCTTTCCGATCACCGTGGTCGCCGCAGCCTTGAGCGCCGCGGTGTCGGCCCCCTCGCCCGCCATCGACTTGATGAGGGCGAGGATGATGCCGAACACCATGGTGGTGGCGCCGACGACTGCCGTGCCGATGAGCACGGGCTTGGCGGTCGCCTTGAAGGTGTTGCCTGCGCCGTCGGCCTTCTCGAGGTTGTGCTTGGCGGTCTCGAAGTCGGGAACGAAGCCGAAGTCGCGCTTGATCTCGTCCTTGATGCCGGGCTGCGCCTCGATGCGCGAGAGCTCGTACACCGACTGGGCGTTGTCGGTCACGGGGCCGAAGCTGTCGACCGCGATGGTGACGGGGCCCATGCCGAGGAAGCCGAAGGCGATCAGGCCGAAGGCGAAGATCGGGCCCGCGAACGAATACGCCTCGGGCATGATCGCCATGACGTCCTTGTCGGTGGAGATCCACCAGCCGATGGCCATCAGGCCGGCGATGACGAGGCCCTTCCAGAACGCGGAGAAGTTGCCCGCGACGAAGCCCGAGAGGATGTTGAGCGAGGCGCCGCCCTGCCGGGAGGCGTTGACGACCTCCTCGACATGGCCCGAAGTGGTCGAAGTGAACACCTTCGTGAACTCGGGGATGAGCGCGCCGGCGATGGTGCCGCAGCTGATGATCACGCTGAGCGTCCACCAGAGGTTCTCGAGGGTCGCTCCGTTGTACTGGATGCCGCCGAGGAGCCACTTCGACGCCACGAACGTGACGATGATCGAGAGCACCGAGGTGATCCACACGAGCCAGGTGAGCGGCGCCTCTTCGTGGAACTCCTTGGCCGCGGCGAACCGCGCCTTGGAGATGACCTCGTTGATGAAGTAGGAGGCAAGCGACGTCACGATCATGAGCGCGCGCATGGCGAAGAGCCAGACGATGAGCTTGGCGCACATGTCGCCAGATTCGCCGACGGCGCCGAGCGAGTACGAGAGGAAGGCGATGAGGGCGACGCCCGTCACGCCGTAGGTCTCGAAGCCATCGGCGGTGGGGCCGACCGAGTCGCCGGCGTTGTCACCGGTGCAGTCCGCGATCACGCCGGGATTCTTGGGATCGTCCTCGGGCAGCTTGAAGACGATCTTCATGAGGTCTGCGCCGATGTCGGCGATCTTGGTGAAGATGCCGCCGCAGATGCGGAGGGCCGAGGCGCCGAGCGACTCGCCGATGGCGAAGCCGATGAACGACGGTCCGATGAGCTCTGCCGGCAGGAAGCAGAGGATGCAGATCATGAAGAAGAGCTCGACCGACACGAGCAGCATGCCGATCGACATGCCTGACTTGAGCGGGATGCTCAGCACGGGCAGCGGAAGACCCTTGAGCGAGGCGAACGCCGCGCGCGAGTTGGCCTGGGTGTTGATGCGGATGCCGAACCACGCCACGCCGTAGCTGCCGAGGATGCCGAGCACCGAGGCGAGCAGGATGACGGTGACGTCGCGGAAGCTCTTGTGCTCGAGGAATCCGAAGTAGAAGATGATCGCGCCGGCGATCAGGATCCAGAGGAGCGACAGGTACTTGCCCTGCTGGATGATGTAGCTCTTGCAGGTCTCCCAGATGATGTTGGAGACGGCAAGCATCGACTTGTGCGCGGGAAGCGCGACCGTCTGCTTGTACTGCACGAGGCCGAACAGCGCCCCGAGCACGGAGATCGCCAGGCCACCCATCATGATGGTCCAGCCGGTGAGGCCACCACCGAAGTCAATCTGGTTGACGTTCGGGAGCTTGAGATCCGCTTCGCCGGCGAACGCGGCGGAAGCGACGAAGACGGGGACGAGGGCGGCAAGCGCTCGGCCCGTGCGCGAGAAGGCAGTCTGCATGTGGGCTGTCTTCCTATTGCGTGGGGTTCCGGACCCCACTAGGACTCTGGTTGCGTATCAATGAAACTGGACAGACGGAGGACGGGAAGCGTCCTCTCTGACGACGATTGCCACGGCCGGATATCGCGGGATCATCCACCCGCCTGACCCGGCCGGCCTCGCCGACGGGTCGGCGAGGGGGGCGGATGGTAACGACTTTTCGCGCGAACGGCTTTGCGGGGATTGTCACGCAATTCCGCACGATCCGGATCGGATCGGCTATATTCTCGCACCCTGTGCGGGCGTAGCTCAGCGGTAGAGCGTCAGCCTTCCAAGCTGAATGTCGCGAGTTCGATCCTCGTCGCCCGCTTCCCTCTCGCCATGCGATGGTCCGCAGCCTCGGATCATCGATTGCGTGCGATGACGTGGTGCACATGCCAGAACTTGGGTCTTCCGCGACCGATCCGGCCATCGCGCCGAACTTCCTCGCGGTGTACCAGCTCGAACGGCGCCAGCAGTCCATCGAGGTCGGACGCTGTGTGGGAGGTCATGGCCCCGGGGGCCGCTTCGCGCACGAATTGATCGTCGGGGCCGAAGAACTGCGCGACCAGCAGGCCATGGTCTCGCAGGGAACGGTGCAGTGCGGCGAAACAGGCGGGAAACGCCGACGGACACACGAACGGGAGAACGAAGCCGGCATGGACGACATCGAATCCTCGCACCGGAAGGTCCGCCGCGATCTGCTCGAGGGTGCAGACGTGCAGGTGCGACCGCTTCAGCCAATCGGCGCCGCCCGCACGAATGGCCTCCGCGGTGGCGTCGATCATGCTCCGGTAGGGGTCGATTGCAGTCACTTCGTACCCAAGGCCGAGCAGCAACACAACCTCCTTGCCCGGCCCGCAGCCAATGTCCAGCGCCGTTGCACCCTGCCGCAACAGGGGCGCTCCACGATTCGCCCGAGGATGGGGGTCCCCCCGCCGATCCGCTTCGGGGCTTCCGCCAAGCGCCCGAACCAGCAGGTCACGCGCGGGCGCCCCCTGCGTGCCCTCGAGGAACTCCTGCAGCCGATCGGGTGGAAAGGCTGCAGGCAGAGGCGACTCCAAGTGGGGGTCGGTGGGCTGGTTCACCCCGAGAGCGTAGCCGACTGGACGTCCGAGAGCCTGCCCTCATCCCCATGCCACCGCTACAGGTGGCGCGTGCGGCCACAGGTGAACCCCTTGCAGCGACTGAATTTCGATCAAAGCAAGCCCATCGGTTTGCCCCCAACCGCGCCCGCTACACAATCTCGCTACCGAGCGGCGTCCGGGCGGAGCAGGACGACTCCGACGTGAACGCCTATCGGAACGCTGGGAAGAGGAATGAAGATGCGTAGTGCCACCAAACATGTCCTTGGCTGCGTTGTGTCTGCCGCGCTCGGCGTCGGCGGGCTCGCTGTATCCACCGCCCAAGCCGATTCGCAGATCAACCTGTCGCTCGTAGGTCCCACCACGCCGGTGGCTGTCAACCAGACGATCGACATCAAGCTCCGCGCCACGCAGGAGCAGATCGCCAACCTGGTCGGGACCAGCTTTGTCGCGATCGACTGCATCCTGCAGTGGAACCCCAAGCAGTTGCAGCTCGTGGGCCTGACGACGGCGGGATCGGTGCCGCTGCTGAGCTCGTACTTCCCGACGCCCGCCAACGACTACACGGGTATCAACGAGTCGTCTCCGCCAGCCGATGGTACGGCGCTGTATTACGCGCTCGCGCCGCTGGGGCAGTCGGTCCAGGTACCCCTCACGGGCGTTCAGGTCGTCACCTTCCGCTTCCGGGTCCGCACCGCCTTCTCCTCGAGCACGGTGAGCATTCTCCCGACGCTCACCGTCCTCAATCCGGCCGACACGGTCGTCTATGACGGCACCGTGCCCGGACTCGACGTCACCGGAACGCTTGCGGGCGTGACCGTCACGCAGGCTCCGGCCTGCCCCGCCGATCTCGACCGCAACAGCGTGGTCAACTCCGCGGATCTCGCCATCCTCCTGAATGCGTGGGGCTTCTCCGGTCCCGCCGACATCAACGGCTCGGGCGCCGTCGATGCGTCCGATCTCGCCATCATGCTGGGCGCCTGGGGCACCTGCTCGGGAACTTGAACATGCGCACTCGATTCTTCCACACCGCCGTTTCTCACGCAGCGCTCGCGCTGCTCGCCTCGAGTGCCGCCCTTGCGGGAGGCTCCTCGGTCCAGCTCTCCACTCCGCGCTGCGCGGCCGTCGGCCAGGACATGGTCGTTGACGTGCGCATCGGCGCCGGCGCTCCGGATGTCGTTGGATTGCAGAGCGCGATCGCCTACAACGGCACGGTGCTGCAGTTCCTCGGCGAGGAGCCGGGCGACGCACCGTTCGACCTGCCGATCTACTTCGCCCACAACGGCGGCGCGCAGAAGATCGACATGGCCGTCGGCATCTCGCCCGAGAGCGCGCCGTCGACCGGCAACGTGGTTGCCAAGCGGCTCCGCTTCCGTGTCATCGCGCCTGGAACCGATTGCACCCCCGAGCAGCTGGTCACCTTCCGCAAGGATCCGAAGATCCGCAACCTGCTGACCGATTCGAACGGCACGCCGATCTCGCCCACCCTTGCTGCGCTCAATGAGGTCAATCTCGGTGGCGCACCGTCGCTGACGGCTCCGCCGGATGTCACGGGTACCCCGCCTGCGGGAACGATGGCCCTCACGACCTCGGTCGGCGTGGTCACCGCATCGGGCTGCGGGCCCGTCCTGAATCTTTCGTTCGTGCGGAGCGATGGCGAGACCTCCATCAGCGCCCCGTTCCAGCGCATCGACAGCCCGGTCACCATCACCTGGACGGTGACCGACGAGTGCGGACGCACCGCGAGCGATGTGCAGATCGTCACGGTCAACGTCGGACTGGGAGACCTGTCCGGCGACGGCGTGGTCGACGGCATCGACCTGGCAGTCACGCTCAACCGCTGGGGCCAGGCTGGCGCCACGGGTGACGTCGACGGCGACGGCGTGGTGACCGCGAGCGACCTCGCGTACATCCTCAACAACTGGGGCCCCGTGACTCCCTGACGCGCACTTCGCTGCGTTTCCAGGCGCGATACTGCCGATGAGGTCGGACACTATGCGGCTACTTCCCCGCCTGCTGTCCCGTTGCTCGCTGTCGCTCGCACTCCTCGCCGCCTCGGCGACCAATGCCGGCGCGTTGGCCTCGCGCTCCGATGAACGGGTGATCTTTGGCCCGGGTGGCGCGCATGACGTGGCCGACCTCAGGGGCCGGACCCTCACCGACGCGCAGGCGCGCGGCGGCGTGGACTCGCTCGACGCGCGTCCGGACGAACGGCTCTTGCGCCAGCACTCCTCGGTGGCGATCGGCAAGGGCGACTTCCTGCTGCGCGCCACCATCGTCATCGACGAGTTCGGCGGCAAGGGAGCAGGCATCACATTCGACGGCGGCGCGGTCCAGCTCGACGACCCCGAATGGGGCGCGGTGCTCCATGGCCGGCTGTTTGGCGGGGGGCGATTCCCGTTCGAGAATCCCCGTCCGGCATCGGCGGTCGTCGGTGCCCCGCTCGCGATCGAGATCGAGCGCGCGGACGGATCGATGGTGCTCCGCATCAACGACGCCGAGGTGGGACGGATCGGCCTGCGCGATTTCGCGCTCGGGAGGATCGGGTTCGACCTCGGGCTCGGCCGCATGCGCCTGCTCGACTGCTCCATCGAGGGCGATCATGGACCAGCTCCCCGACCGCGCGCCGTGTTCTCCAGCGCCGATGGCGACATCGACGAGTTCCGCGAACCCAGCGCCGCGGCCGATGGGGCGAGGCTCCTCGTGACGTGCGTAGGCGTCATTACACGCGAGGACGGCACCACGGCAACCGAACTGCACGGCCGCTTTCGTGAGCCGTCGGGCGAGTTCAGCGAGTCGTTCCGCATCGATCTCGGAGAGACCAAGCCCGACATCGCCGTGATCGGATACGCCACAGGAGAGCCGCGCCCGTGGCGACTGCTGGTGCAGCCAATGACCGAGAGGCGGCTGACGGAGTCGCTGGTGATCCTCGACTCGGAGGACGGCCGCTCGTTCAGCCGCCGCGGCGAGGTGAAGATCAAGGGGTCCCCGGTCCAGTTGCTTCCTGGCTCGATGCACCGCCGGCGCGACCTGCTCGTGCACGGGGGAACCTGGCTGGTTGCGGGGGTCGCGCGGGCATGCGTGATCGAGATGCCCGCATCAGGGCCGGCGACCGTGCGCGATCTGCATCAGGATGCAGGCTGCGAGCCGATCTGGCTCACCGACGACCGCACACTTGTCCGTACGCCAAAGACCTCGCGTCGCGATGTGCTGGATGGAACCACGCGGACAGAGACCTCCGGGTTCGAGGGCGCGGCAACCGCGGCGTGGACGGTCTCCAACGAGCGCAACGCGCTGCGTGTCGCCGTGGCGGAGCCGGCCTTTCCATCGCCCATCCGCCTGCTGGCATCGGATGACTTGGGCCTGCAATGGCGGGTCGAACGCGTCATCTGGGGAGGCGCGGCTGGCCACGCCTGCGGCGCGCGGCTACGGGACCTCTCGCTGCTCGTGTTTGAAGGAGGCGACAAGGCGCGGCGCGAGCACATCCTGCTGCTCGACGCGACGACCTTGTTTCCCCACGCGACAACCCCGCCGCGGGATGGCGAAAGTCCTGCCGCATCCGGCGGATGATCGAAGCAAACCGAACGGCCGCAAGCCGGAGGGAATCCCCGTCGGCGGCAATCTCCAATCCTCGTCGGCGGCAATCTCCGATGGGATCGTCCTCAGCGGCAAGCGCTGACGGCAGCCTGGATGGCGGCGAAATCCACCTGCGTCTTGGGGATCTCGGCCTCCCAGGCGTAGGCGATCCGACCGTCGGATCCGATGACGTAGGCGGCACGCTTCGTGACACCCTTCAGGCCCATCAGATCGGCGTGCAGCGCGTCGTAGCTCGCCGACACGGTCTTGTTGAAGTCGGAGAGGATCGGGAACGGGATGCCGAGCTCGGAACGGAACTTGTCGGTCACGAACGGGGAATCGATGGAGATGCCGTAGACCTTGCACCCGAGCGAGGACCACTGCGCCCAGTGGTCGCGGAAGTGGCACATCTCCTCGGTGCACACCGAGCTGAACGCGAGGGGGAAGAAGAGGAGGACGACCTTCTCCTTACCGAGCGCTGCACCGACATCGACCTCCTCGCCAGGCTTGCACGGAAGCTTGAAGGACGGCGCGGCGGTTCCAGTGGTCAGTGGCATTGCTTGCTCCAAGTTGGATGAGGCGGACGCGCGCGAATACGGACGACTTGTCCGAGTGCGTCGGGCGACGGGGCGGAGAATGTAGCCACTCCAAGCCTGCGCGGGCGCTCCGAGGTGCGCGGAGCTCGGTTGCACTGTTTCCGCCTTCCGCCCAGATAACGTTTGGCAAACGCCCGATGCGAGATATGTTCAAGAGCGGTACCCATGCAGCCCCGCCGTGCGGGCTGCAACTCGTGCGAGTGAGCTGAGAGGACGACGGCGGATCATCCGCCACAAGTACTTGTCCAAGGAGACTTAAGATGCGATCGATGAAGTGGACGTTCATCTGTAGCGCGACGGCGGCAGCCTTCGCCACTGGCGCCTCGATGGCCCAGGACTGCGCCACGGCCCCTGCGGCACTGGTTGGCGCCAACGCCTTTGACACCACGGCATCGACCGTGAACTTCGCCATGCCCGCCGGTGCCGGATGCGCCGCGGCCCACACCATGTACAAGGTGAACTTCTTCACCTTCACCGCCGAGCAGACGGGCACCTACACCTTCACCACGTGTGGTGGAGCCACCTGGGACACCCGCATCGCGGTGCTCAACGACTGCGACCCAAACCTTGGTGTGCTCGGCTGCAACGACGACAGCTGCGGTCTGCAGAGCCAGACCACCGCTGCGATGACTGCGGGATCCACCTACAAGATCGTCGTCGGCGGCTTCGGCGCCACGAACGCTGGTGCTGGCTCCCTCACCATTAACGCCCCTGGTGGCGGCGGCGGTGGCGGTGGTGGCGGCGCGGGTTGCGACAACCCGAGCGTGCTCACCCTCGGCGACAATCTCTTCCAGAACACCTCGACGGGCGTCACCGTCGACCTGACCGGTATCTGCGACATGCAGTTCACCGATCAGATCTTCAACACCAACTACTACTCGTTCACCCCGACCGAGAGCGGCTCGTACCGCTTCTCGACCTGCAACTCCGCGACCTTCGACACCAAGATCGCGGTCATGCCCACCTGCGATCCCGCAGCGGGTGTGCTTGGGTGCAACGACGACGGAGCGGGCTGCACGGGCTTCACCAGCCTCCTGCCCGCCGTCAATCTCGAGGCGGGCATCACCTACATCGTGGCGCTCGGCGGCTACTCCGCGACCACCGCGGCTGGCAGCGGAACACTCACGGTCTCGCTCAACGGCGGCGGCGGCGGCGGCGGATGCAAGACCGCGACCGCGCTGGTCGAGGGCCTCAATGCCTTCAGCACCACGGGCCTGACCGATCTCGTCGACCTCACCGGCGTCTGCGATCCCGGTCCGTTCGGCGACGACCTGATCTACAACGCCGCGTACTTCACCTTCACCCCTGCGGTCGGCGGCGTCTACACCGTCTCCACCTGCAACCTCGCTCCGTTCGACACCCGCCTCGCGGTCATGAACGGCTGCCTCCCGTCGGGCGGCGTGCTCGCGTGCAACGACGACGGTCCGGCCTCGTGCGCCAACTTCTCGAGCCGCATCGATGCGGTCGAGCTTGCGGCAGGCGTGACCTACTACATCGTGATCGGTGGCTACAGCGCGGCCGACTCGGGTGCAGGACAGGTTGAAATCGTTCCGTTCGTCCCCTGCGACCTCGGCACGCCGACCGTCGGCGAGGTCGAGCTCTGCGGTGAGGATCTCAACGGCGGCTGCAACAACGCGGCCGGCGGCAACCCCACCGAGCCGATCGCCATCGGCGCCACCGTTGGTGGCGAGTTCTGGGCGAGCGGCGGCACGCGTGATACCGACTGGTACTCG
>Ga0209358_10004422_pt1 | contig 10098 bp, 13 predicted proteins | sample LauGreFa1BDMLBSN_2_FD_187574 | JGI IMG/M metagenome (GOLD analysis project Ga0209358, IMG submission 187574) | Freshwater lake microbial communities from Lake Michigan, USA - Fa13.BD.MLB.SN (SPAdes) (version 2) | ecosystem: Environmental > Aquatic > Freshwater > Lake | place: Lake Michigan, USA...
CTTTTCATAAAGCTCAAAAACATAATTTATTTTCGATCGGAATCGAAAACATAATTTAGCGATTAGTTTAATTATTGATAATAATTAAATGAATACAAGTTCCTCTGAAGCTTTAAAAATAAGAGAGGCATGGAATAAAGCAATAAAAAATATAAAAAAGGATTATGATAGATATGGATATAAACAATGGTCTCTTAAACCCATTTATCCAGTCAAAATAGAATTATGGAATGAGATTTTAGGAATAGCATATGTTTTTGTTGAAAAGAGAGATCAACCTTATGTACTTTGCAAATTGGATAGTTCTTTTGATAAACAAATTAATCATTTGAGACGGTCTCTATCTAATCCAGTTATGGCTAACATAATTTGGACTGATAAATATAAATTTATAAATGTATATGTACCGCCAGATTGAAATAAAATAAAACAAAACTGAAAATTTGATAATTGAAAATTTGAAAACATTCATTCATACCAAATGATATTATCGGGAGAGCCCTGGGAAGTATGGATGATATTTTATCACAATAACTATAAAAGATTGCAAGCGCATTTTGATGCAGGCGGAACTTTAGATATGCTCAATAGTACAAAAGGACCGAAATATACGGCTTTGTATTATTGTTGCAGTGAATGTGCAGACGAAGAATGCTTACCAATTTTGATGAAATACGGAGCACGTCCTGATGATACAACGTGGAAACTTGCTCTCACTTGTGCCGGCCGCGCATTATTTATTAAGGCTTTCATTGAACATGGATTTTGGCCGAAAAAAGAACATGTAAGCGTTGCAACACATCCATTCGAGGTCTCTCTCGTAACCATTGAAATATGCAAAAAAACAATAATTGCCATTTTGCAATGCAAAAAAAAGATAGCGCAACCATGGTCACATTTGTGGGGTTTAATTGCCCGATGTTTATGGTCTACAAGAAAAAACTTGATTTGGTTAGATAATTTATATTAGATGTTTTCGAAAACATAATTTACCAAATTAAAGTCTTCAAAGTGCCATTAAAAAGTCTTCAAAATTATCCCCTAAAGAAATAGATTTCATTCTTGCGAATAAATAAGTATTTTGTAGCGTAAGCGTCCCCTCGTTTTCTTCAACGAAAATAGCGATTTGCTTTTTCACTTTGTCTTGTTCTGCCACAATTTTAAACATGACGCCGCCGTCCGGTCTATTGGCTTTTTCGAAAGCCAATTTTTCTGTCCGCCTGCGATCTATTCCATATTCATCCAGAGCATAAAAATAAAGAGTTGGCATTCTGTTATTTTGTTCCCTCCAAACGCCGTCTCGGGGAAGATCGTCGACGTAGCCATCGCCAACCATTTTTATTTTGGGACTCATATCGTCATAGCTATACCACTTATTATCTTGAGCTAAAAAATATGAGACATAATGACTGCCTCCGCCCTCTTTATTTATTTTTCCTTGCAAAACGGTAACCCCGACGAATTTATATTTTCCTAAAATTCTTGGTTTTAAAATTCTTTTCTTTTCTTTGTCAGCTTTATCAAAATTTTTGATTCGGCGCGTCCCCTGATTACTAAATACAAGCACAGGACTTTGGCATTCTTTCCATAATATCTTTTTGTAATCTTCGTTATCTTTTATTTCAGGATTTATGTAATCATCCAATAAAAATAAATATTCTGATTTGTATCTAACGCTTTCTATTGGCGAATCGAGACCTGGTCTTATCATTCTTACAGGTACATCTATTTTAAGGTTTGGATAAAGTTCTGCTAAATTGGCATAAAATGCTGCAACTTCATACATCAGCCAAGACTTTTTCCTTTGTATTGCAGGATCATGAATTGCTAAAAGATTTCTAAAATTAACACATTTTACTGGTTTTTCTTCAAGTTTTAAAAAGTCTTTTTGAAGTTCGTTTTTCATTAAATTTGCCAATTCTGGATTTTTTGATGGAAGATCTTGGTTCCAGCTAAAAATATTATCTCGCCAAAAACCACACTGATTTTCTAATAAAGTTGTCAGCACTGAGTCCATGTAACAACTATTTTCCCAATATTGAAATCCGTATTTTAAACTTTCAATTGGTTTAGAAATATAGTTTGGAAAAGGAATTCCTTTTAGAGATAAATTATGGCTGTATTCTGTATGCCCGAAATAAGTATTAAGCATGCAATTGAATAGTTTCCCATGCGAACCATAAAGTTCTTTGTCTTCTTTTTGTAAAACATCAAATTCCCACAATGCAAACAGCATGTGTATAATTTCATGCTCCATAATAAGCATAAAACATTCTATTTTATTATCACAGCCGAAGCCGGCAGCTTTTGGTATTGGGTTTGATTTGTCAACATCTTTTAAAATGTCAGGGGACACATCAATAAAAAATACTTTTGTATAAATATATTTATCGTCTACTAAGGTTTTATTATAGTAAAACCCAGATAGACTTCCATAACCGCTATTTCTGTGTTGAGCAGTAAATTCTATTTGGGGAAATACATTTCCGGTTTTTGCTAGAGTGTTTAATCTTTCCAATATTTTTCCTTCAAAAAATACTAAATCATAAGCGTGAAATAAAAGCTCAACTTTTTTAGGAGTTATCAGATCGTCTTTAAAGTATTTTTTAATCAATTTTAAAACTTCTGCTCTTTTTTCAGGGATGTCTTCCATGATTTTTAACAATAAAAACTTTTTTATAAATTCTATTTTCTTAAAGTTTAAAAACTTATAAAACTTATAAAAGATCACGTTAAAAACAGATTTTCCAAAAGAAATGTCAAATATTGTTTTAATATCAAATGAAGGTTCTAAAAAGTTTCAATCTGGAACTGCAGTTTTTAGAATAATTGCAAATTCGATAAATGAAAAAAAAGAAGTTGTAATTAGAGAAAAAGGAATAGCTACGACTGTTCAGGATTTTGAAAGATTATTATCCGAACACGAATATATTTCAATATTGCACTTGGCTCCTTTAACATATAAAATAGCTTATTTATATGGATGTTTAAATTTCGAAAAAGGAAATCCACGAAAAGAAACTTTTATTTTTTGGTATCGTGAAATAAAAAGCCAGAAATGGAATGAATGGTTTGTCGTGAATCCCTATAAAGATTAAAAAGTATTTTCGATCATTGATCGAAAACATATTTAACAACAAAACTCAGTTTCCAAATTACAGAGATTTTTAACAACTTCATAATCCCATGCCGGTCCCAAAGAAGGTCCTCCCTTTGCATTTTTATCTGGTGGTTCGCCAATTAATGGAATTTTATGTTCTTCCGCTTTTTCAACAAATCTTTTCAAACCTTCTAAACCATCGCCGTCTTTCTTCTCATTTCTTTCAACGCCGAAAATATAACCAACGCCTAAATTTTCATGTCTGTCTTTTTTGCTACCAAATTTCACTCTAGAATCGTTTAAATGGAATACTTCTAACTTTTCAAGACCAATTAGTCTGTCAAAATCAGCGTAAAAAAGGTCGACTTGCTCTGATTTTCCAAAATCATATTCTCCTGCTCCAAATATGTGTGCGGTATCAATACATACTTTAATTTGATGTTTGAAACGATCTTCGACACCGTTTATAATATCCGCTATTTCTTTTAAATTCGAACCAATTTTATTTCCTTCTCCAGCCGCGTTTTCAAGGATTATTTTCCTTTTATTTTTAATTTGCACCCCAAGCTGTTTTGATAAAGCTTTTGTTGTTTTTGTTTCTCTATCTAAGACAGCTTCGATAGTTCTACAAATTATAAAAATACCTTTTTCTTTGTTTTTAGCTGCTCCTATATGGACTACAACACCAGAATTAAATCCTGCTGCAACATCGAGTTCGGATATTAATGAATTAACAGTATTATTTAAGTTGCGTTGAAATTTAGGGTCTGTTCTACCTCCAACACATCCGGCAAGATTATATAGAAGAGAACCGTGTATACAAGCATATTTTTGGCGTCTTCTAAGTAATTCTTCCGTTTTCATTATATCGTTAGCATCAAAATTTAAACTTTCCCATGGTTTTCCAGCAATGTATATTTGAAAAGATTTTAAGGAAGTATTTTCGATAACGTTTTTAAATGTTTCAAATAGCGTATCTTCCATTGGAATATGACATCCAAGTCTAATATTTGGGTTATGAAAAATTAATGTTGTCATTTTAACTTTGTCAACTTTTTATTTTAGTTTGAAAGAGAAATTCATTTTTATAAAACTGTTTCAATCAACAGCAAATAAACTTTTTGAAAAACTAATCTAAAATCAAAGGTGTTAAAGCCGTCATTAATTTTTCTTTCAAAACAGGTTTTGCCAAATAACTATCAATCCCAACTTGTTGGCATCTCTGTTTGTCAGAAGCTTGTACAGCGGCGCTTACTGCTATTATATAAGGTCTTGGATTCATTTGTCTTATATGTTTGGTAGCTTCAAGACCATCCATCGGAAACATTTTGATGTCCATAAGCACAACGTCATACTGTCTTTTTCTTACTTCTGCAACACATTTTTGTCCGTCTTCAACTATTTTCATGTTATCAATGTTAAATCCAAGATAAAACAGCATTTCTTTAATCGTGAAAGAGTTATTTTTGTCATCTTCGGCAATTAAAATTTTGAGGTCGGTCTTATTCTTTTTAGGGTTTTTCTTTATATTTGTATGAACAGGAACATCATTTAATATTTTCTTTTTTGCTGCATTTATTAGAACGGGTAAAAGAGCGTTTTGATTTATAGGTTTATTCATATAAAAATCAAATAATTCTACTCCTCCAGCAACGGCCAATTCGACAGAGCTCAATGCTATTAAATATATATTTTTGGTCGTGGGATTTCCTCTCAATTCTTGAGCAAGTTGAATGCCGCTCATATATTCCATGCATATATCGACCAAAATAATATCAAATTTCTCTGTGTGAGATATCATCAGTAAAGCTTCTTCTCCACTGCAAACAACCATGGGTCGGCACCCCCATTTAAAAAGCATGTCTGTTAGTTGCATTCTATATTCGGCACGATCGTCTACAACTAATATTTTTGAATTTCGAAGGTTTTCAGAGTCTTCGTCTGATAGATGGCTGGGATTGATTTCTTCTTCTGAAATAATATGAAATCTAAAAAGACTTCCTTCCCCTTTTATACCAGAAGAATAAACTTCTATATCTCCTCCCATTAATTTTGCAAGTTCTTTTGAAACTGTCAACCCTAATCCAGTTCCGTTTCTTGTAATCGCGTGCGTTCCTTGATCAAAAATTTTAAATATACGTTCGTGATCTATTTTGGATATTCCAATTCCGCTGTCTCTGACTTCAAATGTTATTCTCCATTTTTTCACATAATTTTGCATTTCTTTTGTTTCTTCTCCTGTTACAGAAAGAGATATATAACCTTTGTCAGTATATTTTACAGCATTGGATAAAAGATTTGTGATGATCTGAGTCAATCTTTGCATATCGCCTATAAGAATAGGTATATTTTCTTGTTGCGTAACTTTGTATTTTATATTTTTAGTTTGTGCTTTTCCTTCTATCATTAATGATGCATCTTTGACTGCTTTTTTAATATCAAGAGAACCTTTTATCAAAACGAATCTTTTGGAATTAATTTTAGAAAAGTCAAGAATATTATTCATCATATTCATCAATTGATGGCAACATTCCATGAGAATAGTAAGATATGTCTGTTGTTTTTCATTAATAGGACCTGCATCTCTTAACATTGTAATCATTCCCACAATGCCATTTAGAGGAGTTCGTAAATCGTGAGAAACGGCAGCAAGAAATATATCTTTAATATTGTCTTTTTCCTTTTGTTTTTCAAGCGAAAAAGTCTCTGACTCTGACGAGTCGGATCTATAAAATGTGTCTTTTAACGCTAATATAGGTTTTTCAGATTCATTTATAGACATTATCGGCGGTGTTGCCTTAACAAATTTAACTAGTAGCATTGCTAAATGATATATTTGTTCTATATTTTCTAATGTATGACATTTATCGCTTTCTAACACCAACTGAAAATCATCAGACAATTGAAGAATCGCTAAACATTGTTTTTCAAATTTCGTCGCAGCTTTACCTTCCTTTTTTAAAACCAAAGGCAAAGAAAGAGTTGTTTTTGTCTTTAACTTTTTTAGCCGCATTCTTTTTTTGAATCTCCGATCCAATAAAATATCGTCGCTTATTATATTCTTTTTTGAGGAAGACGAACTAGCGAAATTTTTAATATATTTTGTCTCAATCTGAAAGTCATTTTGTTTGATCAGCATTTCCTTTTTTGAAAAATTCCATATGGTTGCATTAGTTGATTTTGTTAAAAAACAAATATCTGTTAAAATATATTGTATTATCGTTTCAGGATCGCTCTTTGTTATTTTTGTTGTCAATGTAAAAATTTGATCATAAAAATCTTCACAGGGGTTTAAATGCTGTGTTCTTGACTCGCCATTTTCAAAAATTTCAAAAATAAAATTTCTTGTATTATCTTTTTTGTTGAAAGGGTTGTCTGACATACTTTACCATTTAATTTATATTTTTCAAAAAGTTATATTTTAATATTTAATATTTATCAATGTGCGTTTTAATTATTCTTGTTGTCTTACTTGTTGTGCTACTCTTTATAAGTTGCATGGGAAAAACAGAAGAACATTTTGACGACTCTCCTTCATTACAATATATATTCAAAGCCGCTTGTTCCCAAAAATATGGCGATGAAATAAACAATGTCATCGATGCATGCCAAAACCGATACCCTTGCACTCCAACAAATAAAAATACTTGTTTTAATGATCAGCTAACTTGCAAACTTAATTCTCCTGAATGGAAACAAGCTGAAAAATGTTTGAGTTCTTACAATCCCCCGTGTGACAACACAATGTGTAATTATGGATGTAACTTTTATCCTTCAGACGAACAAGATGCCTGTTTGAAGATTTGTGAGACTTGTAAATAAAACCTAATTTTAAAACTGAAAAAATACTGATTTGCATTTAAATAATACAAATGCAAACCGCTATTCGGGAGAAACAAATTGCAAACGTCGAAATGGAACACGAAAATGAGCGCGCAAGACAAATATATAGGCATAATGCAAAACATGTTTCAAAAATATGTCGCCCCCAAATATCCATCAAAACTCTTTAACGAAATGAGTATAATTGGAAACTCTGGAACTGATGACACAAGAATTACTTATTCGTTCAATGGCGTAAGAATGTCATATTTTGGTCGCCGAACATATTGTCTCGATGACTATGACTGGTTTGTTGATAAATCTGTTGACGTTGATGGTGTAAATATACTGTACATTGAGAAAGAATAAAACACGTGATTTCGAAAAAATGAAATTTTAATAAAGGTTTTGACAAATCTTTTGATAAAAAATGAATGTTGAACATCTGAAACAAGCTCTTTTACCCGAAGAGTGTGTGGACTACATGAAAAGATTAAAAAAACAGGTTCCATGGCAAAAAATGAAATGGGGACGAGGATATCTCCCGCGTTTAATATATCGCGTTGACGGAGGTATACCCGAACCTATTCAAGATTTGATAACATATACTGAAGCATCATTTGAATGTTCTGTTAGGGGTGTTTGGTGCAATTATTATCAAAGTGGAAATGATTATACACCTCCGCATCAAGACAACTACGGATCATATGTCATTACATATTCTTTTGGGAGTTCGCGTCGTTTTGTATGCCAAAATTTGAATACAGCGAAAAAAACAGAATATATGCTTAATAGCGGAGATATTTTTGTATTTTCTCCAGAATTTGATAAAATGCATAAGCATAGCATACCTAAAACAACAAAATTAGTTGATCCTCGTATATCTATAGTTCTTTTTACTGATATACCTTATTCTCAAAGTCATTGGGCTATTGAAAAACCTCTAGGAGGTGATGAAGACCTTGAATTTATATTAAGTGATATGAAAGAAGGTGAAATGTTAGTTTTCAAAAATTTAATGCTTGTTAAAAAGGACGGTGTTATTATGCAAGCAATTCCTGAGGGTTATGACCAAGATGAAGATTTATTGGATTTTGTTGCGAAGTTCTTTCCTGAATAAAACTAGAAAACTTGATTTGCTTAAAAACATAAAGTTACTTTATCTAATGTCAGAATTTCAAACTTCAAGAAAAGTAAAGCGCTGTGCAAACGAATTTTTGGAAAATAAAACAACAAAAAAAGCTTTAATAGTTATTTCTGTTCTTAATACAGGTACTAGTAGGGAATATATTTCTCTTACACCAGCAAAAAGACATCATTCAAAAATTTAATGAATAGAATATTTCCTAACAATAAAGATGTCAGACGATTGATACTCAAAAAATATCTTTGTGAACTTGACCGTTATTTACTCTTTTACTCTTTGGGAGTAAGAAAGGAATTTTTAATAACAACCATGATGAATTATGCGGCTTTAAACGGGTATCTTAATGTGCTGAAATGGTTAGTCCAGGATGTGTGTCCCTGGGATGGGTGTCCCTGGGATAGTTTCGTGTGTTCATATGCTGCTGAAAATGGGCATCTTGAAGTGCTGAAATGGTTAAGAGAAAATAAGTGTCCTTGGAACAGCTCAGTTTTTTCATATGCCGCCTTAAACGGTCATCTCGAAGTGTTGCAATGGGCTCTAAAAAATGGGTGCGATTGGAGTATTCGTGCATATTCGAATGCTTCTTTAAACGGTCATCTCAATGTGATGGAATGGATAGAAGAAAACGGTCTCGAATAAACTATTTCAAAACTTTTATCAAATTTTTTAGCTTGACAAGCTAAAAAATACAACGAGGCAAATTGTTTGAAATATTTACTCGCGCTGAAGAGGGCGGCTGCTACCATAGGCAGTCACCAGATTATGATATTCTTGGCCGTTTACTCGGTGAAAAGCTGCGGGGTTGCAATATACACGAAAAGGAGCGGGAGCCGGGAAGTGGCAACTGTTCTCAAGTGAAGGTCCCTGAGGAGCAGCAGCCCTGCGCATACCGAAATTTTCGCGTCTTGCCTGTCCATTTGCAGAATGAGCAGCAATATTTTCCATGCTATGATAATTTCCGTTCGACATTATTAATGTTATAGATAAAAAATAATATTTTTTTAATAAAAAAAGAAATTTGAAAAAAGAAAATACAATATGTTTTTGATCGAGATCAAAAATACAATATGTTTTTGATCGAGATCAAAAATACAATATGTGTTTGATCGAGATCAAAAACATATATATCAAACTTTGTGGCAGAAAAACATTACTTAAATCAGCAAAAATGTCTTGATCGGACATTTCAAAAAGATGAATTCCAATATTTTATTTTAAAACCCATTCTGTCTTCGATATAAACTCCTCTAATATTATCAGATTTAAGTTCCTCAATATTATTTTTGGTATCATCGATGAGAGCTATTTCTTCATTCGAAAACTTAAACCCTTTTTGAGCTAAAATATGTTTTATAATACATATATGTCTCATTTTAGTTTTACCCTCTGATGCCAACAATATTGAGTTCCAGGTTCTACATTTCTTTTGCATCTTCTTCTCCCCAAATTTCGCTGGCATCTTTCATCCATTTTAATTAAAAAAGAAATTATGTTTTGAAAAATTTAAAAATGTGGCAAATCCTCCTCTTTATATCCTAGCGACGCTTTTGCATCGATTTCCATTTGCTTTGCGGTATTATAAACAGATTTCATTTTTGAACTTTGAGGTTTACTTTTTAAGGACGCGGCTTTATTAAGTTTATCCTTTGCCATTTTTACGGGATTAAATTCATCTTCGGCTTCTTCTTCTTGTGTCTTTTTATTTTTTTTCCTTCGTCCCTTTGGTTTTTCTATAACTACATGCTCTTCAGGTTCAAACTCAATTTGGGGCTCTTCTTCGATCATAATATCTTCACCTGTGTCCACTTGAATTTCTTTAGCTACGGTTTTTCTAGTGTCTTCGCCAGCATCACGTCTAACTTTTAAAGTTGAAGGTCTAGCTGGCACTTTGTGAGACAATGGCTGAGGATCCCGCTCATATCTTTCTTGAGGAATGTATTCTGTTTGAGGTTCGTACATATTTTGGCTATGTTCTCTAGCTTCAGACTCCTTTTTCGATTTTAATAAAGCTGTTAACCATTGTGTTATT
>Ga0209358_10004425_pt1 | contig 10096 bp, 10 predicted proteins | sample LauGreFa1BDMLBSN_2_FD_187574 | JGI IMG/M metagenome (GOLD analysis project Ga0209358, IMG submission 187574) | Freshwater lake microbial communities from Lake Michigan, USA - Fa13.BD.MLB.SN (SPAdes) (version 2) | ecosystem: Environmental > Aquatic > Freshwater > Lake | place: Lake Michigan, USA...
TAGTGGGCATATTAATTTTTCAAATCGATGCTGAATTTCTTGAGGCCACGGGTCATTATTAAATTTGTCCTCATCTGTTATAAGTATTATTCGTTTTCCAAGAATCGGTACCTGTTTAATCTTACCCAATATAGATTGGAAGCCTAAGTGTGTTTTCCCCAGAATAGGCGAGCCTAGATCAAAAGTTTTTTGCATTGAACATTTACTAACCCTTACCTGCAATTCGGGAAATACAAGTTGAAAAAGCCAATGTAACGTAATTGAAGAATTAAGCCTTAACGTACGAACCGCAATTCTTTTCCGCTCCTCCCAACTCTGATAAGTAACTTCATCAAATTCAGGATAAATTGCAAACAAAAAGCGACGTAAAATTCTATCGTCTAAATATCCAATAAATTCCATAAATTTGTCTTTATCGAGCGTTCCATTTTCAACTAACCTAAAAAAATAATCTGGAAGTAAAGACTGTCCACCGAGCAAACCTAGGTTGAGTGTAATAATCACCTTTCTAGGATGATTTTGAAACTCAATCGCTTCTACCAACCGCGATTGTGAACTTGACGTATAATGACTGCAAAAAAGAATTTCATCTAATTCATAGCCTAGAAAATTCAAAAGTATTAATAGGCTGATGGGATCAAAACGCCAAATATATTTAACTATCTTAGCCTCAATAGATGTCATAATTACTCTATTCGAGAAAGTTCCATAGCCCAAATTAAATCATCTAACTGATCTAACGTTTCAAGAATTGCTGTTATTTGTTTCTCATCAATGACTAACTCTTGAGTGTCCTCTAAAACCAATTGACTGATTTTTTCATTTAAGTCTTCTAGCCTCACTGATAATCTATAACTATCGGTATAGGTTTTATAAATTAGTGAATTAAGTTCGTTAAATTTTTCAATTATCCGAGACTTAGGGTCAGTCAAAGTTATTTCATTAACTGGTTTTGTTGTAATCTCCCAGTTTTTCTGTAATTTAGATATTGAAAAAAAATCATCCCATCGAGATGTTAATTCTGGACTTTTCATTCGTAAGGCTTCCAAATACTCCCAAAGAACATAAGTATGTAATAAAGTCCCAACAATAAAACACCAGCACTAATATAGTAAAAATAGTTTGGAATCCGAAAGAATATTCGTTTGTGCGATACAGCAACTTGAGTAGGATTATCAAGTAATGGCCTTAAAGAAATATATTTGTTTAATTTCTTAATATAATCTTTGATTGTGTCAGGATAGTTACTATAGCGCCCCAAAAAACCATCTTTTAAACAGAATAAATAAATCTCATAAACAAATGGCAAGGTGTCTGGCTTAGTTAATAAATCATCAAGTAGATCATAAAAAATATCACCCGCGTCATCTATTTTATAGAACTCTTCTTGGAATGAAGGCCAACTTAAATTTTCCCTATCTATAATCAATTTTCTAATCAATTCATCACAATGTGCAATAAATGGAAATAAAACCAAATAAACATCTCTTTGAGAATATTGTTCAGTAAGTAACTGACGTATCGTTTCTAATTCAATTCGTAATTTACTGCGCAACTCTATCAAATCGTTACTCTTGATTTCGATTTGTTTATCTTTAGCATCTAATGGACTTATGTAATTATTAATAGTTACAATTGTCTCCCAAACTTGTCGATTCATTTATTCTCCTCTGAAATACCATCTATTTTATCATCGAGTATTTCCCAATGAGCTTCAACCAAGCAATCACTTATCCATAAATCTAAAACCTTTCCAACATGTAGGGCAAATGGTGAAATGATATCAATACTTACATTTACATCGGACTTAAACTGTAAATAATATATTTGTTTATTTTGTATAGCACTATCTTCACCTAATGGTTCTTCATCTATACGAAGATTAACTAAGGTTTTAAAAACATTTTTATAAAAGCCCGTTGTTATACTACCCAATGCCACAAGAAGTTCGCGTAATTGATCAATATTAAAAGAACAAATATGCATTAAAGTAAATAAATTGATATATTGGGTTACATTATCCAATTGCTGATTTTCAGCATGAGGAATAATTCTGCCAACTGGCTCCCATTCCACCCCATTATTATGTTTATTAAAAAAACCAAATTTATATTGGCTTTCTATGAGTTGGTCGTACCATGGTTGTTGCCATAATGCTTCGACCAATAATGTCCGTGATGTTTCGAAAGATGCTGGAAAATGCGGCACTAGCCAATATAAATTTGCAGGACTATCTTTACGGGGTCCCTGCTCTATTTCGAAAGATCCATTGCCTCCAGCTATAATACCTGGTCTAAATGGCAACATACCTTTTGCACCTACTTCATAAACACCAAGTACATTCTGCAAACTAAAACCAAGTTCGGGGACTGGATGTCGAATGGTGTAACGTTCTTGAGTACCATCACAAATTATAGGTTGTGCCATTTCCTTTACATTATTAAAAGCTGGCGATACAAACAATTGAAATATATTATGATTAAGGCGAAGTTGTCTTGGCCAAGGCTGATTCACTTCAAAAACAACAGTAAATTGTTTCCAATTACGAGGCGCTGGTGGAATATCAAGTTCCAAAAAAAGCTCTTGTTGTGGGAATTGAAAATAACCCCTTTCAATTTCTAATGGATGACGATATTCGTCGATTGCAATTTCATCAGGGGGTGGGTTAAAATTAAACCCACAGGGTATACTTGATTCAGCTACATCATAAGCCCCGAATTGAACATTCGCACCACTCAAATGATTTTTCAAAAAAAATAATACTTTATGAGAAAGATCAAAATCATTTAAATAGTTAATGTGTAGTCTTATAACACCAGGCTCTTCATTAAGTGGAAAATTAGCCTGAAACGACAACAATAACCTAACTCCATCGCCATCAGAAAGCTCTTGTTTAAAGCTCTCTATAGTTATAGGTAATATCCGTAATGTAGTAGTATTACGAAACATCACCATTCCGCCCTCTTTGGGCTCTAAGGCAAACTTTGTACCGGCAGGAACAACCAATGTTTCAGTCAAATGACCATTTGGAATCGCTTGTAACATTACCATTGCTGGTAAAGGTGAAAGCATAAAAGAAAAAAACTGCTGATATAAACGACGATTAGTTGCATCTATATTGCGAAGTGCTGTTGATTTTGTTCTTGCGCAGAAAAAAGCAAGCGCTTCAATTATACGATTTACATCTGGATCGTTCCCCTCCAATCCAGCATCAGGATTATCAAGTGAATAATCAAGCCTGAAATTGTTTAAATCTTGGAGTTCTTCTAGAAAATTCTGATAGGGCATATTATCTAAACTCATAGACCTTACCCCCCTAAAGTAACTAAACTACCTTGAATAGCAGTAGTGGTTCCTTTAACCGTAGTGGTTAATCCTGAAATTGACATAGTCGAATCAGCTTGAACTGAAATACTGGCGCCCTTAAGGCTGGCACTTGATGACCCTGACAAGGCAAGTTCAGCCCCTGTTACTGTTGCTTGTTGACTCCCGGTAATGGTCGTAGTAGCTGCTGTCAGCTTACCAGTACTTTGGGCTGTAGCGGATATATCAGCCGCCGTCATAGTCAGAGTAGATTTAGGTGAAATAGTGGTATCTGCTGAAGATGTGAACGATGAATTCCCTGTACTATTGATAGTAAAAGTACCATCAGCCGAATGTGATGTATTTTTTGTAGATGTACAGGAAATCGTATCTGCATTAACCGTAAAAGTTTGACAATTGACAGTAATGCTATCTGAATTTTGAACAATTGTGCTGGTTGCATCAGCTCCTTTACAAGTAAAGGTCATAGTGGTGCCATTAAATACAGCTGTTTGTGTTACATTGCCAGCACTGTTGAGAACAGTTAAAGTCATTCCAGTTGTTTGATTTAGTTCAACTTTACAAGTAAGAGCCATAGTTATTCTGCCAGCAAAGTTTGTAAAATAATACATCCATCAGAAAACTGCAATAACTCAGTATCTTTAGCTTCAGTTCGTTGGATTTGCAGCTCTGGTTTACTATCAACATAAGTATGCTTAATTATATTCTGACTTGTGGTGGATTGACCCATAACCAATTGATTACCTTGAGAGTCTAACGTCAAAGCTGTGCCAGTTCCCCAGTCTAGAAAAGCCGCTATAAAGGCATTATCGAACCCCAATCCAACCAGCACTCTGGCATTTTTATAAGGGGGAAAATAAAATTGCCCAGCATCAAAATTAGGCTGGTAATTAGCGCGTACATTTTGGTTAGCCCATAGTGGAATACTTATTTGGTAATAATTAGTTGAGGTAGTTGAATCAGTATAAAATTGATAGGTTGAATCTGAAGTAGCTCCTGTTTCACTGACCATGGTACCTTCCACAAAAAAAGGATAGATGGGTATATTATAAGAGGGCAATGATACGTTTAAGTCTGTACTTGTCATTAAATTAATTGAATGATCAATAGTATACTTTCCATAAGCGTTATTTAAATTAACAAGACAATTTTCATCAACGGCACGTGCATTTAATCGCCATGTCTTAACTTTAAAGGTTTTTCCATAGACAAAAATTGAGGAATTCCAAGCTGGAGAATTATTAAATTCAACTAATTGTCCCGGAGGAGTGAATTGCAACTGAACTTGATTATATTCAACCCATACTTCAGTTAAAGGCTGATTCATTCTTGCTGTTTCTAATGTAACTCTCGATGTCATATCTGAAGCAATAGGATAACTTGCAATATAATCATGACGGATTGGACTGACCAATTGACTATTACTAATAGATGTAGTTTTTGGTGATGCTGAATATGAGTTCAATACGTTCGCTTGATACCGCCTAACCTCCGGATAACTCATCCCAAACTTAGCGATTTCGAGGGGATTTAATGATTCAGCAGTCCCAGATGAAGCTACGTTTGCACTTAAGGTATATTGATTAGTTGCAATATTATAAAGAAAAATACCATTCTGAGTATCAACTAACCATATCAAGTAATCATAAAAACTAGCTCGGTTAATATTACCCGGAGCACCCAAAGATAAGGATAGAACTGGATATTGAGTCGTTAACACAGTCCAGTTGTAAGTCATCTTAATTTGGGTCGGCGTCTGGGCAGTGATTAAAGCCTGTAAAGTAGAATTCGTTAGAAGATAAGAAGGAAAGTGCTGTTTCCAAAATATTTGGGCAGGATCAGCAAATTTTAAAGTATATACCCTAAACAACATTAATTCTTGAGTAGACAAAACATTAGTCAACGTTTGTTCAAAAAAACCCCATGTCGATACATACCCAGTCAAACTGACATTGGTGATAGTTCCTTCAGTATTATTGATATAGACAGATGCTTGTAACGATACTTCAATTAGTGTATTTCCAGTTAACGGTGTAAAAAGTGTATCAGTTGTATTTTCAACCGGCATTACAAGACTTACTTCTCCATCAAAGCCATAAGGTAATATATTTAAATCCAACGATTTAATATTACCTGCAGGCACACTATAAGCTTTATTATTGATAGTTAATGAAAGAGTTACCGCTAGGTCTTCAGTAAAAGATGTCATGACTGAACTTGAAACCCTTTATTGACAGAATCTAGATAGACTTTACATGAATAGCTGCGTTTATCTACCTCAAAATCCAATTGGAACGACAACAACGTCAAGCTTATATCTGTAGTGTTAATGACTTTTTTAACCTTCATTCTAGGTTCAAAAAGCTCAATGGTCTCTTTAATTTCACTACTAAGCATATCTACAATATCGTCATGTGAACTAATATGTTTATAATCAGATAAGCCAAATTTCTCTAAAAAAAAACCATATCCCCTTTTGGTTCCTAATATATTATTCAAATTGGCAATAATTACATTTATATCGTAATTACTTTTAAGCGTATTGCTTGAGTTACTAGCCAATTTTGCGAACAAAGACATTATACCGTTCTCCAATTAAGAAAAAATTTCTCACTGGAAAAGCTTGAATCGGGAATAAAACCTATTACTAATTCATTGAGAGCATAATCCCATTCTTCACCCTGAGTAATCTGATAAATATCAATTTCAGGTCCGAATGAGTGCTGGAATGGTGGCTTATCAATTTTAATTAATGACACACCTTGCAAATAAAATTTATGAACGGTGGGAATACGAGAAACCGCAGCTAGTTTAATACCAGCAATACTTACTGATTGATTAACACTTGCATTTTGCACAAGAAAATAAAATTCCTTTGCCTTGCGTATTTCAATTGGAAGAGTAACTTGAAAAATACCATCGGCCAATTTAAAAGGTAAGTAGGGAATCCTCGTTTGAGTAAATTGAATCTCATGATTTAAAGGAATTAATATTTCATTAAATACCTCAACAAGCTCATCATGTCGGTAACAACTTATAGAAAAATCAGGCGTATTATTATGATAGAAAGCTAAATCAATATAAAAAGACTTTAATCGCTCATACATTGTATAAGGGTGAACATTAATTTCAGCAAAAAAATTACCAAGCAATCTCAACATATTGACGACAGATTTTAAGCTTTCTCTGGTATTAAAAAGATCTGCGCCAGACAAGTAAATCGCTGCCACTTCTTGCGTTAATTGATAATGATAAGCTTCTAATTTAATTTTTAATTGTTTAAAATCATCTTTAAGAAAGGGAACTGATCCAAAACAACCTATCGGCGGTATATAACTGGTTGATAACTGCCATGAACTATCGGCTTGTTTTTGAAAATCTGCCAAATGAAAAGTCTCTAGTGTATCAGAGTGCTCTTGTTCAGTAGAAAGATCAATTTGCCAAAGCCAACAACTGACATTACCATGTTTTACAATGTTCTTATTTACAACGGTTGAATTTATCGGTTCAGCATAAGTCCTAACATGAAGGTAAACTGAAACCAAAGAAGTTCCGGGTATTGTAAGATTTATTGGCTCTACCCTAATATTTTCTTTCAATTCCAAGAGCAACCCTGATGGCATTACCAATATCATCTCCTCAAGAGATAAAACACCTTCAGCCAACAAGGTTTCATTCCAATTTACTTTATAAAGACCATAACTGGGTATCTCGTGATGGCTGAAGCGCATAGCGCTATCAGCCAACAGTGATTCTTCAAGCATACGCAAGTGGTCAGGCAGAAGCGCCTGACCCATTGCCCATGAAACTCTGGATAAGCCATTATTCATAGATTATTTATATAATAAATTTGAATTAACCAGGTACTGTTACACCCCATTGTTTAACAAATTTTTGAGTATTGCTAACAGCAAAATTAATTGTTTGTTGACTTGGTTGAGGCATAAAGCCGATAGACATTTTATAATTTAATGGGGACATTACTGTGGGATCATTATGAACATCTACAGCCAAACTTAAATCACCACCTTGCTTAAAAATAAAACCATTTAGTGCTGTTGAGTTAGTAGTGCAGGAAAGATAGTAGACCTTATTTATTGGATCAAACGTATAAATGTTAAAATTTGCCACCACAACCGTGTTTGATAAATTGGTTTGTGTCAAAACAGAAACAGATGTTTGATTAGTAGTACTGATATTGCAGTCCATATATATAGGTTGAGAGTAGCCTCCCTCCCAATTCCAGTTCTCTATAACTCCAGCCACTGTTACTGCTGCATAGCCAATCGGATTAGTTAATGTATGGTCAGCTGTTAATGCTTGAGTTCCGATGGTCAATCCTACAAGGTGTCCAACATTTTGCTGTTGGTCTTTCTGGAAATTATAAGCCTGTTGTAGGCTGCAATTATAATTGTTACTTGCCATGATAATTCTCTCTAATTTTAATTAAAATAATATCTGTTTAAATATCCCAATAAAACACAGTTAGGATGCAGCGCCTAATCTGGCATCGAGACGCAATTCAACGTCCATCCCCTCAAATTGAATATGAGGCAAGATAGAAATTGCACAATCATACCAACCAATCATTCCAGGACGCTCTTTCACAACAACAGATGCAGCTTTGAAAGGATAGGTGCGTAAGGTAATATTATCGGGATTAACCACAGTCGTTACATACTGAAACAACCATTCATTTAGATTTTTCTCGATATAGGCTGCATCAGCACTGCTACCGATATTATCTCTCATAATACACTTGATGTAATGAGCAATACGAGTAATTGAAAAGCTGTAAGAAATATTTGTGACTAATTGTGAATTTTCAGAATCTTTTGGATCTTTATATTTTTTTGAACTCTTTATCGATTGGCAACTAAAGAAACAAGCATCTGCTGTATTCTTGCGATAGATTAAGGGCATGAAACCGGCATTCGCAAATTCTAACTCCCTAAAGTCTGGAATAGTTATTTCCACAGGAATTTTCATCTCATCTTCGCCGCGAATATTAAACATATGCACTGGCAATCCTGGTATTAAACCGCCTCCTTTAGGACCACGTATGTATTGACACCAGCCAGAGCCAATAAATGATCGGATCATATTTTTTGCAAAAAGCATTGTGGAACTGCCCCACAGATAATCTTCACTGTTATTGCCACGCACTTCTTCTTTAAAGTTAAGCTTACCAGCTGGATTGGTTTCAGGATCATAAGGCAAGCGTAAAACATAACGTGGTAAAGTTAATCCTATATAGGCTGCCACTTCTGAATCTCTCAAGGCATTCCAAGAGCCATATTTTGGCTGGTTAATAAGACCTTCAACATCTTTAAACGCGGCCAACTCGTCCATAGTTTCACAACCAAAAAATTTGGGCGAAACTGCACCAATAAAGGGTGCATGGCTGGCAGCAGCAACTTTACCCATGATTTTTAACCAGAATTCGTCATGTGGCGTGTGATAAAATTCATAAAGTCCAATGATACTTCCATACGGTTGTCCACCGTATTGATCATATTCTGCGATATATACTTTTTTAAATAATGCGCTTCCAGTGATATCGACAGAGTTACTATCAAAATCCATATATAACTCATCTTTACTGACATCCAGAATATCTAAAACCACATCTGCTTTAAAATTTGTGTTCTGAATCAAATCATACAATGCCATCCATTGACTTTCCATTGCTTTAAACTGTTCATTATGGATAACTGCGTTCAATTGCAAAGTAATTAACTCATCAATACGAGCAATTAAACTTTGTACCGCACCTTTATCAAATTTACCAGCTGATGGATCAATATTCATTAATACAGCAGCCATTCCAGATACAAAACGATCTGAATCGCTAATATTATCATCAATTGTTTGCAAGTCATTTGAAACCATTGGAACAGGTGCTGATCCGTCAGCGTCAAGTCTCATGCTTGACAAGAAACGTTTTACATCCCAAGTATCAGAAGAAGCGGTTGTTGCTGCAACATCTGTAGCGGTAGCTGTAGCTGCTGCACCTTCATCAGGTGTTGTGTTTGTTGGATCTTTAGCCATTGTTATATTCCTAAATCAGATTAGTTAGCAGGGGATTATGGTGTTACAGCAGATTCGGAAGCACTGGGGATTTTAAAGCTTTCAAAACCCTTTAAATCAGCCAATACTTTGTCTAGATTTTCTGGATTACTCAACAACTCATCCATTAACTTATGAAGTTCTCTACGGTTATCAACGTTGTTTAGCATCTCGTTAATCAATGTCTTTAAAGTAACCAAGCCTTTTAATTTCGGTATAAAATCAACCAAGTGATCTGGAGTAAAAGATTTAATTGAATCAATTGGTAAAGATATCGCCATATCATCACCACCACGCTGTGCATCAATATGATTTTCAACTTGGAAATTTAAACTCATTGCCATGTCTTTCATAACAGCATCAGTATTGGTGCCATCCATATTTCTTACGCGTCTTTCATCAAAATCCATTTTGCTATCTTTGGAAGTACCCTGAGAAAAATCTCCAGTAATCAATAAGCGTAGCGGGAGAGTAATGTCAGCAAGTTGACCATTAACTTCGGTCTTATAGCGTAACGTTAATCGTGATTGAGGAATTTCATCTTGTATTGACATTCTTTTCTCCAAATAAAAAAATAATTAAATTTAAGGGCTTATAGCTTTTATTCAACGAAGCAACTGTATATCATCATTTTGTTTATGTTTATTGACTATACGGGTATGTTTTAACATAAAATATTTTAAAAACAAAATTAGGTTTTTAC
>Ga0209358_10004426_pt1 | contig 10096 bp, 12 predicted proteins | sample LauGreFa1BDMLBSN_2_FD_187574 | JGI IMG/M metagenome (GOLD analysis project Ga0209358, IMG submission 187574) | Freshwater lake microbial communities from Lake Michigan, USA - Fa13.BD.MLB.SN (SPAdes) (version 2) | ecosystem: Environmental > Aquatic > Freshwater > Lake | place: Lake Michigan, USA...
TTTAGTTATGGTAGAAGAATACTTTTGGTAAGCGGGTTGCGTGCCAGTTCCATCGCAATCTTCGCACGGCTCATATGGTTGTGGGCACGGCGGAGGTAAAGGCACACATGCCCCACAATTTTCACATTTTATTTGGACCCGTTTTATTAGACCCACACCCAAACATGTCTTACAACGATGCTCCAATTCAATTTTATTGTCGTGTGATTTTGCATTGTCCTGGGTGTCGGACATTATTTATATCATAAATTATATTATCTTTAATATAAAAAATAAGTCAAATAAAACATCTTAAATACGAATTCATAATACTATACATATAAACATGATTTCTGCGGGTATCAATGGATTTGGTCGAATCGGCAAAGCAGTTTTCATTCAATTGCTTGATAACCCAGCGATTCAAGTTACCGCAATTAATGCGATTGACTTTGATGTAAAGTATATGGAGACTTATTTGAAGCATGATAGCGTTCATAAATACACTATTCAGCAATCCATTAAAATTATTGATGCGGACAACTTTCAGGTTGGAGATAAGGTCGTCCACATTTTCAGAAATAAGAATGCAGCCGAGTTGGATTGGAAAAAGTATGGAATCAATCATGTTATTGAAGCAACTGGCGCCTATTTAACTACGCCGAAATGTCAGCAACATAATGTGGATTATGTGGTCATGTCCGCACCACCCAAGGATAGAACCCCCATGTTCGTGTATAATGTGAACGATGACAAGTATAATGGGGAAAAGGTTATATCAAACGCCTCGTGCACTACAAATTGCATTACCCCAGTTCTAAGGTTTTTGAACGATACTTACCAGATTGCGAATGCCAACTTCACAACCATTCATGCTACCACTGCAACACAGACTACAGTAGACACCATCAATTCGAACAACCGAACCCATCGCGGTATTTTGAACAATATTATTCCGCATTCGACTGGTGCATCACAAGCCATTTATGATGTCATCCCGAGTCTAGACGGGAAAGTATACGGCACGTCGCTTAGAGTCCCGGTCAGCAACGTGTCCATCGTGGACTTGAACGTGGAGTTGGAGAGAAAAACAACACTCGATGAAATTATGACCGAACTTGAAAAGCATCCCTTTATTAAGGTAAGCGCGCTTAATTTGGTAAGTTGCGATTTTTTAACCACGACATATCCGTCAATCGTTGATAGACCTGCGTCTATGCATTTGGGCGGAAACCGCTTTAAGATTATGATTTGGTATGACAATGAGTGGTCTTACTCCGCCCAAGTTGTGCGCATGTTGGAAAAAGTGATCGATTTTCAGAAACAAACAGCCGCGGGTGCGACCAGGACCAGGACCAGGACCATGACAACGACTCATAAATCCTTCATTGATAATTTTCAATTCCGTGATAAGAAGGTGATGCTTCGCGTGGATTGGAATGTTCCGACAACCTCCGATTTCAAGATTACCGACGATTATCGAATTGCGTCATCCATGCCAACCATTCATAAAATATTGGGAGACGGAGCAACACGTCTCGTAATCATGTCGCATTTTGGAAGACCTATCGGACATACAGATAAGTATAGTTGGAAACATTATCTAGATAAAATTCAAACTTACTTTAGCGAACCCGTCTGCTTCTTGGAACACGGATTGACCCAAGCTACGCTTGATACTTTGGAGAAAGGCACGCACAAAATCTATTTGCTGGAGAACCTTCGGTTTCACGACGAAGAAACCAATTACACGGCATACCCCGAAGACAATGAGGCTAGACGTGTAATTCAGCAACTTGGCGATTTTTACGTCAATGACGCATTTGGGTGTATGCATCGCGACCATTTAAGTATCTGCGGGGTTCATGCGAGCAAACGCGCGTTTGGATATTTAGTGAATGGTGAGCTGGAAGCGTTGAAGATATTGATGGAAAACAAGGAGAATAAGCGTATTATGGCAATTTGCGGTGGTGCCAAGGTTCACGACAAATTGCCTTTGTTGGACGCTCTCTCCAAAAAAATGGATCACATCTATATTGCTGGAGGAAACATTAACGGCATTATTAAAGATAACATGGACGATTACCTTCATCGAATCAGTCAGAACAAGGCAGAGATTCATTTAATGCGCGACGGATATTGTGCCGCCAGCATTGGTACCGACCCCAATGAGCGCCATCAGTGTACCAAAGAAGAGCTACCTCTAGATAAATTCTTCTACGACGTGGGAGAAGAAAGTTTGCGTGATTTAGCCAAACTTGTTGCTGATTGCGATGTAATCTTCTGGAACGGCACTCTTGGAGTGGTGGAAAATTCGCTTTATTGTGAGGGAAGCAATGCATTGGTCAAGATATTGATGGATTCAGGCAAACAAATTATCATTGGAGGTGGCGACACGGCGGGTTTTGTTAATAAATTCCCGCATAAATTTCAATTTGTTTCTACTGGTGGCGGTGCTTGTATTGATTATATTTCAAACGGCTCTTTAGTTGGGGTTGATTTTTTCAATAAATAAAAAGAAAACAAAGAAAACAAAGAAAACAAAGAAAACAAATATAATACATTTCCCACCCTATAAAATCAAATTATATATATAGTATATATGGCGCACGCATATACTATATATCCTGCAAAACCGGCATTTGGAAACTATAATAAACATTTATCTTACTCAGAGGTTTTGGCAAACAAACGTGCAAATCACATTTATTATGATTGCAAACGAAGTAATCCGGTTGATTGTCAAGGCGATAAGTGTAAACGATCCAATCGTATTGAATCTCAAGGCGAATTGATGGCGATTCGTAAAATAACCAGTGAGGCATGTGCTGACGGATGTGAGGTATTACCTTTTAACAAGTCGAACTTGCAAGTTAACCTCATTACCCAGCTCGATTTAAGCGGTATCATTATATTGGAACTCAATTCTAACCCTGGTTATGCATCTAAAATTAATCCAGCTTTGAAACCGATATATTCTTATTATACTATTGACCCGAATAATAGATTAACTGGCGATACACCCTGTGCAATTCAAAAATATGTCAACTACATGATTTTAGATACAACTGCATTTATTGATGGCGGTTGTCCAGCGAATGATTATATACCAGATTGTTTCTGTCAACCATACCCATTACCATAATATTTCGAGACATTACATGTAAATATCTGCGCGAGGATATATAGGCCTAATATGCTGATCGACAATATGAGTGTATATGAGGAATCATATATGATAATTTTTGATTGGATATTTACTACGTTTTCTTGAATAGTGAATAAGGATGGTTCGTATTTCATCAAGCTGGTATATTGATTTATTTTATTTTGGTGCTTATAATAATCATTTATCTCTAAATCTACAAACTGACCCCAGGTCTCTTCCTCAGCGATGTTGTTGTTTTGTGGAGGTCTGGAATTTTTCCAGTTATAATATATTGATTTCATTTATTAATATATTATAAGAATCAAATATTTACATTTCATTTTTATTATATTATTTAATTACTTGCGTAGCATTCTCTTTGCTTTTTTTGATATTTTATTCCTATGATATTGGCGGGCGCGTACATACGCCGCATAAACTCCCTTCTTGCTGACTTTGCACGTGTTTTTTTTGCATATTGGAAAGGACTTATTGGGGCCTAGAAAGCATTTATTTCCACAGCGTTTCATCATGAGGGTTCTCTGGTGAACACTTGGCTTTTCTCTCTTCCATCCTCTCCAAGGAATATTTTTCCGTGTTTGACTCATATACGCTATAACTATAAAATAAATTTATTAAATGGATATATATATGAGTCAAATAAATGAAAGTACTTCGGCTGAGGTGTCATCTTCAGATGCGATTGCAATCAATATTAAAGCCGAAATTCCATCCTCTCCAAAAAATGCCCCAATTGAAAATATCAAATTGTTGTCTAATGCTTTTAATGCATTTAAATCAACGCGCAGAAGAAGTATTAATGACATGAATGGTGAAAAATATTATGCAGAAAGCGGGAGTGATTTAAGCGATAGCGAGGATAGTACAACTAACGTCGTGCAAGGTATGTGTGTTAAGAAATTATACAAACGTCTAAACTATTACGACGTTGAAAACAGCATCAATAAATATTATTTTGATGAAAATCATCGGCACTCTTCTTCGCTTGATATATTAGCCAGTTATTTGAAGGGTCAAAAGATGATTTATATGGAGGCAAAGTATTATTCCGAACAACAATTGAACAAGTTAATGATGCCTGCGATTTTGCTTTCGACTGCTGCTACAGTAGTTGCTGCAGTTGTAAAGGATTATAACTGGGGTGCATTCTTTCTCTCTTCAATCAATGCGCTAATTGCCTTTTTGCTTGCGCTTGTGAATTATTTCAAGTTGGATGCTGCTTCGGAAGCACACAAGATATCCGCTCACCAATATGACAAGTTGCAATCGTCGGTGGAATTTACTAGCGGATATATCTTATTATTCAACGACATTACTTTGGAACGCTCGCTTTACAAGAAGGGAATGACAAACGAAGAGAGAAAAACAATACAAGATAAACTGACTATTGACAAGAAAGAATTGGACACCAAAATGAAGAGCAAATTAGTTGATGTGGAGAAAAAAATATCAGAAATCAAAGAAACCAATCAATTTTTGATTCCGCGAACTATTCGTATGCAATACCCCATTATTTACAACACGAATATATTTTCCATCATTAAAAAGATTGACGACCACCGAAAGAAGACGATTACTATTTTGAAAAATGTGAAGAATGAAATACGTTATATAAATACAAAGGGCAATTCTCTTCCCCAAGAGGAGAAGGAACGCTTGGTTTATTTATTCAACATGAAGAAGGACTTGGTAAAGGGCATTCTCGCGCTGAAATCCGCATTTTCCGTCATTGACCAAATGTTTCAACAAGAAATTATAAATCAAGAATATATTCAAAAAAATTGGTTGCGTGCCTGGTTCGGTTGTACTAATAAAATGAAACTCGTCAACCCGATGGCTTTAAATTCATTTGTAGATACATTAATGGACCCATTTAAAGATGAGTCCCGCTAACTGGGTTGTGGGTTGTGTGTTGTGGGTTGTGGGGTGTGGGCCACAGGCGGCTATTATTACTTTGATGTTGTTTTCAAATAAAGATATTTACTTGAAAACTAATATACCCGAGCATTATTCGCATGATATATAAAATAGTAGGCAACCGATGCGTATTGTCATTTCACGAACCCAATCAAATTTTCTGCAGAGCACTCGCCGATTCCAAGTTATTCGGCGGCATCACTATTACACTATCCTTCACTCAACTCAGCTTTTATGCAAAAACATGTTGCTCCTTGCGAGAACTTCTCTCTCATCGCAGAGAGAAACTTCAATATGATGAATGTGTAAAAATGGCGCAATGTATTGGGCAACAACTCTTTTATTTAGAAAAATATGCACATACATTCTCTTGGTTCAATCTTGATAATATCCTTGTAATTGACGAGTCGTGCTTTCTTTGTGTCGGACTCGAACAACTCATGCCGGTGGATGCCTTTGGACGTATCTGGTTTACCATGCCATTCTCATTGAAATTACCGCATATTGCACCTGAAATACAACGTTTGAAGACACTTCCTTCCTATGCTACCTACAAGGCCGCATATTATAGTTTAGGCTCGCTTATTATTTTTTGCTTGGCAGAGGATGATGAGAAGAGTACAAAAATATCCCTGAGGCTTGAATTCATTGCGGATACAAAACTATATTGGTTCCTTTTACGATGCATTGATCCTGTTGCTAGCGCACGATTATTATTGTTTGTTTAAGGGGATTGTTTGAGGGGGTCGGGTTATTATCTCTTTATATGTTATATAATGTCTATTGTTGCAATGAAAAGGAAATCTGTTATTCAGTATGGGTCCAACCGAAGTGGTAAACCACCAGGGGGCTATTGGCTCCCTCAGGGCCCGTTTGGTCATAGCTCTCGTGGTCTCCAGCTTGCCATTGAAAGTTATGGACCCGTCGGCTTTTCTCTCAATGGACCTCATAGAAATATCGGTTATGTCGGACAAAGTATGCGCATGTCTAAGCAGGGCACACCTTTCCGCGGGGTTTATCCCATGGGAAATGGTGGATGTTGTGGAACATATGTTGAGTCGGTTTCGTTAAATGTGAATGAATCTGTCATAGTACCTGGCGACCAATACATGTATGTGAAACCATCTGTGCTCAGCACCAAAGGAATGTTGGAGAAGAAATACAGATATTTATATAACGGACAATACCCCAATTACTGGGTCAAACCTATTTATACTGGCAACCAAACTGATACTCCCTCACAAGGCGTTTATCTACAAGAAGTATCGGCTGCAAATATTTGTGTCACTGATGTGAACGCCCAGGCCAAATACATCGGACATAGGGTCGCGTGTAGCCCTACCTTGTGCAACACTTCTACTGCCAGATTCAAATACAATACCATGGCTGCTAGCGGCCCTTATACCAAAACGATTAAACAGCCTCAAACCGCCAGTCAATACACATTGCAGATTCAGCGTAGATGCGCCAATCCTCCTCCTGAATTGGCCCCATATCCTCCTCGCGTCAATGGAAATGGTGCGCCGTGCACTGGCCATGTTGGAACGTCTGCATCGGGCGTACCTTAAATCCATATATAATAAAATATAATTTATTTTATGTTTATAAATGTATAATTTTTTATATTGGGGTATTAAGCAATGATTCAACGCCTTGCGCTTTTTATTGGAACTGCCTTGGTTGGTGGACTAGGGTATCTTGCAATAAACAAAAATGATAGTGATCACGATCTAGATGATTCAGACGATGACAATGTTGGTAGAGGAGGAGGACAAGAAGGAGGAGGAGGCAGCAGTTGGTGGGATAATTTTACATCATCTGATGACGTTGACATCGCGGAAGAGGCTAAACCTACACGTCGCAGAATAGGTGGCGGCGCAAACAAGTCCAAAAAACAACGACCTTCTGGGGCGCGAAAAACCCGCGTTTCTAGAAAATAGGTGGTCTTGTGCTTTTTTATACATTTATTATATATGGCAATGGCAATGGCAATGGCAATGTTACAAGCCAAACAGAGTTTATTTGTAGGAATATTGACTTTATTGATTGGAATATGGATTATATTTTATGCTGTCCCTGAATTATTCGCATCTTTATTCAACACATTGATTGGAAATCTTATTTTAGTATTCATTCTCATTTTGACCGCCATGAAAAACGTCATGGTTTCATTGGGTCTAGCCGTATTTTTTCTTGGTTTGTATAACTTCTCTCATTATGTCGTTAATGCGGCGCCGGCGGTTGCGACATCCAAATGAATAAAATATTCTTATTTATTATAGTGCATATAAATGTTCTCTAATAAATTGATATGGTTGTTAGTAATCGTATATTTTTTGTTGATTTTTAGTAAGTATTTAGGATTATTTAGATTGTTTGACCAGAAGAAGGAACCATTTACAGATAAAGAAAAGGATGCGCTCGCACAATTTAATATTGTGCATAGCAGTAACGGCGGATATCCAGATGATGGTATCGGCCCTGAAATATATGTGAATAATCGTGTCAAAAACAAATGGAGCGAATCGGTCATAAAGGATTTTATTCGGACACAGGCCGCTCAAAATCAAGATGTTATTTTTGATATGGACATGATTCAGCTACAGGCTACGCAAAAGGAAGCCGAAGAGTTGATTAAAACTGGCATGTGGCCATGGAGCAAGAGAACGCAAGACATATATTTTGATGCCATTTCTCGTAGCACCATGTCAAAAAAGGGCCCGTTGAAATCTATGAACAATGATCGAACCATCTATAATGAAAACGCCATATTGCAAATGATTGCACTTAACGACAAGGAAGGTCAGTTTTTAATAGAAGGTGCGCGGATTCCGAGGACGTCTCCCACATATGACCCATATAGTGGACGCGGGACATATGGGATTCATAGCGGATTAGTTAGCGATAACAATGACTTGATTCAATGTAATAAGGATAAATTAGTACGCATTCATAGTGTGGGTAATGACGGGATTACCGGCGCTCATGTAAGCAAGATATCCGATGTGGATTACAACGAACTTCCCAATCTCGTTAAAGGATTCAAGTTCATAAAACAGCCTTGCAACCCATGTGTCGCATTGAATTCCCCTGCCGATTATACTTGCCCATTCTCTATTAAGAAAAAGGGGTTGCCATTGATATCGTTTGCATGGGAAAAATTGTGGGGTCTTCCCGCGTCGCTGATTCCTCGGTTGCCTGACGGATTCCCGTTTTGGATGAATTAAGCGTTCTTGTTTGTCTCGTAGTCTGGGTCATCGTATATATAGTCTTCAATATATTCATATGCTTGCATCTCTGTTGCGAACCTTGTTCGGTATTGAACTGCTGAATCCTTTAATGGAATAGATACTTCTATTTGACGTTCACTCTTCTTTACTACTTCAATATAACTTGTCTCGTCACTCGGCTGAACATATCGTAAATGGTCTTCCTTGTTTATGACTAACCCCCAGTTTGTTTTTGCTAATAAATGTTCCAAGTAATTTGCCATCATCATATTAACACACCTATTATATAACCCTGAATACGCTTTATGTTTTTATAATAATCATTTATTTTTACTTATGTTTTACAATACCGCGCAAAATAGTTACATAAATAATGACTTAGAATCAAGTTATTATTTGCTCTATAATGGAATCACCTGCTCCTACTTCTACCGCTGCACCTGCACCCGTCGCTGAAAAAAGACCCGAAACCCGTATTTCTGATGTTGAAGTTAAAAATGAAATTGCTGCTTTGAACTTGATGGTTCAGTTTTTGGGCTTGGCACAAAAGCGTGGTGCCTTTACTATTGATGAGGCCGCCAAAATTTGGGAATGTGTCAAGATGTTCCAAAAGCCGGTTGCCGCTTAGAGAAATAATTGCGGTGTTGGAATTGTTTACTATACAATAAATAATATAAACATAATAATTTATACTATTTATTAAGAATGAATAGAGTCGAACAGATGAAAAAAATTCAAACTGAAGCATTAGAATTATTTACCAAAAAAAATGCAGACTATGGTGATGCATTTGCAAAATATGGTGTTATCGGTGTTTTAATGCGAATTGAAGATAAACTACAACGCTCTGTCTCTATAACCAAAAATGGTGTAAATTTAATAAAGGATGAGGGCATTCGCGACACACTAATAGATTTACATAACTACGCAGCGATGGCGCTAATGTTGATAGACGAATAAAGGGTATATTTAATGAAACCATCATTTTATTTTTTATCATGTAATAATAGATATGAAAGTCTTAACATGGAATATACTTGCTGCCGAATGGGTAAAGAAATCTTATTATCCAGGCGTAGATACATCTGTTATATTTGATAATAAGGCCAGGTTTGCGCGAATAGGTAAAATTTTGAAGGAGATTGATGCAGATATCATAATGTTGCAAGAGGTCATGCCGAAAGAATATTTAAATCTCGTATTGTTATTTGGAGACAAATACTTTATTTCAGAGCTAAAACCTATGGTGTGGGGATATAATAAAAACTCTGAAAGCGGAAATGTCACCTTTTTGAAGCGGTCTCTGTTTCCAAAAAATACCATTTCCCATTATCCGCGAGAATACGGCATATATACGCGATGTTTATATAAAAATCGGCTCTGCGATATTTTTAATATTCATCTCGACGACCAATCTCCTCAAAAACGATATAAACAATGGGATGATTTGCATGCAATTTCGCGAAAAAAAGATTGTAGTAATATTATTGCCGGCGATTTTAATCACGAGTACAAGAAAAAATGCAGGTTGTATAATATGCCTGGATTTGAAACTCACAACTTGTGCCCGACCTATTATATTGAGCGCAAAATGAATATTGATAATATTCTTACCAAGGGCTTTCAAAAGGCGCCTTTGTCTAAGTGCAACTGGTATCCAACGCGTATTGAAGACGGGTTCAAAGAATATGGGTCTGACCATTTGCCCGTTTTGGTTGAGATTGAGTGATGGAGAATTTTATTTCGTAAAAATGACAACTATGCCCGGACTTTTATCAAAACATATGTTATATGTATACCA
>Ga0209358_10004427_pt1 | contig 10095 bp, 10 predicted proteins | sample LauGreFa1BDMLBSN_2_FD_187574 | JGI IMG/M metagenome (GOLD analysis project Ga0209358, IMG submission 187574) | Freshwater lake microbial communities from Lake Michigan, USA - Fa13.BD.MLB.SN (SPAdes) (version 2) | ecosystem: Environmental > Aquatic > Freshwater > Lake | place: Lake Michigan, USA...
TAGCCGACATCAAATACAGTGGCAAATTCATACACTATGTTTTGGATTTGCAAAAATACACAAAGGATAGCTCATAAAACGAAAAACTCCCCATAAATGGGGAGTAATTTTCAATTATTTTTTAACATTGGTGCAGTTCTAAATCCAACGGTTATCCTTTTTTAATTTGCGTCGTATCGGTGGCCGCTTTTTGGTTACCACCAGATTGCATTTTTTTAATGATTTCCCAGTTTTTAGTCAAGGATTCTTTGATTTTTGTTGTTTGTACGTCAGCTGGTAGTATCTCTAACACCTTATCGCACATCGCAATAGCTTGCTCGAAGTTTTTAGTTTCATTATAATAACCCATCAAAGCGTAGTAATTGTTTATCAATGTTTGCTTGTTTTTAGCAGGATCCTTCAACAAGATTGGATTTTGTAAGTTTACCGCTTCAAAGATCAATCCAAGGTTATTGGCTGTATCTAGCAATCTAGCAGCCTTTACATTGAATGAATACCCATTTGGCTTTTCAGGGAAAGCAGCAATATATTCTTTCGAAATACTAGATGCAATTGCCCCATCTTTTGCATTCAACGCAATACTTGCAGTTTTATAATAATATGCCTCATCTTTCACACCTCTAAGGGTTGAATAATTCGCATACCATTTTAATTCATCAGAATACATATTAGCTTTTTCTAACATTTCATATCCTAACTTATAATATTTAAGCTTATTTACCCTAGCTGTATCAGCTGCAATTGCCTTTTCTAGTAAAGCAGCTAAAGCGACTTGGTTGCCACTAAAACGAGATATAATCCTAACCGCTAATTCGTAATCACTAGTAACTATCTTATCAGCAGTACTTTTACTCATGAAATTTTCAATATATGTTTTTGCTTGCACTGAGTCACCTTTACGATCATAGTTATAAGCTAATAACACCCCTAATCTAGGTAAAGCAGCAATTCCAATAGAGGCTTCTAAAGCTTTTGCTTTTTCTAATGATGCATCATATTGTCCGGCACGGAAAAGATAATCTGCATTAAAAATGTCTAAGGAGGGATCCTTATCCGCATATTTTAAAAACAAATCCAAATTCACTTTTGCAGTCTCTGTTGCTGACTGTGTATTTAGATCTGCATAATAGGAATATAAAGCGAAATAAACCGGAGGAAAAGTTGGGTCTGCAGCAATCGCTTTGCTATAATATTCATCAAATGACTCCTTGTTACTTTGCGTTTGATACACTCTTCCAGTTCTGTAATAAGGAAAAGCATTTTTTGGATCGCGTGATATTGCCTCTTGAAATGCAGTCACCGCTTCTCCGCCATTTTCACCGCCCGATTTCAAATAGTTAATACCTAAATTAATAAATAGATTGGGACTTACCAGTGATTCATATGCAGAAATTGTTTCCTTTAATTTATCTATCGCATATCTGTGATCGCCAATATTACTAGGGATCTCAGCGTGTATATAACCAATGGCATTAACAATATCTTGATTAGGTTTTCCCTTAAATTTGCCCTTAGTAAGCAAAGTGGACGTCAATGCAACTTCTAAATTTTGCTTTACTGCATTTACATCAGTTCCTTCTAATAATTGTACGTGTGACATACCCACTAATAACCAAGGATCATTTCCCGCCACTTGCAACGCTTGTTGAAAAATTGCTTTCGCTTTTTTAATAGTCGTATCACTTGGCATACCAGAACCTTGCTCCGCTAAAACAGCTTCCCCATACCAAAAAATATTTTCCGTATTGGTAGGATTTTTATCTAAGGCTTCTTTAAAGAACGCCAAGGCGGATTTATTTTTTTCATAATTCAACAACTTCACCCCCTCCGCTAAAGGAGAAACCGGAACTACTTGCGCATGTACACTTGACAATGCTAAAACCACACTAACGGATAATAAAACCAATTTTTTCATCACTTTACTTTTTAAAAATTCTGGATCCTTAAATTTAATTCAAATTATAAATTCGGAAGGTGAAAATATCAAATTTTACCTGAAATTCAACCTAAATTAATGGATAATTGTACTACAAAATGTTAGTTTTTATAAGCGGTACTAATTCAATAGCCCATTTCGTTTTTTAAAACCCATTTTCGCAGGCACCAAAAAGGCCCTTTTAAATATGAGCTGCCCACGTTCTAGGCTTAAAAAATTTAAAAAACCCGACCCTAACCCAGGTGCATTTTCCTTTAAAATATAATAAATTGGTAATGATAATGAATATTGCCCGCGACCAATGGTTGCTTGAGAGGGTTGGGCATAAGTCCCCTTGTCCTCGCACAAACTACATTCAACCATTGCGGTTTTTACTTGCTTTTGATTTTCAACCTGCTTTGGATCGTATTTATCCCCTACCCAATTCAATCCCAAAAATCCAATGGCATACGGATGATTTTTAATATAGGTGATTACATCAGCAGATCCATTGGCCCCATGTACATTTTTGCCAAAAGCAGTTTGCTTTAATAAACTGTCTTTTAAAAAACGATTTATTCCGGTTAAATTATTGCCATCCATGACCACTTCTTGTGGATCAACCCCCTTTAATTTATCCCCTAATTGCTTTAATGTAAATAGGGTATCCTTGGCTGATTTATGTACCAATACTGCGATCGCATTATAAGCCAAAATACCAAAAGTAGGCGCATAGCCTAATTGGTTTTTAAACCCTGTTTGTTCTGATTTTTCCAAGCCCCTTGTAATGATAATCATTCGCGTACTATCATTTGTAAAGTCCTTTAAACACTCAATTTCCGACTTATAGTACACATTAATTTTCGCCTTTGGATAACTTGAATTAAACACTTTTAATTGTTCTTCAATAATGGGTTTAAAGCTTTCCTCCACTGAAATATTAATTTCCCCTTCACTGGTGGTTTCAATGGGTGCATTGGTTGTCGAACTGTTACATGCGACGAGCAAAAAGAAGCCCCCAAAAAGTATAAATAATTTAAGCATATTTGAAAATAATAAATTTGAAAAATTAGGCAAGTTAGTATTCCTTTTTAAAGCCTCTGTACAACCTAAATCCACCATACAATAAACACATACCCCCGAAAATGGTCCGAAACTCAGTATCTACATTCAACACCTGATCTAATTTGAACCATTTAGCGCCCAACATCAATACGGCACAGCCTAAAATGAGCGCCGCCATACTAAAATCATAGATACTTTTAAAAAGTCGGTAGGATCTTTCTGATTTATCTCTTGAATTATTCCTGGTATGATGACTAGATTGGTTAAAGTCTTCCATATTTTTAATTTAAAAAGGCAATTTAAACAATTAATATAGGATGAATTTAAAAATTTATCTTTACCTATAAATTTGACAGCATGAGCAAGCCATCTTTGCCACAAGGAACCCGTGATTTTAATGCCATAACGGTACAAAAACGCCAATACATTTTTGAAACGATACGTGGCGTATTTGAATCATTTGGTTTTACGCCGTTGGAAACGCCCGCCATGGAAAATGTAGAAACCTTAATGGGTAAATATGGAGAAGAAGGGGACAAGCTGATTTTTAAGATTTTAAATAATGGATTAGACAACCCACAAAAAAAAGAACAAACGCTAGAAGGCTTTGATAAAATTTTAGCAGGCAAAAGCACCCCTAGCATTACGGAACGCGCTTTGCGATATGATTTGACAATTCCGTTTGCAAGATATGTGGCCATGAATCATGGCGCTTTAACTTTCCCATTTAAACGTTATCAAATTCAGCCAGTATGGCGCGCAGATCGTCCACAAAAAGGAAGATATCGTGAATTTTATCAATGCGACGCTGATATTGTTGGAAGTGAAAGTTTATTAAATGAAGTTGATTTGGTGGCGTTGTATGTTACCACATTTGAAAAATTAAATTTACCTGTTGAAATAAAAATAAATAATCGACAAATTTTATTGGCACTAGCTGAAATTTGTGGCGGTAGCGAAAAATTGATTGACCTAACTATTGCCATTGATAAATTAGATAAGATAGGTTGGGAAAAAGTGCAGGTAGAATTAAGTAGCAAAGGATTTACACCTGCACAACAAGATACCATTCAAACCTATTTGAATATTCAAGGAAGCAATGAAGAAAAATTAAAAAAATTAGCGGCGTTATTGGGTGACAATGCAGCTGGACAAACTGGTATCGCAGAATTGAATTACGTTTTAAATTATCATAATAACACAGGTATGGCCAAGCATTTGGTCGCCGACTTTACATTGGCGCGTGGCTTAAATTATTATACGGGTCTTATTTTTGAAGTGAAGGCCAAAGATGCGCAAATGGGCAGTATTGGTGGTGGTGGGCGTTACAATGATTTAACCAGTTTGTTTGGGGTGCCTAATATACCTGGTGTTGGTATTAGCTTTGGCGTTGATCGTATTTATGATGTGATGGAGGAGAAAAATTTATTCCCCGCTTCCGTTGAACAAGGGACACAGGTATTGTTTTTTAATTTGGGTGAAAATGAGGCGATGCAATCCTATCAATTGATGATGACGCTTAGAAATAAAAAAATTGCTTGCGAAATTTACCCTGAGAAAAGTAAGTTTGACAAGCAATTCAAATATGCTGAGAAAAAAAATATTCCTACCATTGTGATTATTGGTAGTGATGAATTGGCGGCTAAAAAATGTACTGTTAAAAATTTAAATTCAGGTCAACAAGATACAATTACATTTGAAGCGCTAGTGAATTACCAATTTTAGTTGTATAATTTATCTGCCCAAAGTTGGTCTTCAAAATAAAAGTCTTGTTTTAATGCACTTGAAGCAGCAGCTTTTTTCCCTATCAACTCCATGCCTTGTACATTAATACCAACACCTTCCACGACACTATTAGCATCTCTTTTAAAAATCACTAACGCATCATACGCAGCTAAATAAAAAGTATCCACTCCTTTTTTCTCTAATGGAAATGAACCCACAGAAGAGGAGGAAACCAAAACTGAATCCTGAATAGTCAACACCACTTCTGTCACTGGACTTCCTTCAGCAAATGTATATTTACCTAGGTACTCTTTTAGTGGGCTATCCTGTGCTTGCACAGTTACAAATATTCCTAAAAACACAATACCCATTAATAACATCTTTTTCATAATTGGTCATTTTTTTATTAAATCAATAAATTGAATACCAAATTTAGGATAATTAGGATGCAATTGTGAAAAAATTGATGCTAAGTCATCAATAATTCACCGGTGCAAAATTGGCCCCAATGTAATTGGGGTGTTTTAGGTCAAAAAAGCTTCAAAAAAAGAAATAAAAGGATACAAAAACGATCAAGTATCTTTGCATTATGGAGCATACTAAAGTTAATATCAGACAACTCGAAATCGCTGACATTGAACGATTTATAGGGCAAATAGGAGAAAAATCATTTCGCGTAAAACAAATACACGAATGGCTATGGCAAAAGCATGCACATAGCTTTGATGAAATGACCAACCTAAGTAAGGACCTTCGCCAGCAGCTGGAAGCCAATTTTACGCTACCTGCCCTAACCTTAAATACGACGCAATTAAGTGAGGATGGTACATTAAAAACCAGATTTGAAACCTTTGATCATCATATGATTGAAGGCGTATTAATTCCAACCAGTGAGCGTAAAACCGCATGCGTTTCCTCACAGATTGGTTGTAGTTTAAGTTGTAAGTTTTGCGCGACAGGATACATGGAACGCAAGAGAAATTTAAGCTATGATGAAATTTATGACCAGGTGGTCATGATTAATCAACAAAGCGAAAAACACCATGAAAAGTCATTATCGAATATTGTGTTCATGGGTATGGGTGAGCCCTTATTGAATTACAAAAATGTTTTAAAAGCAGTAGAACGAATTTCAGCAAAGGATGGTTTGGGCATGAGCCAAAGAAGAATTACCGTTTCAACAGCTGGTGTTGCCAAAGGAATTAGACAACTAGGCGATGATCAAGTACGCTTCAAATTAGCCTTGTCCTTACATGCCGCGAATGATAAAAAACGGAATGAGATTATGCCAATCAATGAAAGCAATAACATTGAAGCATTAATTCAAGCCCTTAATTATTTTTATAAAAAAACTGGCAGCGAAATTACGTTTGAATATATTTTGTTTAAAGACTTTAACGACAGCGAAAGAGATGTTGTTGAATTAACAAAAATATACCGCCAAGTTCCTGCGGACTTAATTAATGTCATTGAATACAACCCCATTGATAAATTTCCATTTGACAAACCCAACGAAGATGGATTTGAAAATTTTGTAACCGCATTACAAAAAAATAGGGTAAATGTTAGGGTAAGAAGAAGCCGTGGCAAGGATATTGATGCTGCCTGCGGACAGCTTGCCAACAAGGATAATTTTTAATAGCACGGTACAATGAAAAAAAATAGAACTGATAATTTTGATAAATTTTCTCTTAAAAAAAAGGGAAGCGCTGTCAAAGAAAATATAAGACAGGATAAGAAAAAAGCCAAAGCGGAATCAAGGGCCATGGGCGAAGCTGCACGACAAAGAAAAATAGATAAAGCGAGAGGAATTGTAACCGATCCGCCGAGAGAAAAGTACGCGAAGGGACCCTATGCCAAAAAAACAACTGGCTATGAAAAAAAACCAAGCACTCGGAAAAGTTTTGAAGATACTCCCCCAAAATATGGGGAACTAACCCCTTCTCATACAACGCGACCTACATCAACGCGTCCAACATCGGCTAGCAAAAGAACACCTGCATCCATGGATAAAGCCGATGAAAAAAGAACCGCTTCCATTGGCAAAGTAAATGCAGCGGCTGATACGCCTTATGAACAAATGCCATTGAATAAATACATTGCACATGCGGGTATTTCTGGTCGACGTGAAGCCGCTGCTATGGTAAAATCTGGGCATGTAACCATCAATGGTGATACCATTTTAGAGCCTGGTTATAAAGTACAATACAAAGATGTAGTTAGATTAAAAGGGAAAGTGTTGCAATTACAAGTAACTCCTGTATATATTTTATTAAATAAACCGAAGGATTACATATGTACCGCGAATGATCCTGAAGGCAGAAAAACGGTTTTAGATATTATCAAAAATGCAACTACACAACGTATGTTCCCAGTGGGTCGACTTGATAGAAACACCACCGGAGTTTTGATATTAACGAATGATGGCGATTTGGCACAGAAATTAACCCACCCTTCTTATGAGATTAAAAAGATTTATGAAGTAACCTTGGATAAACCAGTGACTAAAGCAGATTTAGAGGCCATTGCAAAAGGGGTTGATTTGGAAGATGGATTTATTGCTGCTGATGCAGTAAGTTATTTGTCCAATACTTCCAAAAATGTGATTGGTATTGAAATTCACAGTGGGCGTAACAGAATTGTAAGACGCATATTTGAACATTTGGGATATGATGTAAGACATTTGGACCGCGTTATGTTCGCAAACCTTACTAAAAAAAATGTGGACCGAGGTAAATGGCGTTTTTTAGCAGAAAAAGAAGTACGCCTTTTAAAGTTTATGAATAAATCATTTACAAGAAAATCTGCAAAGGAAAGCTAATTCTACTACCTCCAATTTAATTGAACACACTTTCATGATAGATATATTATTTGAAAATGATGACATGATTGTACTCAATAAGCCCGCCGGTTTATTTAGTATCCCTGATCGATTTGGCAAAGAGGCTTCTCTTAAATCATTATTACAGGAAAAGTATCCAGCCATATTTACGGTGCATCGATTAGACCAGCATACCAGTGGTTTAATTTTATTTGCAAAAAATGCAGAGGCACACCAAGAATTAAGCACTTTGTTTGAAGGTCGTACTATTGAAAAAAAATACCTTGGTTTGGTGATGGGTCGTCCGCCACAAAATGGAACCATTGATCAGGCCATCATGGAACATCCAGGCAAAAAAGGACAAATGGTGACCCACGCCAAAGGCAAAGCTGCACAAACAAGTTTTGAAGTTCTAAAATATTATAAAAGATTTGCGTGGGTATCTTTTCAAATTCATACAGGTCGCACACATCAAATTAGAATTCATGCACAACATTTAGGCAATCCGATTGTCGCAGATGATATTTATGGCGATGGTGAAAAGCTATTATTATCTTCCATTAAAAAGAAAAATTTTAAATTAAGTAAAGCGGAGGAGGAAGAAAGACCATTATTGGCTAGACAAGCTTTACATGCACATACATTACACTTTGAATTAAATGGAACGAACTACCAATTTGAAGCGCCCCTTCCAAAGGACCTCTCTGCTACTTTAAAGCAGTTGGACAAATGGAATAGCGAAAAATAAAGATCCCCTTCGCTGAAAATTCAGAGAAAGGGATCTTAAAAGAAAGGTAGCTGACTCGCAACAACAGTGACACACTGTAAGCATTATTTATTTTGAGGGACAAAATAACAACGCTTTACTGAGGCGTTCATTACCTTACATACATTTAGTAATTACACCTTATTTATTCGGTTGTGGCGTATAACGCAAATAAGGTTTTACTATATTCAATCCTTTGGGGAATTTAACTAAAGCATCTTCTGTTTTTATGGCTGGTACCACAATCACATCTTCTCCATCTTTCCAATTCGCAGGCGTAGCTACACTATAATTGGCTGTCAACTGCAAAGAATCAATCACTCTTAATACTTCAACAAAATTTCGCCCAGTAGAAGCGGGATAGGTAATAAATAATTTAACTTTTTTATCTGGCCCAATAATGAACAAGGACCTTACTGTGAAAGTTTCTGAAGCATTTGGATGAATCATATCATAGGCGTTAGCCACTGCTTTATCCTCGTCTGCAATAATTGGGAAATCCACATGCACCTGTTGTGTTTCATTAATATCACTGATCCATTTATGATGGCTTTCAACGCCATCCACACTGAGCGCTAAAACTTTTACATTGCGTTTGGCAAATTCTTCTTGCAATGCTGCAGTACGGCCTAATTCAGTGGTACAAACTGGTGTAAAGTCAGCTGGGTGGGAAAATAAAATTCCCCAACTATCTCCAAGGTATTCATGAAAGCTAATGTCTCCAATACTTGTTTTTGCTTTGAAATCGGGTGCAATATCCCCTAATCTTAAACTCATAATGCTCTTTTTTTATAGTGAGAATACAAAGATATACATTTCCTACTAAATTAGTAGACTTTTATAGAAAAAAATTTTTGAAGAATTTATGTTGCTACTCTGATGGGGTAGTATATAAATCCAACAAGCCATCCGGAAGTGAAACAGTGACCGTTTTTTTTACGTGATCTACCCCTTTTAAACTTTCTTCATGTAAAGGGATATACGCTTCCTGACCTTGGTATAATATGGTTACCATCAACTGATGCGGTTGCTCAATAACTTCGAGCACCTGACCTAAATCAATACCATTTTCTTTGACCATATACCCTAATAAAGCCAAAGGGGAACTTTTATCAACCAACTGCTGGAACTCCGCTTGTGGCAACCACACTTTTTTGCTGATTAAAATTTGAGTGGCTTCCCTATTTTGAATACCCTCTATCTGTAAATGGGTTAACGTATCCGTTTTAGCAACAGCTGATGTAATAAAATAAGGAATAAAGCTGGCTGTATTTTTTTCAACAAAGATGGCGTCAATACCTTTAAAATTAATGGGTTTACCTAATGCATGTTCAATGATAATTTGCCCACCAATACCATGTGCGGCCACAATTTTTCCGATATGTATATATTCGCTCATGGTATTGTTTTAAAATATTGTATACACAAAACTAATTATTCGAAACAGAACAATTGGTTTATGTCTGATTTTTTTAATAAGTATTCATTACAAAAAACCCCCGATACCGATAAACGGAACCAGGGGCTTTATTAAAGCTAGATTAATTTAAAATTATTCTGCAGCTGGTGTTTCTTCTGCAGCAGGTGCTTCATCAGCAACTACTGGTTCAGCTTCCGCCACTGGTGCTTCTGCAACAGGCGCTTCCGCAATTGGTTCAGCTACTTTCTTCACAACTGGAACATACACTTTTTTAGCAGCTTGTGCTTTTTTATGTGCATCATTCTTGCTCGCTACATTTGCTTCATGCTCAGCGAACCAAGTTTGAAACTTAGCCATCGCAGTTGCCTCATCAAATAAGTTTA
>Ga0209358_10004428_pt1 | contig 10093 bp, 7 predicted proteins | sample LauGreFa1BDMLBSN_2_FD_187574 | JGI IMG/M metagenome (GOLD analysis project Ga0209358, IMG submission 187574) | Freshwater lake microbial communities from Lake Michigan, USA - Fa13.BD.MLB.SN (SPAdes) (version 2) | ecosystem: Environmental > Aquatic > Freshwater > Lake | place: Lake Michigan, USA...
GGGTCTGTCGCCGAAAAATGAACTCGCCGTGGTTTTACCCGCAGCGCAGGAAAAAAATATTCCGGTCTGGGGTGAAATAGAACTCTTCGCCCAAGCACTCGCCGTATTGAAAGCCGAGCGTAATTACCAGCCCAAGATCATCGCCATCACTGGCACCAACGGTAAAACTACGGTCACCAGTCTCACCGGCCAGCTGTGCCGTGCTGCAGGCTTGTCAGTCAAAGTCGCGGGCAACATCAGTCCAGCTGCACTCGACGTATTGCGCGATGCGATTGCGCACGATGAACTGCCGCAGTGCTGGGTGCTGGAATTGTCCAGCTTTCAGTTGTTCACCACATTCAGCCTCAATGCAGATGTCGCGACCGTACTCAATGTCACGCAGGATCATCTTGACTGGCATGGCGACATGAATGCTTATGCGGACGCGAAAGCGCGTATTTTTGGCCCTGATACCGTGCGTGTGCTCAATCGCAATGATGCCCGCAGCATCAAGATGCTTAGTCCGAAAGCGCATTGCGTCAGTTTTGGCAGCGATCTTCCTGCAGAGGCTGACAGTCTGGGTTTGTCGACCGAGCATGGCATGCAATGGTTGATGCTGGCGGTAGGTACAGAAGAAAGCGAAAAGAAAAAGTGCGGCAAGGCCGCAGCTGAAACCGAGTTGTTCATGAATCGCCTGATGCCTGCGGATGCACTCAAAATTCGTGGACAGCACAATGCGACCAATGTACTAGCAGCGCTCGCACTTTGTCGCGCTATAGGCTTGTCACTCGCACCGTTGCTGCATGCAGCGCGTCAGTACCGTGGTGAGCCGCACCGTGTCGAATTAATTGCTACGGTCGGTAGTGTTGATTATGTCGATGACAGCAAAGGAACAAATGTTGGCGCGACCGTCGCTGCCATCGAGGGTCTGGGACAGAGCGAACATCCGCATCTGATTTTGATAGCAGGCGGTGATGGTAAGGGTCAGGATTTCGCGCCGTTGTCAGCAGCAGTGAAACATCGTGTACGTGCCGTGATGCTGATTGGTCGTGACGGACCCACTATCCGTGCAGCACTCGCAGATACCGGCGTCACACTCACGGATTGCTGGACACTGGAGCAAGCCGTACAACGCGCTGCAGACATTGCGAGCGAAGGCGATACCGTCTTGTTGTCACCCGCCTGCGCAAGCTTTGACATGTTCAAAGATTATGCGCATCGAGCGCAGGTATTTGCAGACGCAGTCCATGAACTGGCTGCCAGCCGCGGCGAGGTGCTGGCATGAAAATGACACTGCCTTTTTTCGGCGAAAGCGAGCAGAACAATGCCGAACTGAAGCTGGGACAGCGCTCGAGCATGCTCGAGTACGATCAGGCGCTGGTTTGGGTGACACTACTATTGCTATTGATCGGTTTGGTGATGGTCTACTCCGCCTCGATTAATCTCAGTGAAACCAAAAAATATAAAGATGCGTCGACTCATTTTTTTCTTGTTCGACAGTCTGCTTATATTCTGATCGGGCTTGTTGCCGGTTTGCTCGCCTTCCGCATTCGTGTCGAGCAGTGGGAGAAAATCGCGCCCTATCTGTTTCTGGGTTCGCTGTTTCTGATGGTCGTCGTGCTTATACCCGGCCTGAGTAAAGACGCTGGCGGTGCACGCCGCTGGATCAGTATCGGTCCACTGCGACTGCAACCTTCCGAAATACTCAAGCTCATGATGGTCATCTATGCCGCCGACTTCACCGTGCGCAAGCAGCAGTACATGCACAAACTGACCAAAGGCTTCTTGCCTATGGCGGGTGCAGTCGGACTCGCCGGTGGTTTGCTGATGCTGCAACCTGATCTGGGTGCGGCAGGCGTCGTGGTTTGCATCGCGATGGGTATTTTGTTCTTGGGTGGATTCAATATCGTCTGGTTTGGCGGTATCGCTGGCGTGCTGGCCTCGGTATTCAGTCTCATTATTCTGTTCTCGCCCTGGCGTCGCGAACGCCTCACGGCCTATCTTGATCCTTGGGCCGATGGGAATGTACTCGGCAAGGCATATCAACTGTCGCATTCGCTGATTGCCTTTGGGCGCGGTGAATTGTTTGGTGTCGGCCTGGGTGGCAGTGTTGAAAAGCTGCACTACCTGCCTGAAGCGCACACCGATTTCCTGATGGCGGTCATCGGCGAGGAACTCGGACTGGCTGGTGTTTTGCTCGTGACCTTCCTGTTCTACTTCATTGTCCGTCGTGCATTCGATATAGGCAGACAAGCCATCGCCACCGAAAAATTCTTTGCGGGTCTGGTTGCCAAAGGCATCGGTATTTGGATCGGCGTACAGGCCTTCATCAACATGGGCGTCAATCTCGGCCTGCTGCCCACCAAAGGACTCACTTTGCCACTGATGAGTTTTGGTGGCTCGGGCATTGTCACCAATTGCATAGGTATCGCGATTCTGCTGCGCATTGACTACGAAAATAGAGTTCTCATGCGCGGAGGCCGCGCATGAGAACTCTATTTCGGTGCAGGCTAACTTTGCGCAGCAAAGTTAAGGACGTTTCAGCGTCCGGCCGGAGCCAAAATGGTTTGCCGCGCGGAGGCCGCGCATGAGAACTCTATTTCGGTGCAGGCTAACTTTGCGCAGCAAAGTTAAGGACGCTTCAGCGTCCGGCCGGAGCCAAAATGGTTTGCCGAGAGGTGGTCGAGCATGAAGCATCTCATGGTCATGGCGGCGGGCACAGGCGGACATATTTTTCCTGGACTTGCGATCGCTGACACCATGCGTGCGCGTGGTTGGCAAGTGTCGTGGTTGGGTACACAGCGCGGCATGGAGGCTGAGATCGTGCCGCGGCATGGTCTTGCATTTGATGCGATTGATTTTAGTGGTCTGCGCGGCAAAGGTGTGATGCATACGCTGACCGGTGTTTTCAAACTGGCGGCAGGTTTTTTGCGCTGCAGAGCGATTCTTCGTTCGCGTGCACCCGATGTGGTGCTCGGTATGGGTGGCTATGTGACGGTGCCTGGCGGTTTGATGGCTGCGTGGTTGGGTAAGCCTTTGGCACTTATGAATGCTGATGCAGCGCTGCTGATGTCCAACAAGGCCTTGTTGCCGTTTGCGCGAAAGATTTTGTTTGGTTTTGATGCGTATACGTCGGTGGCAGGCACCAAGGCGCAAGTCACTGGCAATCCTGTGCGCCGCGAAATCAGTCAGCTATCTGTACCGGCCGAGCGTTATCGCGCGCGATCGGGTCCGCTGAATGTGTTGATCATTGGCGGCAGTTTGGGCGCCAAGGTTTTGAATGAGGTGGTACCCGCAGCCATCGCGAACCTGCCTGCAGAGCAGCGACCTCGCATCGTGCATCAATCGGGCCGCGCTCACATTGCTGCACTCAAGGACAGCTACACCCAGGCAGGCGTGCAGGCTGAGGTGGTGGACTTTATTGATGACATGGCCGCGCGCTATGCAGCGGCTGATCTGGTGATCTGCCGCGCTGGCGCGATCACTGTCACGGAATTATGTGCCGCTGGCGTTGCGAGCGTTCTCGTGCCGCTGGTGGTATCGACTACTTCGCATCAGCGCAATAACGCGCAATGGATGGAAAAAGGACAGTCGGGCATTCACCTGCCGCAGCCTGACTTGAAGCCAGACACGCTTGCCACATTGCTGCAGACGCTGACACGCGAGCGCTGCTTGCAGATGGCCGAAGCAGCTTATGCGCAAGGAAAGCGTAATGCGAATGAAGCGATTGCGCTCGTGTTGGAAGAGCTTGGAAGATCATGAAGCACAAGGTAAAACATATACACTTCGTTGGCATAGGCGGGTCCGGCATGAGCGGCATCGCTGAGGTGTTGCTCAATCTCGGCTATACCGTCTCCGGCTCTGACTTGAGCAGCAATGCGGCGAGTCGGCGTCTGGCTGATCTTGGCGCTTGCATACGCACTGGTCACTCGCCTGATCATGTGGATGGTGCGGATGCGATCGTTACATCGACTGCCGTGCAGCCGAGCAATCCTGAAGTGCTCGCCGCTCGCGCGCGTCATATACCCATCGTGCCGCGTGCGGTAATGCTCGCTGAGCTAATGCGACTCAAGCGCGGTATTGCGATCGCAGGTACGCATGGTAAAACCACGACGACCAGTCTGGTTGCCAGCATTCTGGCTGAAGGTGGTTTGGATCCCACTTTTGTGATTGGCGGCCGGCTCAATAGTGTGGGTGCGAACGCCAAACTCGGTGCGGGTGATTTTATCGTCGCTGAGGCGGATGAATCGGATGCATCGTTCCTGAATCTATCTCCCGTCATCGAGGTCATCACCAATATCGATGCTGATCACATGGAGACCTACGATCACAGCTTCGCGAAACTCAAGCAGGCATTTATCGAATTCACGCAAAGGCTACCGTTCTATGGTGTCGCCATCTTGTGCATTGATGATGCGAACGTCCGCGAAATCATGCCCTTCATTTCCAAAATGGTGATGACTTACGGCTTCCATCCTGACGCCAATGTGCGCGCCATCGATGCGCGCGCTGTCAACAGCCATATGGAATTCACTGTTATCCAAAAAGATTATCCGCCGCTATCGGTACGGCTCAATCAGCCAGGCATGCACAATGTGCAAAACGCGTGCGCCGCAATTGCGATTGCTCGAGAACTCGATGTCGCCGATGCGCACATACAAAAAGCATTGCAGGAATTTACGGGTGTCGGTCGACGCTTCACCAAGTACGGCAAGCTGTCTCTGCCTTCCGGTGGCAGCTTCGCATTGGTCGATGACTATGGTCATCACCCGGTAGAGACAGCAGCAACGATTGCTGCTGCGCGTGGTGCATTTCCAGGTCAGCGACTGGTGCTCGCGTTTCAGCCGCATCGCTACACACGCACGCGTGATTTATTTGAAGATTTTGTCAAAGTTCTTTCCAGTGTGGACGTGCTGGTGCTGGCCGATGTGTACCCGGCAGGCGAACAACCTATTCCTGCCGCAGATGGTCGCTCGCTGGCGCATGCGTTGCGGGTGGTAGGCAAGACCGAGTTGGTGTTTGTTGAAGATATCGCCGAGATGCCAGAAACGCTACTCAAGATGGCTAATGACGGGGACATCGTGATGACCATGGGCGCGGGTTCCATCGCAAATGTACCCGCACAACTGCAACAATTGACAGCACAGGTGTCGGCATGACCGAGTCACTGAACAAAGAATTCGGCAAGGTGGGTGTCTTGTTTGGTGGTCGTTCTGCCGAGCGAGAAATTTCGCTCATGTCGGGCGCTGGCGTGCTCGAGGCGCTGCAATCGCAGGGTATTGATGCCCATGCTTTCGATCCGGCGCAACGCTCGCTGGCTGAACTCGCAGCAGAAAAATTTGATCGAGTCTTCATCGCACTGCACGGTCGTTATGGTGAAGATGGCACGCTGCAGGGCGCGCTTGAGCAGCTCGGTATTCCCTATACAGGACCCGGCGTGTTGGCATCGGCGATAGCCATGGACAAGGCCATGACCAAGCGCGTCTGGCTGCACAACGGTTTGCCGACGCCCGATTTTGTGATGCTCGCAGCCGACAGTGACTGGAGTGCGGTTGCAAAACGTCTCGGATTGCCTTTGATCGTCAAGCCTGCTCACGAAGGCTCAACCCTGGGCCTCACCAAAGTCACCACAGTCGAAGCGCTGCCACAAGCGTATGTGCAGGCAGCGAAATTCGACAAGGCCGTGATGGCAGAAGCCTTCATCAGTGGCATGGAGCTGACATGTCCGGTGCTCGGCACAGCTGAAAATGCGCGCGCGCTTCCAGTCGTGCGTATCGTCGCGCCGGATGCGAACTACGACTATCAGAATAAATATTTTTCCGATGACACGAAGTATCTGTGCCCCAGCGAGTTGCCGCCGGCGCAAGAAGCGCAAATACAGCAGCTAGTACTGGAAAGTTATCGCACGCTGGGATGTCGTGGCTGGGCTCGCGCTGACGTGATGGTCAATGCGAAAGATAACCAGCCTTATCTGCTGGAGATCAATACTTCGCCCGGCATGACCAGTCACTCGCTGGTACCCATGTCGGCTGCGGCCGCGGGCATGTCTTACGAAGCATTGTGTGTGGCGTTGTTAAGAATGGCGGCGCTGGATTTGCAGGCTTCGCCGGACTGGAAAGTTTAAAAAGACAAGGCAAGGAAACAATTCAACATGTGGAATGACATCAGGACATTGAACACGATCACCCGAGCCATGCTCGGTGTGCTCATGCTCTGCCTGCTGTATGGCGGCTACAAGTGGTTGGCACGGCAGCCGATGTTTGATTTTCGTGTGGTGCAGGTGCGGGCAGTGAAAGGTGCATCGTTGCGTTATGTCGATGCGGTAACGGTACGCAGTGCAGCGCTGCCTCGCATACGCGGAAATTTCTTCACTGCCGATTTGCACGTCATTCGCTCCGCATTTGAGACCGTGCCTTGGGTGCAGCGTGCATCGGTGCGGCGAGAGTGGCCGAACAAGCTGATCGTGACGGTAGAAGAGTACGAGGTACTCGGTACCTGGGGTCAAGAAGGACGGTTGATCTCGGCGGATGGTTTTGTCTTTACCGCCAATCTTGCAGAAGCGGAAGCAGAAATGGAAGGCAAATTACCCGAGCTCGATGGGCCGGACGATAGCGCACATGAGGTTGCTGCAAGGCTGGCGGATTTGCGTCACTGGCTTGCACCGCTGCGCCTGGCGCCGCGATCCCTGTCACTGTCGCAGCGTTATGCGTGGACGGCGCACCTGAACAATGGCGTCACACTGCATCTCGGCCGTGCAGCCGAGCGTGATGTGCTGAAGGCGCGAATTGATCGATTTGTCAGTGTGTATCCGCAGCTGTCAGTGGCGATGGCAGGACAGATAAGCAGCGTTGATCTGCGCTACCCCAATGGCCTCGCTTTGCGGCGACGAGGACAGAGCGTACCGGTGGCAGAGCCAGTCACCGACGCAGAAAGTGCGACATGATGGATTTGATCATCAGCGGTAAACGTAAAGAAGACACCGGAATGCAACACCAAAGTGAACAAGTACGTGCGTGAATACGAACGAGACAACACATAACAAGCCAGAAAATCTATGACGAAAGACGCAAAAAACCTGATCGTAGGTCTCGATATCGGTACATCGAAAGTGGTGGCAGTCGTTGCCGAGGTGTTGCCGGATGGCCGCCACGAAGTCATCGGCCTGGGTCAGCACGAATCCAAGGGCTTGAAAAAAGGTGTGGTAGTCAATATTGAGTCTACCGTCGAGTCCATACAGCGCGCCCTCGAAGAAGCCGAGTTGATGGCCGACTGTCAGATAAGCAATGTCTGGATCGGCATTGCAGGGAGTCACATCCGCAGCTTCAACTCGCGCGGCATGGTCGCGATCAAGGACAAGGAAGTCACTGCTGCCGACGTAGCAAGAGCGATCGAAACTGCACGCGCAGTGAATATCCCCACGGATCAACAACTGCTGCACACCATCCCGCAGGAATTCATCGTAGACAGTCAAGAGGGCGTTCGCGAACCGATCGGCATGAGCGGTGTACGTCTTGAGGTGAAGGTGCATATCGTCACCGGTGCGGTGTCGGCGGTACAAAACGTCATCAAGTGCGTGCGTCGCTGTGGGCTTGAGGTCACTGACTGGATCTTGCAGGGTCGTGCATCATCCGATGCCGTGTTGACTGCTGATGAAAAAGAATTGGGTGTGGTGCTAGTCGACATCGGTGGTGGCACCACCGATGTGGCGATCTTCACCGAAGGTGCGATTCGTCACACCACGGTGCTGCCGATTGGCGGCGACCAGATCACCAACGACATTGCGATGGCACTGCGCACACCAACGGCGGAGGCTGAAGAAATCAAGGTGCTCTACGGTGTTGCCAAGCAGGTGCTGGCAGATCCGGGTGAGACCTTTGACGTGCCCGGCCTGGGCGATCGCGGTCCGCGCGCCTTGTCGCGCCAGGCACTGGCCGCGGTGATCGAGCCACGCGTTGAAGAGCTGTTTGCGCTCGTGCATGAGGTGGTACGCGAATCCGGTTTCGAGGAAGTACTTTCGTCAGGCATCGTCATTACCGGTGGCAGCGCGCTGATGCCGGGTATGTGCGAGCTTGCCGAAGATATTTTCCTCAAGCCTGCGCGTGTTGGCGAGCCGGATTATCACGGACAGTTGAGCGATGTAGTGCGCAGCCCACGGTATGCGACGGTGCTGGGTTTGCTGATGGAAGCCAAGCGTCAGTATCTGCGTGGTCAGGTTGTCACGCGTCATGGTGGTTCGGCAAAGGCGATGTGGGAAAGAATGAAGGAATGGTTTATGGGAAATTTTTGAAGTCAGGATCCATTGTCGTTTTGTGCGCATCAGCTGATTTTGAAAATGAAACAAAAAGAGGAAAAGAAAGAGAATTAACCGTCAGTAGCTTGCAGCAGTAAATATGTTGAGTAAGCAGTAAACGCCGTAAATAAACCCGGTCATCAAGTTTTTGTTTAACCACGCAGTTGTTAGTTGCTAGCCGTCACGCCATGTGGCGGTTAACGACTAGAAACTGCACCACAAAGGGAGTCATTATGGAAATCGATATGCTGGAAACGACGAAAGGCACGATCATCAAAGTGGTTGGTGTCGGTGGTGCTGGCGGCAATGCCGTTCAGCACATGATTAACAAGGGTGTGGCAGGTGTTGAATTCATCGTCGCCAACACCGATGCGCAGGCATTGTCTCTCTCCAAAGCTCACAACGTGATTCAGATTGGTGAGTCCGGTCTGGGCGCTGGCATGCAGCCTGCTCTCGGTCGTCAACTGGCCGAAGAAACGCGCAGTCGTATCGAAGATGCGCTGCGTGGTGCGCACATGGTGTTCATCGCAGCTGGTATGGGCGGTGGTACGGGTACCGGCGCAGCACCGGTGGTCGCCGAAGTGGCGAAGGAATTGGGTGCGCTGACCGTGGCGGTGGTGTCCAAGCCCTTCACCTACGAGGGTCAGAAGTGCATGAAGATCGCCGATGAAGGTCTGGAAGAGCTGAGCAAGCATGTTGATTCACTGATCGTGATTCTTAACGAGAAACTCGAAGAGATCTACGAAGACGACAGCATGATGGAGTGGCTGCAGCATGCGGACGATGTGCTCAACAACGCGGTTGCCGGGATCGCAGAGATCATCAACGTGCCGGGCCACATCAACGTGGACTTTAATGACGTCAAGACCATCATGGCCGAGCAGGGCAAGGCAATGATGGGTACGGCCGTTGCCTCGGGACTGGATCGCGCGCGTATCGCGGCAGAGCAGGCGATTGCATCGCCACTGCTCGATGGCATCGATCTCTCCGGTGCGCGTGGCGTGCTGGTGAACGTTACTGGCAGCAAGTCGCTCAAGGGTAAAGAGATTCGCGAAGTTATGGCCACCGTGCGTGCGTTCGCTGCAGAAGATGCATCGATTGCGCAGGGTATTGCCTATGATGACAATATGGGCGATGAAATTCGCGTTACCGTCGTGGCAACCGGTTTGGGCAGACGCAAGCCCGTGCTGGTTTCGACGCCGGTGCAGGCCGCGCGCACGGGTACCTATGGCGGTGCGGCGCCAGCCGATGCGTTTAGCACCAGCACACCGCCCGCCGAACCCATCCGCACACCAGCGGTATGGCGCCGCGAGTCTGCGTCCGAAACAGTGCGTGCGATGGAACGCAATGGCACCGAGACCTATGACATTCCGGCGTTTCTGCGCCGGCAGGCCGATTGAGTCTGCAGAAAATCGTCGCTCGGGGCATACTACGGGAGAATTGCGGCAGCGCCGCAATTCTCCGTTTTATTCCCTCTGAATTCTCAACCCATAGGACCATCCCATGACCATCAAAACCGGAGATCACCTCCCTGAAGGCAAACTCGCCGAGTTCATCGAAACAGAAACCGAAGGCTGCTCGCTCGGACCGAACACCTTCAATGTGTCTGATCTCGTCAAAGGCAAGACCATTGCCATCTTCGGCCTGCCCGGCGCCTACACACCGACCTGCTCCGCGCAGCACGTGCCCGGCTACGTGCAGCATGCGAAAGAACTCAAGGCCAAAGGTGTGGATGAAATCTGGTGCATCTCGGTTAACGATGCATTCGTGATGGGTGCCTGGGGTCGCGAGCTCAAAGCCACCGGCGTAGTGCGCATGATGGCC
>Ga0209358_10004430_pt1 | contig 10092 bp, 5 predicted proteins | sample LauGreFa1BDMLBSN_2_FD_187574 | JGI IMG/M metagenome (GOLD analysis project Ga0209358, IMG submission 187574) | Freshwater lake microbial communities from Lake Michigan, USA - Fa13.BD.MLB.SN (SPAdes) (version 2) | ecosystem: Environmental > Aquatic > Freshwater > Lake | place: Lake Michigan, USA...
TAAAGATATCGTAGTAACCTAGGACTTGGTTAGCCTTAGCCTCATCCATTTCAGAAATTTGTTCAATTAAATATTGCTCGGTATCAAGACCAGTCTTGGTTGTTCGGCTTTTAAGGTCGCCTTCAGCGTCCCTAGTTGTAGTAATAACATTTGGGGTTTTGCCTTGTTGCTTCTGAAGTAAAGGACGAAGTTCAGATAATTCTTTTTTATTTGGTTCACGACCTAATAACTTTTTGTAGATAGCAATAATGTTTTTATCTGATTCGGTATCACCCATAACAACGGCATCTGTGTATGACTTGGTAACACTTCCAGCGCCACGGGTTGCAGTAAGAAACTCATCCATGGTTTCAAATTCTTTGATACCATAGAACTGATAGTTCTTTAATTGCTTAATTGTAAAGTCAGATGCTGCTCTATCTAAAGCGCCAGTAATTAACTTATCAGCCTGACTAGCAGGAATCTTATTGCTAGTTAAATATCCAGATTGATACAGTTTATTAATTAAGGCTTGCTTGCTTCCGTATTGCTTTACAAGTTGAGCCTCATACTTATCACGGGCTACATCTGAAGTTTCAAGGGCTACGCCTTTATCCTGTGATGGTGCAGCAATTACAGCAGGAATTTTTTCATCTCTTTTTGTAGCAGGTTCTACATAGATATAACCTTGGCTAACAACTGGGTCACCCTTTGGGTTAAGAGTATTAGGTGATGACCACTGCATAACTGGACCACCAGGGGCTTCACTGATTCTTGCAGTTGCTAGTAGATTTGCTACAGCCTGCTCGTCACTAAGAACTGTCTTGCCAGTATTAGGGTCAACAGTAGGCTTAAGTTTTGGGTTTCTAATCTCAGCAGCCTCTTGGCGAAGAGTAGCAGCAAGTCCCGCATTACCTGTATCTTCGGCTAAATCAGCCTCTTTTTCTTTAGCCTTTGCTCTAGCCTCACGAGTGTTTAAATCTTTTTGTTCTTTTTCTGTAGCCTTTTTTGATTCAACTGCATTCTTAGCAGCAGTTAATTCTTTTTGAACAGCCTTAAACTGAGCATCAAATTCATCATACTTCTTTTTGGCAGCGTCATAGTTAGCCATACCTCTTTTAGATGAACGCATAATTTGAAGTTGTTCATCACGTGCTCTAACGATATAACTTAACTGTGTTTGTATTTCGTAAATTGGTCTTTGTCTTGCCACGCCTATACCGCCGCTCTATAAGTATCTCGTGAGTAATACTTTAATATTGAATTAAAGATTGCTCTTGCTGCTTCTTTAACTGCTGGGTCTTCTGACGCCAACTGATTGATAATGTTCTCAACACGAGCACGATAGTCCCGCTTAAGCGCTGAGGCATTATAAAGACCACGAACTTGGTCGCTCTTGGCAAAACTCATAAAGTCTTCCATAGCCTGAACTGCTGTCTTCATCTTAAGTCTGACACCATCATCAATATTAGATGTTGGGTCTGAAACCATTTGCTTTAGGCTACTAAGCATTGTTTCCTCTGTGGCAATCTCATTACCGCCACCAGTAATAGCACCAAGTAGCAATGGATTAGATGCTAACAAACCTTTACGAGCCTGTGTTGCAGTCTCAATAATTCTCTTACGCTCTGAGATGTAGGTCTGACTAGCAAGGGAATCTTTTTCCCAAGAAGCAATGTCATAATATGCTTGCTTATCTTCAGCAACTTGGACATCTCTAAAGTATGTTTCTAAGTCTTTATCCTTTAGAAGGTCTGCTGCTTGTAGCCAGTTATAAATACCAGCATTAAAATCGCCAGTATGTGGACCAAAAATATACGCTGCTTCACCATAGGCGCCAATTAACTTCTTGTTCTCAATAGCCCAGTTACGCATTTGTGTAGTCTTTGAGATAAGAACCTTAGTCTGCTTTTCATCACGGGCTACTGTATAAACAATCTTGCCTGGGTATTGACCAGTAAAGATGCTTAAAGATAACTCGTATGGGTCTTGAACATCGCTGCCATACTTCTTGTTAACAGCCTCATAGATATCCCAAAACTCATTACGTAATCCAGTAATACCTACATCAAGTAGATAGTCTGGAACATCTTTGCTTTCTTGCAATGATGCTGTTACTGGAGAGATAAGACCAAGGATAGAACGCAATGCAACTACGTTGTGAGCAGATGTGCGAATAGCATTTAGATATTCATATTTCTCTTGGTCACTAGCAGTAGGCTGAAGGCTCAATCCATGTGCTGCATTGTATGCAATAGCCTGCTGTGCAGCAGTTACTTCTTGTCTAGTCTTTTCGTTAACAGGAAGAATATTCCATAGTTTTAACAATGAACCAGGAACTAAAGCACGAACAATATCTACGTTATCGCCTAGATTTCCTAATGCATAGTTATCAAAGTCTTGTGCTGCTTTTTCTGCACCAGGGATAGGAACCTTACTTACTAGGTTCTTCATGCCAATAACACCAAGTGCTGCGATAGGACCGCTAAGTAAAGGTAAACCAGAATCAGGTGAGAATGATGGGTTTACGTTTGCTAACTTAAATGTAAAGTCATTAAACATTGGCTGTTTATATTGGCTTTCACCAGTAAGAGCCTTGATGCTTGTATCAGTTGCCTTAAAAATAATGTTATCCATAGGCATCATGATGTATGGCTCACCATTCTGGTCTTCGTGAAACATACCACTTGAAGATAATCCAAGGTGAGCAAGACGCATACGGTATAGAACTGTAGGAGATACATCTTTTAGGCGGTATACACGGCGCCAGAAGTCTTCGGTTGCACGATAAAAACGACCAACTGTTCTTACCTCTACTGCAAAGTTAGAGCGAATAGATGGGTTATCTGCAAACTTTAATACTGTATCCGCAGCATCATTAAGTGCTAGTTCAGTAAAGTGCTTAGCAGACTGCTCTTCAACTAGGTTATTAAGACGAGCCTGTGCTTTATCACCCTTCCATTTAGTTGGGTTTTCGGCAATCATCTTGGCTCTTAACTCACGAGCATAGGCTGTTTGAATACCTGAATACTCTTTACGTAGTCGTAAGTATGTAGTCATAACTGCTGGTTGACGCAGCAAACCGTTAACTTGCTTATCCATTGCTTCCATCATGGTATTACCAAGACGTCTATACGCACTATCAAATGTAGTTAAGTCTGGGAATTCAATACGAGTTTGAATCAAACCTGATGGTTGATATCCTCTAGTTAGTTCATCAAACTGTTTAAAGTCAACCATCTGTGCAGCCTTTTGCCACTTGCTGCCAATCTTCCACTTACGCATACCCTCTGCTTTTTGTGCTTTTTCTTTAGCAACTAGGGCATTGTAGTTAGATTTAATTGCATCATATAGACCTTGATTGTAACTCTTAGGTCCACCATGGAAGTTATCTCGCATATCCATGAGCATGCGCTCTAAATGGACACGAGCAATATCAAAATCTGTTTTGCCTTCTTGGCGCATAAATACTGAATCACCAAAGAAACTATTAAACTTCTTAACAGCATCTATGTTCTGCTCAGTTACTTGCCAGACATCATCTATCTTCTTCATGCCAAGGTAGGTATACATATCATCCATAGCCTTGGAGAAATTTTCTGGTGTCTTTAAAGCGCCATGATTAAAGAAAGCAATAGCAGGGGCTACTCTAAAATCATCTGCAACCTTTAAGCCTCTACCATGCTGACGTGGTGTGGCAAAGCGGATATACCAGTTGTCATAGTGAGCAAGGGTTACATACTCTGGGTTAGCATCACGAAGTTTCTCTACTGCATACTCTTCGTATTTAGTACCAGAGGTTAATCCTTCATTCTTAACAAGTTCATCAATTTCTTTTTCAGAAAGATTCTTGCCCTCATACTTTTTACGTGCCATCTTACGACCAACAGCGTTAAGAGCATTAGATAGTTCGCTAAGGTTAATTTGATTGTTTCTAATAACCTCATCAAAGGATGAACCCAAAGAACTTCTTGCAGCAACGGAACTAGCCATTGTGTTCAAGATGTCTGGATTGTAAATCATTGCTTCATTCCAGTGACGCAGAGCATCATCGCCAAGTTTTTCTGGCAAGAAAATCTTTACACGGTCTGCAATAGCCTGGTTAATTACAAGATGTTGAACTTCGGCAGGTGAAACACCAGCCTTTTCAGCAAGTTCTTCAATAATTTTATTACGCTCATCTACACCAAGATACTGAGATGATGGACCCTTGCCAAATAGTTTGCGTAAAGTGCTACCAATTGGACCTTCTGCTGAACTGCTACCAGTATAAGCAGCACTAGCACGACCAGTTTTGCGTCCTTCATTCTTAACAAAGTTAAGTATGTCTCTACCAGGTGCTGTAAGTGCATACATAAAGCCTTCGTCAATGGCTGAACGAATACCTAAGCGTGGAAAAAGCGTAAATATAGACCAGAAATCTACAAAGTCTTTAGCAAACTTAGACTTGGTTGCACCCTGTGCAGCCTTAATAAGGCTTTGCTTTGACTTTAGTTCATTTGCCTTAAGTGCAATCTCTTCCAAAGGAAGTGGACCAACACCTCTTGCAATCTGTGATGGTTGAATTGCTCCAGAACCTTCAAGTAATGCGGTGTCATTCTCATACTTAACTGTATCTTTAGAAAGAAGCCCAGCAAACTGGTCATCAACTTCAGTTCTTACTGTAGTTGTAAATCCAGCACGTCCATTGTGAGTCTTCTTTAAATACTCTTTCATGATTGCATCATCAGTAATACCAGCACGCTGCATAATTGCTGCGTAAAGGTTTCGCATTACTACAATCTGCTCATCTTCAGTAGATGTTAAAAACTTTTGGGCTACAAAATCTGCCATATCACGGTCAAGAACTAAACGAGCATAGTTGCGAACTGTATCAATTGTTTTAATTGCATCATCGCCAGTTAATACTGCTTGTCCTGCTGGGTTACGGGCTGCCATCTTGCCCGCCCACTTACCAAAGGCATCTACTTTATTTTTAAATCCCTTGATATCTTTTTCTTGCTTTGCAAATTCTTTAATCTGTGGATTTACAGCCTCATCAGACTTACGTCCTGCAGTTGCAAGAATATCCCATGCATCAGAACCTTTTGCTTGTAGTTCTTCAGCACCACGCTTTACGTTAAAGAAGTTATCAGCCTTATCAAAAGTGGCTTCCAAGAAAGATTCAAGACCACGGGTAAGACGGCGCTCTGAACGAGCAGTAACCACGCCATTGCGGCGATATGTCATACCATCTAGACGACCAGAAAGTAATAGATGCACGTTTGATGCTTGAGAAAAAACATCTTCTGCTTTTTCGGCATTAAACATTTTCTTTTTAGCAAAGAAATCTAGTGCTTCATCGTTATTGTAGCCAGGAAAGCGTTTTCCAATTTCACGGCGAACAATTGCTTTTTCTGCTTCAGTTCTAGTAGAAGCAAGACGCTCAATTTCTGGACCAAACTGTTCATCCCAAAGTTTAATAACGCCTTTATCTTTAAATACTTGGGATACACCAGCAGCAACATCATCGCCAGCCTTAGTTACAAGTTCTGCCAACTGTGTTCCACGAGTTGCAGCCTTGCTAGTTCCACCAGTAATCCAAGTAAGCGGGTCAATAGCAAGTTGATAGATAAAATCAATTACACCTGAAACATTTTTAGTAGTGCCATCAATGTAATCGCCAGTAAGACCACCATTCTTAGGTGGCTTTCTATCAAAAATTCTAGCAATATCACGACCAGGACTAAACTGTGCATACTTCGCAGCATCCATTACCTGCTTAAATGAATCTGGGTTATTAAATGCTTCTTCAATAGCAGCAGTAATTTCTGGAGTTAAATCTCCGTATGCTTCAAGAATTTCTCCAGGCTTTTTGCCTTCAAGTAATCCTTTTGCTACATAAATTTTTGCTTTACCAAATGTATTTTCAGCCTCAGCAATTGCTTTGTTGTCGTATAAGTCTCTGCCGTCCCAGGCATCGTCCCAAACTTTCCAATCAAAAATACTTTCGCCCTGTGCTACCTGACGAGCAACCTTATAAGGCTGATTAATAACACGATTGTATGCACCAGCAACTTTAAACAATCCAATAAGTGGGCTTGCAAGTAGTTTGCCAGTAAATTTTAGGGCACCCAAAGCACGGTCGCCAAAATCTGGTGGCTGTTGCATGTATTCAGCATCGCTAAAAAATGCTTTTAAACCTTCTTGAGCATTAGGGTCTAGTGACTCAAACTCTGCACGTGCATCATTAGATGACATACGTGTAAGTTCTCTATTTTTTTTAACAGCCCAAGACATTTGTTCAACTTGAGTTTGTTCTTTAGGTGTTAAGTTTGCTCTAGTTGCTGCCTGATAAAGCGTAGGTGAGGCTTCAGCGACAACGGGTTTTAAAACTCTCACTAATCGCTCCTAAATAAACTTTGAAAGAATAAGTTCTACTTCGCCTGTATCATCAAACATTGCTACTTTTGCAATGGTATCTCTAGGATTCGATTTATAACGTGGCAAATCCATCATTGCTTCTGAGCCAACTCCTGCTCCAGCATCGATACCAGCAGTTCCTGGTTCATCTGGAAACATAGTTGGTGCATCAAGAGGCACAACATTCATACCACCCATTGCAGGAAATGGATTTCCTTGCATAGGTTGACTTACTTGATTATCGTAAGTTTCTTTTCCTTGTCCATAAGGTAATCCTGGGATGTAGGTTGCTGCTTGGGTTGGTGACCCGTCAGTGCGCTGACTAAGACTTCCAGGACCAGATACTGGTGCTGGGTTATTAGGTTGTTGGTATCCACCTTTGCCTGCCATTTAATCCTCATCCTCTTCTGTTTCTTTCGAAAATGTTTCATTATCATATTCTTGAGCACATTGAATCATTCCATATGCGTTCCAAGGCGTCATAGCCTCGCTCACTTCGGTATGTAAGTATCTTGTTCCCCCATAATCTGCCCACTCAGATATTAAAATCCAATTAAGGCAAACAAATTGTTCATCAGTTTCTTGTTCAAGTAAGAAACGTAACGCATCTTCTATTTTTTCTTGAAACTTATTACTCATGCGTATTGTGTCCTAACGACAACTGGCAACGCTGTATGGATGTCCCACTTAGCGGCAACCTCAATTGCTGCGTTTACAGCGATTTCTGCATCTTCTGGTGAAGTAGGAATACCTCCATGGCAATAACTTTCCATAACCCCAAGAGCAATGTCACCACCGCTACCAGAAAAGTAAATACCATTAACATCACGGTCCCAAGAGTAATCCTCAAACACAGGATAAATAACGCCACGGACAACAATAATAAATGACGAATCGTGTTCGGCAGCATCCCCATCTTCTTTCATGTCATAACCTGCATCAATAAATACTTGACGCATTTTTGGAATAAATTTTTGCGTCATGAATTTATCTAAGTTTTCGTTTACTGTTGGTTTTGGTGGTTTCCAACCAAACTGTAAAATATTAGAACCACGACTAGAACCAGAACCAGCGATTAAGATTCCATTGTTTTCAATAATCTTATGAGTAGCAAGGTCCATAGGACGACCATTATCGTCAGATGAACGAGAGTCACATCCGATAACAGCCCAGCCATCACCCTGTATTGCAGCAAGTGTTGTCATCGTCCCCTCCTTGCTTATCTACGTACTGATGTTCTTGCGCTTGCGCTTGCCTTACCGCCAGATGTTAATGACGCTAATAGTGTTTGAATGTCTGGTCTGCCTGCGCCAGGTTGCGGAGGAAGAGCGCCTCCTGCTGGTGCGGCGGGAGCAGGGGACATTTGCTCAACCTGAGGTGCACCAACAGGAGGTTGTTCTGGAGTGAAGACATCATTGATAGCGTCTTCAATACTTACACCCTTTTGACGTGCCTTAATTACATCTGCAATTTGTTTTACCAAACCAGTTGGGTCTTGTCCCTGTGTAATCATCTGAGGAATTGCCTGAGCAGTTGCCTGTAGTGCGCTAACCAAAGTGTTACGCATTTCTTCTACTTCAATTTTTTCTTGTTCCATTGTTACGTTAATTCCAAATGGAAGTTCACGCATTGCCATATCACGGCTAATCAACTTACCGCCAAGGGCTTGTAGCATGAAGATAAGTCCTTGTGCTGGGTTAAGTCCAGCCAACATTCCATAACGAACATCGGCTGAGTAATCCTTCTTAATATCCTTTGATGGTAGATACTCAAGGCTAAACGGTGAGCCAGCATCTACACCACGAATTGTCTTTTCAAAGTTAAAGAATTTCTCATCAATGCAAAAGCAAAGAGACAGAACTTCTTTAAGAGAAGAAGCAAAGATTGCTTGAGCAGATTTAACTTGTGTATCGAAACCACCCATAAGCGCTTGAACGCCTTGTCCCGTGATGATTGATGCATCAATGTTTCCAGTACGTCCCTCTGGATAACGTGTGCCAGTGCGAAGTTCTGCTTGTAGTAATGATTGTTCTGTAAATGCTCCAGGTGGAATATTGAGGTCCACACGGCGCACACCTGCTGGAGAGTTGGTGCGGATAATCGCATCTCCACCAAGTTGTAGTTCCTGCACATCGCTTGGAACAACGATTGGTGCTTGTACAGATTTCTCTGCTGCTTCCATCGCAAGTAATGCGAACCTATTGCGAAGCAGTTGGATACCTAATACGTCATCAAATTGTCCACGCATCTCGCCATCAACTGATGGGCGTTTTGCTACAACAACCATCATCTTGCCAATTGGATTAGGCGCAGATGATAGAACTAGGTTGTGACGTTCTGGTAAATAAATCAAAGATTGGTCTTTATCGTAATAACGAACAATCTCAACTTGAGAATTTAGGTCTTGCTTAAATCCTCTTTCACCAAGAAGTTGTCCTTCAAACTCTGGGAATTGTGCAACCAATTCTGCAAGCGGAAGGGTATAGCGTTTAGCGAAGGCAATACAACGCCCATAGCGGTCAAACTCTGGGTAAGCCCCGATTGGACTTTCTATGCGTATGCGAGGTAAGCCCGCTTCTTCGTCTAATTCAATTATGAACGGGACGAAACCGAATGTGATGTACCAGTCTGCGCCTGTGTACATCTGTACTTGAAAATCAGAATGTATAAAGTAATTAGAAGCAATGCGAGTTCTCTTATCAGCAAACTGGCGTGCACGGTCACTAACTTGATTTGCTGCTGAACAGTTAACCGCTGGTAGCGGAGCCATGACTTCTGATAAGTCTTTGGCGACAATGTCAATAAAATTCGCAACGACATTTGCGTCTACACCTTCTGGAAAAAATTCAGGATAAACTTGAGAGATTTGCCCTTTACGAACAGCAAGAACGTCTTGATGTCTACGGTCACGGTCTGCTGCACGGGTACGCAAAGAATCAATGCGTGCCGCAATCTGGTCAATGCCTAATGCCATTGTTTTTCCTATCCATAAGTTTCAGCCCACTGCTCTTGGAAGGCTTCGTCTAAATTAACAACGTATCTTTGTTCTCTTTGTGCTCTAGTTACCCAACGATTATTTGCAAATTTTGTTAGGTTACTTGTCTGCTGCATAAATTCTCTAGCACGAAGAACCGCAAACCATAAAGCCATAACACAGTCGGTCTTACCCCTTGTGTTTGCTTTCCAAGTTATTAGTTGCTGGACTAAAGCCTTAAGCCCCTCTGAGTCCGTGGTTGATGGAAGTTCAATAATGTTGTTGTTTTGAAACTTTCCATCTCGCATGGTGCCAAACAGTGTTGACATAGATGCCACACCGAAATTTGTGTCCCACTTATTTTTACCAGTAAAGTGTGCTTCTAGTCTTACGCCGTAGGTTGCGAGCCATTGGCGCAAGTCCTCATCTAATGAGTAAGCCTTCTGGTGAGCGTTAATTTCTACACGGAATTCTTGTGGCTTATATTTACCAACAAGTTCTTCGATAGTATTTCGAATTTTTTGAGGATTCGGTTCGCTCATGTTTATGCAATCAAGCACATAAATTTTGCTATCTGCTCTGTTGTAAGTTAAAACTACAAAAGCAGCATTACCTGCCATAGCAGGGTCAAAGCCAATTACTGTGTAACCTTCAATAGCAGTCGGATGTCCCACCGCCCCTTGCTTCAAGGGACCACGTCTCCTAGTACCCTTGATACATGCTTGAATCAAGGCGGG
>Ga0209358_10004433_pt1 | contig 10087 bp, 7 predicted proteins | sample LauGreFa1BDMLBSN_2_FD_187574 | JGI IMG/M metagenome (GOLD analysis project Ga0209358, IMG submission 187574) | Freshwater lake microbial communities from Lake Michigan, USA - Fa13.BD.MLB.SN (SPAdes) (version 2) | ecosystem: Environmental > Aquatic > Freshwater > Lake | place: Lake Michigan, USA...
CCAAAATGAATAAAGCAGAGGTGGAGGTATTCTTAAAAGAGTCCTCCAAAATGATATTCACTAAACACCTATCCTTTACCGAATATATTGAGTGGTGTGGGAAACAGGAAATATCCCAATCCCAAGCGATTGAATATTGGAAAAGAGTTTGGGAAGGGGTCAAGGAAAGGTTCCGTATGGATAGGGATAAACTCATAGATAAACACCTACAATCTTATTGGGACATTCACGGGAAGGCGATGAGCAACGGGGACTTGACTAACGCAAGACAAACCTTGGACGCAATCGCAAAACTGATGGGTCTTAATGAACCTGAAAAGATTGATATGAAGAGTTCAACCACCATAGAGTTTAAGTTTGGAGATGAAGAATAACATCAAGGTTAAAGGATTTACCCCCCACCCTGACCAAAGGGTCAAGATTGACTCAATAGAGCAAGGAAACGCAAAATATATTGTTCTAACAACAGGGCGTCAGTGGGGTAAAACTATGCTTGCTCAAAACCTTATTCTAAAGTGGGCGATAGAAACCCCCAACCAAACCTTGATGTGGGTCAGTCCCGTTTATTCTCAAGCAAAGAAGGTATTTGATGCGTTGGATAAAGCAACCGCAGATACGGGATTGGTTAGTAACTCCCACAAGTCAAACTTTACTATCAAGTTTGTAAATGGTAGTATCATTTATTTTAAGTCAGGGGAGCGTCCTGACTCAATAAGAGGTTTTACCCTTGACTACCTAATTGTAGATGAGGCTGCGTTCCTTAAAGATGAGGTATGGAACCAAGTATTAAAACCGACAATTCTTGTTAAGGGTAAAAAGGTATTATTCATCTCAACCCCCAAAGGTAAAAACTACCTATATTCTTTATCAGTTCGGGGGACTGATGATGAGCAAGGACAATACCTATTCCTCAAGGGTAGTTCCTATGACACCCCCTTTATTAGTGAAGATGAACTCAATGAAGCAAAGAGGTCATTACCGGAGGATATATTCCGTCAAGAGATATTAGGGGAGTTTATAGATAGTGGGGGTGAGGTGTTTGTTGATATTGACCGGTATTGTGTATTGACTCAATACCAACCCCGAGATAGTAAAAGGAAATATTGGGCGGGGGTAGATTTTGGAAGACAAAATGACTATTCGGTTTTAACTATTTTTGATGACTTGGGGAACCTTGTTTATTTTTATCGGGAGAGACAGAAGCCGTGGGGTGAAATAATAAACCATATCGCAACTAAACTCCGTGAATATGACGCTCAAACTCAAGTGGAGGTGAATAGTATTGGTGATGTCCTTTATGAGCAATTAAAACAAAAATATCAAAAGGTAGAACCCTTTGTTACCACCAACTCATCTAAACAAAATATCGTGGAGGATTTTATCTACGCAACTAATGAGGGTCTTATTAAACTCCCGACCATAGACCTCAACCCCCAACTCTATAGTGAGTTAAAGACCTTCACCTATGACTACTCATTAAAGACCCGAAAGATTACCTACGGAGCGATTGAGGGAGCACACGATGATATTATTATGTCCCTTTGTATCGGGTATAACACCCTGAAGGAAAGAAAAACTAAAGGGGTATATCACATATATTAAAAAACAAACAAACTTATATTTGATAGTATGGAGAAACACTACATAGTGTATGATGGTAAAGATTATGAGATTACGGAACCAACCATAGAGTTTTGGAACCGACTAATGTTGTTAAAAGATTTGTATGAGGAAAAGGACTTTTCCCTAATGATAATCTCACTGGCAACAGGTCTTGATATTGAGGAAGTAAAGAACGCAAGATGGGACGGGGTATATGAAACCTCAAATTACCTTGCGGATTATTTCTTAAATGTTAGTGATAAGTTTTACCACAACTTTGAGTTTAGGGGTATTAAATACCAATTCATAGATTTGGAGAATCTAACCTTCGGGGAGTTTATAGATTTGGAGGAGTTTTTTAACCGACCTACAACCAAAAAACAAACTGAACTCAACTACCTTATGGCACTCCTATACCGAGAGGTAGATAGTGAGGGAAACCTAACCCCCTATGATGCGACTAAAGTAATGGAGAGAGCAACCATATTTAAGTCCCTACCGATAAGATACTTGAGGGGAGCACAGCGTTTTTTTTTTCATTTAAGCAACATATTACGGGAAAATACCCGCTCTTATTTTCACCTGAAGATGAACCAAATGAAGTGGAAAATAAACAAACTTTTGAGGGGTTTTGGGGATGGTATGGAACACTTATATTTCTATCTGGTGAAGATATACTCAAGGTTCAAGATGTGGCGAGAAAAAACCTACTTGAAGTCCTCAATTTCCTAACCTATATCAAGGACTTGAACCTAATGAAAGATAGAGAACTCAAAAAACAACTACTGAAATAATGAACTTTGTTAATTTTAAGAATATTGTAGAGGACTTAAAGACCCTTGAATACCACCATAAGCAGTTGAACTCCTTTGGTATAGGGGATATTAAACAACTTATCTACCTAACCCAACAGAGAGACAAACAACCCAACACTACGGAGTGGCAAGCACCCCTATATCCGTTGATGTATGTTATACCTCAAAATGTTCAGCAAGATGATAATTTCGTAACCTTCCGTTTTAATGTCCTTATTTTGGATATTATGAACGCAAACAACTATGATATTGAGGTAGATTTATGGAGTTCAACCCTTCAAATTGCTCAAGATATTCTTGCTCAGTTTAAGTATTCGGTAAATCCAATTACCGGTGACTATGAAGAGAGATATGACTTGGTATTACCGACTAATATAACTCCGTTTAGTGAGTCATATGATGATATTTTAGTTGGTTGGAATCTTGAACTACAACTTCAGGTTGATATGCCGTTGGATAGATGTATTGCTCCGTTTGACCCTTGGCCTGTGAGTCCCACACCTACACCTTCTATTACCCCTACAAATACTCCTACCCCTTCTATCACTCCAACAATTACCCCTACTACAACTACAACTCCTACTACAACCCCGACTACAACACCAACTACCACTCCAACTACTACCCCAACTACAACCCCAACTACTACCCCTACAACCACCCCAACTCCAAGTCCTGAAGTATCACCTTCACCGACTACAACCCCTACAACTACACCTACTAAAACCCCAACTAATACCCCTTCTAATACTCCAACTAATACCCCTTCGGTTACACCGACTAAAACGGCAACACCTACGCCAACTTTAACTCCAACACCTTCACCGGTAAATTATTATATTTTATATGAAACGGGTGATGTTATGGAAGCAGAAAACGGAGACCTAATTGAATATCAATATTAAAAAAAACTAATATGGCTAATGTAAAAATATCAGCACTACCAGTAACCACCTCCACATCGCTGGATGACTTCTTGGTAAAAAATAATTCAAGTGAAACAACCACTAATAAAGTCCAAGTCAAAAATACTTTAGGACTAACTAAAGGAACGGGGGCTGATAGTATCAAGTCCGCATCCTTTTTATCAACTACCCCCGCTACATCAACAGGTCAGAGTTCTGTTGCTATCGGTGATGATAGTGAAGCAAACGCTGACTACTCAACCGCATATGGTTATAGAGCCGAGGTATTTGATAATATCCGTGTATACGGAACCGCAGTAGGTTCCTACTCCCGTGTTGCTCAATACTCATCAGCATTCGGGTATAACTCTCAAGGTCTCGGCGCTTATTCGGTAGGTCTTGGGGGAGGTCAAGCGACAGGAGGTAGTGATATTGCGATTGGTAGGAGTTCTGTATCTCAAGGTCAAGCATCCATCGCTATTGGTTATGGTTCAACAGCAACGGGTAATAGGTCTATTGCTATGGGTCAAGCATCAGTTGCGGATTTGAATGATGCGGTTGCGATAGGGTATAATGTTAATACCAAATATACAGGAGCGACCGCAGTTGCTGGTTTAGACACAACAGGTAATGTTACGGACACCCCCTACATAACATCAGTTAGTTCGGGTAGTTTTAGTTGTAATTTTAACATCGCATCAACTCAAAAGTTTATATTAAACCAAAGTTCAACTATGAACCTTATTGAACTACGAAATGGTGGTAAATATAGAATATTATTTGAGAACGGCGGAACCTATAATTTAACAGGGGTTACAGCAACTTTAGAAGGTGGAGGAACACCTAACATTTATTACAACGCAGGGGGTAGAGCAAACCTAACTCACAATGGTCAAGATATATGGTATGTTGATGTTATTAACAGCGTAGTTTATGTTACTCAGTTCGCAAACTACACACTATAAAAATTAGAATTAAAATTAAAAATTATGATAAGTCAAAATATTCAACCGATTACAAAAACACTTTACACTATGAATATCCTTCAGGTGAATGTTAATTTAGATAATTCCGCAAGAATTGTCGCAGAAATAACCAACTCCGTAGATACAACAATCTCATATAATTTGTATATGGATAGTGAAGCGTATGCTCAGTGGGGAGATAGTGATGAGTATGTAGTAAATTGGGTGATGTCTCAATTAGGAGTTGAACCTGCGTAAGTAAAATATGGAACCTGAATTGGCTGCGTTTATGACCCGTTGGGGTGAGTTGTTTGTCTTGGAACTCAAGGCGCGGTTAAATACTGCGTATGACTCAGCACCGGGTTATGACGGAAATGCGTATCAAACTCCTAAAAAAGACGGAGGTAGAGACCCCGATTATAGAGCGTTCCGTATTAAATCTGACCCTAACTCAAACCTCTACAAGAGTATTTCATATCAACTGACTCAAGATGGGTTTGAGTTGTTAATGAATGACTATTGGGAGTATGTTAACTACGGAAGATTAAAGGGTAAATATGTCCCTATTAGTCCTTTAGTAAATTGGGCAAGCACTAAAGGATTCCCGAACCCCCGTAGTGTAGCATTCGCAGTTAGTAAAAACATCCAAAAGTTCGGTATTAGTCCTACCTTCTTTTATGATAACGCAATTCAAGCGTTGGAGGAAAAGTTCGCAACCTCACTTGATGCTGAAATCGGTAAAAGTATCGGGGAGTTTTTTGACCGATTATTACAAACCAATATAGAAACAAAATAATGAGTATTACATTTTTTCAATCTCCACTATCATATACCCCCTCTAATGCTCAACACGCATATAATGTCGGTTCTACTTTAAGTGGTAATACGGACTTTAGGTATGTGGTTGATATTTGGTTGAACCCGAGACAGACTAACGCAGAAAAAATCGGTAGAATAAAGATTGCTCCTAACACTTATGGTAGGGGTATTTTTGATATAGGGGATATAGTTAAAAACTATATCAAACCTAACCCCCGCTCTGAAGCACCCCAAGCAACAAAAAATGACCCGTCAACAAGTCCGTTGAGTGGGGTTACGGGTGCGATTATTACTAACTCAAGTAGTAACAGAGCATCCAACCCCGTATCATATATTCCGTCTAACGCATTCAATACAAATACCAACTATGAATACCTACCTCATATCGCAGAATACAGAATTATTGTAGGTGAGGAATATACCACCGCAACGGGAACCACTACGGATATTTGTGTTGACCCCTCCGTTCCGTATTCAACTATAGAATATGTTGCGACAACGGAACCTACCGATTATGCGGGGGAACCTAACACTATTGAATGGACTAATTTAGCGGAAAATCCTGCGTGGGCTGTAACAAATAATCCCGGTTGGAGTTATTCACATCAGTCCTTCGGTGGAGTTGTTATATCAAGTGGTAGTGGGGATACTTCTGCGGGTTCATTTTATACTTCCAATGAACAACCACTTGATGGAGATTACCTTTATATTACGGAACTCGCAACGGGTTGTATTTTAACCTTTGTTTGGAATTGTTCGGGTTGTGAATTGTCGGGTTGGAACTTTGTAAATAAGGTATGTCCCCCTTGTTATACTAATTTAGGGGAGTTTATTACCATATGGCCCGGTGTTCAAGAGAACAAAACTAACTTCAATTACAATAATATCTACTGGTCAGGTCAAACTAACGGAGATGAGAACTTCAAGTATTGGGAACAATACAAGTTTAAGTTTAGAAATTACACCGGTATAACCGAAAGTAACCCCGCTCAGTTCCTAACTATCTTTGGTGATGAGTTATACACCGAGACCTTTAGTGGTTCAACGGGAACTCAGACCTCAAATAGAGTCCGTAGAAGATGGCATCACCCTGAGTGTCCTATTGTCTTATCTAATTTCCTAAAGGACTTTAATGACTCGGCGGTTACGGGAGCACCAAACACTTTAGGATTTAACTATGATACGGATAAGCAGGGGAATTATTCAGTTGCGACCTGTAGTTCTTTATACACCTACGGGAGTTATGATACCTCACCTAAAAATAGGATTGTTTATTCCGTCCCAAGACAATATACCTACCCTGGTGGAAGGATTGCGTTATGGAACCAAACAGACGGGAGCGTATCAGACCTATCAAAAAGAATTAGTGAGGTAGTTGAATACTATTTTTGGGATGCGGATTGTTTATCAGACCCTCAACATTTCCTATTCTTAAACAGAAATGGGGTATGGGACACCTACACCTTTGATAGAAAGAATATTAAAACCTACAATAAGGAAATATCTACCTACGGACAGGGACTTATTAGGAACAATGCGATTTACAACCCCTTCTTTTATGATAAGAGGGATACAATTTATGACCAGCAAGTCATAGAGGAGGTTGAAGCACAGAGTAATTTTATGGTTGAAAATGATAAAAAGATAGTGGAGGATTTATTCTTATCCACTTCGGTTTATCTTATTAAAGACCACTATTATTTTAATGACCCCGCACCTCAGTATAGTAAAACCCCGTATCTTATTCCGGTGGTTATTACTTCAACCTCATTACAGGAATACAAACAGAGGTATAATAAGTTATTCCAATACACCCTAACCTATAGGTATAACCCGAACCAATTATTCCGTAGTAATCTATAATGTTATATTTGAGATGTGAAATAGATGGTGTTAAAAGGTATATTGACCTTTTCCCTGATGAAGATATATTCGCAGATTATTCCTTTGCGGAGATACAAAATATTACTGCGAAAAACTCACCATATACCAAGTCATTTAATATTCCCGGTAGTAAGAATAACAATGATATATTCCAACATTTCTATAACTTTAATATCGCACTTACGGATTATGATATTAGGAATGCGTTTGAAGCATCATTTGAGGTAGATGGTTATGAGGTTTTAACGGGTTATATCCGTTTGGATACTGCGAATATCACCATAACAGAGGTTGAGTATAATGTAACCTTTTATTCTCAAGTAGGTTTATTGTCCTCAAACATCGGGGATAAGGTGCTCGCAGACCTAAACTTTTCGGGATTGTCTTTTCCATATGATATTACCGGTGTTACCTATACCCTTTATGACCAGGATTTTGAGCAGACCCCTACTACATTAGGGACTGAACTAATTTATATGCTTGCGAACTACGGGTATGACTATGATGATAACCTAAATATCATATCAGGTTCAACCCCTATTATTGACTACCGAAGCGGGAGTGTTCCCGGTTACTTTGACTATATCGGTAGTCCGTTGAGGTATTATTACCTTAAGCCAGCAGTCCAAGTTAAATGGATTTATGAAAGGATTTTTAGGGAGGCGGGGTATTCTATCAACTCAGATTTTTTTAATACTGCGTATTTTAAGAGGTTCTTTTTACCTTTTACCTTCTCAAGTGATAGTTTATACCTCAACCAATCTTTAGTTCCTCAATTCCACTGGTTAAATGATGAGAGAATTACAAATAATATCATCACCAGTGCGATTACTTGGACTAACACGAGTCCGTCTTTTACTACCACTTTTGAGAGAGTGTTACAATTACCAGAGATTGTTAACAATATCAACGGACACGCATACTCAAATTATACTTTTGTTGTGCCAGCGGAAGGGAATTATACCATCAGGGTTACCTTCGCAGGATTTAACCCTGAAAGATATGACCCTCCATACTCAGATAATTTGACCTCATCGGTTAGTTTATTACTACATCAGGTTGAGCAAGGGGGACACAATGGAACTACGGGAACTACAGTGTTCTATTCGGGTGAGGTTATAGTCCCCGCAGACCAAGCGTGGTTGCGTTCCTATACCTTCAATGCGTATTTAGCAACCAACTATGACTATGCGTTTGATGTTAAATTAGATACGGGTATTGTAGAGGGTATATTAAACTACGCAGAGTTAGAAATACTTGATGGACCCAGATATGTTATAGGTGATGTGGATTTGTCCCGTGAATTACCCCCAACTGAAGAAAAACAGATTGACTTTATTACGGGTATAAATAGGAGATTTAACTTGGTAGTGGTTCCTGAACCGGGAGAGAAAAATGTATTGAGGGTAGAACCGATTGTAGATTTTGTCGGTAAAGGAGATGTATTGGATTGGAGCAAGAAACTTGACTACAATTCAACCATCAATATTTCCCCCACTACATCGGTAATAAACGGAACCTTATATTTTTCAGGTGAGAAAGATGAGGATTATGGTAATACCGAGTTCAATAAGACAACCAACAATATCTACGGGACTCAGTATATTCAGTTGAATACGGACTACAAGAGTGAGACCACCGAGTTCAATGACGGATTTACTAATGCTGTTGATGATATATTACAAAACATCAACACTCCTAACATCACTATACCGATTTATTATATCACTCGTGAGGAGAATAATGAAGGAACCCCTGAACTCTACTATAACGCAAGAAAAACAATACCCCGTATTGTCTTTAGAGGGTTGAATCTACCCGCATATAATGTAGGTTATTATACCACCACTGCTGCGACCTTTACAAACTCCTTCTATCTTGAGAATAGAAGTATTGATATGTTCCCGATGTTTAACCGATTTACAACCTATCCGTTTGGTTTGACCGGTTTTACCCACGCAGTCAATTTCAACAAGCGTCAGAGATTCAACCGATATGAATATGACTTTAGTTGTTATGAGGATTTATATGACATCTATTATGAGGATTATATCCAAGACCTAACCAACGCAGACAACCGGATTTTAGTTGCTATGTTCTACCTTTTACCAGAGGAGATTGCTGCGTTGAGGGGTAATGAAAGAATATTCATTTCAGGAAACTATTATAGGATAAACAGAATAGGAGGGTTTAACCTAACCCGTCCCGCATTAGTTGAGGTTGAACTTATCAAACTCACTACGGAACTTGAACCTCATAGAACCCGTTATTTTAAGTTAGTGAATTGTGCTAACCCGATGGATATTAAATACGGAAATACGGACTTAAACTTTACCCTATGGGCGTATGTCGGTAAAAGAATTAGTATAGGTGGTAGTTGTTATACTATTTTGAGAGATGACTACAGGGATAATGTAACCTATGAGAGATTTACTACAACCTTCCAAACCAATTCATTTCTCCCCCTATTTTATCAGGATTGTAATTGTCTTCAACCGATTACTTCTGTTGCGATTTATGATGAGTTGAGTTGTTCGGTTCCTCAACCTACACCTTCGGTTCAACCGGGAGAACCTTATGTTTATTATATTGTAGAAAAATGTAATGAACCTCAACAATTCTTGGCGAGGTCATATACCTATTACCCTATCGGCACGGTGGTTCAGGTCAATAATACTGATGAGTGTTATGTAATAGTAAATTATACTACTATCCTAAACACTAATGACATCACTGCGACCTTTGAGGATTGTATTACCTGTCAAGAAAACGCACCTACACCAACGCCTACCCGAACTCAAACCCCGACGCCTACACCTTCACCTACCTTCCCGTTCTGCGATTGTAGAGAATATCTTGCGTATAATGAATTACCTTATGCGAACTTTGTTGAATATATTGACTGCTTCGGTGTTCCTAAAACCGATTATTGGAGTGGTTATGAGTATTATACCTTCTGTGCTTGTAATGGTTCGGTAAATCCAAATATGTTTGTTCAAGTTACGGAGGTAGGGGAGTGTGTCCCTGCGACAACACCAACACCTACGCCTACCCCCACGATTACTAAAACTCCAACGCAGACCCCAACCAAGACCCC
>Ga0209358_10004435_pt1 | contig 10081 bp, 11 predicted proteins | sample LauGreFa1BDMLBSN_2_FD_187574 | JGI IMG/M metagenome (GOLD analysis project Ga0209358, IMG submission 187574) | Freshwater lake microbial communities from Lake Michigan, USA - Fa13.BD.MLB.SN (SPAdes) (version 2) | ecosystem: Environmental > Aquatic > Freshwater > Lake | place: Lake Michigan, USA...
CGAATGTTTCTACGACGGAGGTGCTTGCGCCTACGCCTTCCCCTACTTTCAAGGAGTCTGTAGAAAAGGTTGTGACATGCGTGGGGCAGGGAGGCGATGATCCGTTTCCTGTGCTCGATCGCGCCTGGGATATTTATGCTGGAAAGGGAGTTCGCACTGTTTTTGTAAGTATTGGATCATCCAAATCTGCCCTAGCAGACTTGGAGATAGGGGAGGGACTCGGGTGCCCTATTCATGTAGTTGCTCTCAGCGATGCAGAGAAGGCGTCGTGGACAGAGGTGCAGGGCATTCTGAAGGAGAGAAAGCGTCAGGAGACCGCATCCGCCTTCTCTAAGGGGGCGGAGGGAAAGTGGATTCTTCCGAAAAATGTGCGCCTGGTTGATTCTCTGCCCTGGTGGGAGAAGGGTACGGTAGATGTATCAGGGAGAGTGCTACCCACCCTCCCTATTGACGATTTTATGCGGAAGATCGCGGTGGAGATGAAGTTGAAGGACGCCCAGCCCCGCCTCGACATTCTGAAGATTGATGCCGATTCTTCTGCCCCTGGGCTGGAGAAGGCGATCTTAGGCGCTGTGCTCAGCGCCGGATATCGCCCGTCAATGATCCTCGTGAAGTGGAACAAAATGCCTGATGTAGATCTGTCGACGACCTTGGCCGCCGGTCACTTGCAGAACTCGGGATACTCTCTTCTCGGAAAGAAAGACAATAAGTTCCTCTATTATTTCTCCGACAGCGACCTATACCAGATATGCAGCTGGGAGGGAGTTGTGGCGAACAATCCTATTGTCACGGAGGTATTGGGTGCGGCCGGTAACATGAAGACATTTCCGTGAATTATCTCTGTATAAAAAAGAAGGGTAATGAATTCTATGAGAACTACCCTACTTTCTCCGCTGGTGGAAAAAAGAGTGCTATTCTTTTCAGCAAGGAAGTCCTTGATAGGAAGAAGAGCATATTCCGATTCCATTTATACGAAACAAAAACAGGGGGCGACGGTTGTGCGGCCGATGACGGCGGCTGCACTGGAAGAAGTCACTACACCCTCGCCGACGAATAAGGAACTATTGGAAATCGCCTTCACCGTTTCAGCCTGTTAGATGATTAGCAAGTCAGACAGGCGCCAATACTCAAACGTACCATCAGGCATCGGCCTCTTCACTATAAAGGGAAGGCGTCGTTGCTCGAGTTCCATTTTAGCAATGTCGAGTGGATTTGTAACATATTCAGGTACATCCACAAAGGGGCGCGCACCTTCTGCCAGTTGATTGGTGCGTGTACCAAGTATTTTCGTACGCTCATACACCGTAAGGAAGGGGGGACTCGTGTGTTTCTCATCTGTGGCTGCATCGGGAGGAGCAGCTTGAAGAGGAACTTTCGGAATAGTTGTTTCCGCATAATCAATAACTGTTTCTGGATGAAACTTATATAGAATATCGAGGGGATCTTCTACCTGGGGAGTTTCCTCCTCGCCAGCCTCGACATCTGCTAGCTCCTCGAACTCCTCACCATCTTCCCCTACTAAGCCGAAATCTACTTCTGCTTCTGCCATTATACTATATTACATTCGGAAAGGAAACGTTTAATTTTTAGCGGGGGGGGTTATTTACGTGTTTTCTAAAATTGAGGGCTTATGGACATTTAGAATATTATACATAGAATGGATACCACGGTGAATGAGATTTGCGAGGCTGATGCGGTGGCTACGACGGAGGTTGTCGCCGCCCCCCCTTTGAAGATATATGATAGTTTTGATGATATGGATCTCCCTGAGGATGTATTGCGCGGTGTATACGGTTATGGTTTTGAGAAGCCATCCCCTATCCAGCAAAAGGCCATTAAGCCTATCAAGGATGGGCGCGATATTCTTGCACAAGCACAGTCTGGTACTGGGAAGACGGGCGCATTTACGATCGGATCATTGTCGAGGATGGATCCTTCGCTGCGAAAGGTGCAAGTGCTTGTACTCGTGCCTGTGCGTGAACTTGCGCAGCAGATTGAGGGTGTTGTCAAGAATATTAGTACACACATGAACATCAGTGTCTATTCTGCAACGGGTGGCCCACCTATTCGCGAAGACATTCGTGCCATCGAGAAGGGGTGTCAGTTCCTGATCGGCACACCTGGTCGTATCTTTGATCTCATGAATCGGAATGTTCTACAGCGCGACAACATTCGTGTCCTTATCTTTGATGAGGCGGATCAGATGTTGGAGGATCGTTTCAAGGAGCAGGTAATGTGTATTCTTCAGAAGGGATTCCCTGAGCAAACGCAGATTGCCCTCTTCTCTGCCACAATGGATGAGGACGTCGTAGATATTGCCTCGAAGATTCTGCGCGACCCTGTTCGTATTCTTGTAGATGCCACGGCGGTTCCTCTTGATGGCATTAAGCAGTTCTATATTCCCCTAGAGCATCCTGATTGGAAGCTCGACGTTCTCGCTGATTTGTACCAGCAACTAAATATTAGCCAGGCACTTATTTATTGCAATAAGCGTCAGCGGGCAGATTGGTTGTCTGAAAAAATGACTCAGATGGGATTTCCTCTCGCAGTTATCCATGGAGAGATGGATGTAGAAGAGCGGAAGAAGCGTATGCAGGCATTTCGCCGCGGTGAAGTACGTGTTATGATTAGTACAGATATGCTTGCGCGTGGCATTGATGTTCAGCAGGTATCTCTCGTGATTAACTATGAGTTGCCTGTACAGAAGGAGAACTATATCCATCGTATTGGTCGCGCAGGCCGTTTTGGTCGCAAGGGTGTCACGATCAATCTGATTTCTCCAGAGGAGAAGCGTGCACTCGCGGAGATCGAGGAGCATTGGAAGATTGCGCAGGAACCTCTTCCGAATGATCTGAGCAAGGTGATCATGTAACGTCTAGTACTTGAATTAAGTACTTGGCGGTAACGATGGGAAAATTCTTTGAAAAATATTATTTTTTTAAAGGCATCTAAGGAGCCGCGGCCGATTGCGCCCCCTCACCAGTCACACGAATATCGTGACGACAAACGGGGCAATGTACGCTTCTTTGAAACCAGGTATCGATACAACCAGGGTGAAACGTGTGTTCGCATTCACTGAGACTTCTGGCCTCTGAACCCACACTCATTTCACTCTGGCATATGGCACAAATACCCTCTTCTTCTACGACCTCAATCACCGTTGCACGCTGGATCTCCTCTTCAGTGGGTCGTACTACAACGGGATCCATAAAACCCTGAGTAGGGGAACCAAGTTGTCCGAACATCTCGAATAGTGTGGGTTGCGATGCAGACACGCCAATGAGATCTGTTACGAGTTGTCGAGTAATATTTGTGAGATCTACCGTTCTACGTGGTGGTGGGGGCGGCGTACTAACAAGTCGAGGTGACGTGCTTCTTTGTGCCACATGATTCCCATGCAAAGCGGCATGGGTATGCATATGGGTATTAGGGTAGGTATTATGATAGATATGAGGATGTACATGTGTATGCCCCGTATGGCGATTTACCGTGCTATTACGAATCGTGGTGCTCGAGCCGGAATGATATGCAGCCCGTGCAGAACTGAACAGATCATAGTGTTGCCTCGTCTGGCGCTGAACGTATCCGAGAAGATCACCTACTGTGCGAAATGATTCGGGATCATATAAGATGGCCGGGAAATAGTTATGAATATCATCAAGCATGCGATTGTCGTACTGTCTTATGTATGGCATTCGACTACTACGAGCCATGTGAAATTGAAACCATTAAATTTTACGTATAAGGTTACAACAGGGAATGGACAGTCAAGAGAAAGAGGGTGGCGGTGGGCTTGTCAACATGGGGCTAACGTGCTACGGGAACGCGGTGATACAGAATCTTCGCCATTTATCGAAACTGGGGTGGATAATGGAAGAGGGTAAATACAATACGCTGTTCAAACGGGATTCCGCGCCTGGTAGTCAACGAGCAAAGAACCAAGATCTTACTCGCGCCTTTGCGGAAGTGATCCAGTTTCTCGGAAAATGTAAGCGCGGCCAGAGTGTTCGTCCAGGCAACTTCTGGACGCGCCTCGCACCCGCCGTGGAAAATACTCTTTATGAGCAGTTTGCCATGAAAACGTTCCATGATAGCCACGAGTTCTTTCAGCTGATGATTGAAACCATACACCAGTCCACAATCCAAGATGTGGACATGCGAATTGTTCGAGCACCACCTACTACCTCAGAAGAGACACTGGTGCATTCTGCCCTCATGGCCTGGCAAAAGAGTTTCGAGAAGGAATATAGCCCCTTTGTCCATATGTTCTACGGTTTATACCATCAAAAGACGATTTGCCAAAGGTGCATGAATGTTTCGCACCGCTGGGAACCGTTCAACTCTCTAAAGGTGGCTATTCCAGATAGCGGTCAGCCGTGTGATATAATGGAATGCCTGGGCGATGATCTCATGCAGGAAGAAGTCATTGAGGGGTATCATTGTGAAAAGTGTGGCCCTGAGCGTGGACCCGCTAAGAAATCTGTATTATTCTGGAAACTTCCTCTTGTAATCGTGATGAGTTTGAAAAGGTTCTTGAATAACGGTATGAAGATTCAGACGAAGGCCGCGCCATTTCCTCAGACTCCTGTTGATTTCACACCCTACTTCTCGGAAAATAGCCCTGAACGGAAGTCGACGATTCACTATACCCTACGAGGCATTGTGGATCATCATGGTCATTCTCGCGGCGGCCACTATACCGCCCAGTGCCGTTCTTCACCCTCTGGTAACTGGCACGTGTACGACGATGAATCTGTACGACAGATTCCCTCGCCAGAGTACGGGAGTAGCACGTATATGCTGTTCCTAGAGAGGGTCTAGATCATATTCGAAAAGGCCTCGATATCCCCATTTTTTATGTTGATTGTCTGCACATCCCCCATCATACCGTTCTCTCCACATATGCGGAAGTGGATGTGCGGCTCCAGTCTTCCATGCATTGGAACGCTATAGAGTTGCGGGGGTCCACGGAAACGCAGCAAAGCAGATCCGTCCGCACTAGCAATGGCTACTCCGGAGTTTTCAAACTCGCCATACGCCTTTGTCCAGTTAGGAATATCTGTCCCTTGTGTGGGATTCGGCTCTGCTGCCCAGTATACAACCTTGGCATTCGGGATAGTTCGGATGGTTACTTGATCATTCGCATTCTGCGGAACCTTTTGGGTGAGTGCGCCACTAGGAAGAACTGTTTCGCCTAGGAAAGGGAGATACATGTCGCGACGGAACAAGAGTGACAAGCCGGCGAGACCAATCACAAGATATACCCATTTCGCATGACGAGGTGCTAGAAACTGCCGCACAAGATCTACACCTGCAAAGCCAATTGCCAGCCAGTTAATCGCCCCCACTAGCACAAGTGTTACAATAAATATGTGCAGCCATTTGGTGTATACCATCATGTTCGGATCCACTTTGAAAAAAGACATTCTATATATAGAAGAAGAAAATGAGTGGCTGTGCAATACGTCGTTGGGGATCTGGTACACCGTGTACAAAAGAACCGGATACTGTCGCTAAAAAGGAAATGGCGGCAGCACTGGCCACTATGATGGCAGAGCGTGACAGGCAAGATACCATGTGGAATCCCCCACAGGCGGAGGCGGCGAAACCCGCTGCTGCAGCAATAGCAACTAAGCCGATAGCCACTGAAATCCTACGACCACAATAGATATGCCCTCTTGCAATAACTACTTCGGAAAAATATTTGCGCATCTAGCAGCTGCCCTTGCGATTTCTGCAGTCAGTGCGGAAACTTCCAATGTGGGCGTGACAATGTATGGCGACGCATCCCAACTCATACAGTTTCTCGGAAATCTGGCGATTTTTTTCGGCCTCATGTTCGGTGTATTCTTGACAGCGCCCGGCAGTATACCGAAATACGCGTTTTTCATCGCATTCGCATTCTGGACAGGACAGCTTGTAAAACCCTATGTAGAGGAACTAGAAGACAAATCCGCCCTTACCCAAACACTTGTTATGACCACCGGCGTCTTTGTAGGTATGATGGCTCTCGGCTTCTATGATTCCATGAATCTTCTCGGATTCGGACCCTATCTCATAGCAGGGCTTATTGGCCTTATTATAGCCCGTGTGGCCGTTTATACGCTTGGAACACCTGAAGAAAAAGCGAAGGGTGTCCCTTGGTTAAATACAATCGGCGTGGCTCTGTTCGCATTAATCACTGCATATGATATTCAAGTTCTTCGCGTATTGGCGAAGAGATGTAATACACTGAAGAAACTAAAAATAGAACCTGACTACCCCTCGGAGAGTTTAAATCTATATCTCGATTTCATAAATATGTTCCTCAATATGGACAGCGATTAAATGTACATCCTACTGAGACTCGGATCCACCGACTTCTTCTTCAGGAACAAATCGATATGACTCTTCTTTACTGCAAAGGGGAGTTGGAAATCGGGAATGTGAAAGGGTAAATCCTTCGTATTGAAGATCCGTAGCATATTGATCTTCTGCACGACGCCCTCGATACAGCGCTTGAGTTCACGCACACCCTTCTCCTCACTCGCATACTCGTTGAGAATGTGTTCAACCACCTCGCGTGAGATCGAGACCTTCTCGTCGAGATTCACCTCCTTTAGAGCGCTCGGCAGAATGAACGTCTCGGCAATCGTCATCTTCTCCTTCTGCGAATAGCCGCTCAGTTCGATCACGACCATGCGATCCATGAGCACGCGATCAATCTTCCCCAGATCATTCGCCGAGAAGGCAAAGAGAACCTTGCTCATGTCAAGAGTAATACCACTCAGATACTTGTCCTCGAACTCCCCGTTCTGCACCGGATCAGTCAGATGCACAAGCAAGTTCTGGACTTCCTCACCCTTTGGAGTAGCACTCAGCTTGTCGAGCTCATCGAACATGAGAATCATCGACATGGACTTGGCGGCCACGATCGAGTTTACGATCTTACCCGAGTGCGAACCCTCATACACCACCTGATGACCCGTATAGGTGCTCGCATCGGAATCGCCACCGAGCGAGATGAACTGGAAAGGCCAGCCCAGTGCCTTTGCAATACCATTCTTGATCAAACTGGTCTTGCCAATGCCAGGCGGCCCCGCCAAGAGAAGCGACAGGCCGCGCGCATCCGGGTTGGCGATTTTACTTGCAATGAACTGCAAGATCTGAATCTTCGCAGCGTCCTGGCCGTAGATGGCCTCGTTCAAACAGCTGCGCGCACGCTGCATGAAGGCCGCACAACTCTCCGAGCCATCCGACAACTTCACAGGGATATCCTTGTAGATGCCGAGGGGCAGTGACGAGAACTTCTCGAGCCACGCACGCTGCTTGTAATACTCGCCCGCACCAGGATCCATCGACTGAAGAGAGTTGTACTTCGCCAGCACCATCGACTGCGTCTCTGGGCTGAGTTTCATAGAGAGAATCTTGAACATCATCGACTGGGAGTTCGGGTTGGCCGTCGACTTGCGCTCCAGCGTCATAATAAGATCCTTCTGCTTATCGGCGGAGAGACGCTTGAACTCATCAATCTGGTCATCAATTCCCCCATCCTCTACGGGCTTGGTAATCAACTTCACAAACTTCCGCACATCCTCTGACTCCTTTTTCATATTGTGCCGAGTTGGAACCATGCGATCGGGCTGCTCCTCGCCAGACCCGAAACTAATCATGATACCGGGCGCACCTGAGCGCCGACTATCCTCCTCTTCCTCATCGTAATCCTCGTCGTCCTCATCGTCATCCTCCTCCTCGTCCTCATCGTCATCTTCCTCCTCATCCTCTTCCTCCTCCTCGATAACCTTCTTCTTAAAACTCCTCTTGGGCATAAACCCCTTCTTGCGTGCAGGCCGCACCTCCTCCTCCTCCTCTTCCTCCTCCTCCTCAATGACATTCCTCTTTGAACGCGCCGCCCCCCTGCTGTTCTCACTGCGCTCCTTCAAAATCTCATTCCTAGTGCGAATAGCAGCACGCTTCGCACTACGACGAACCTGGCGACGCTGTTCGGGCGTGAGGTTCGTTGCATCACTGGGGGTATCAGTCTCCGTTTGAAAGGACTCCTCCTCCGAACTCACTTCAGCGTCATCATAGTCAATCAGACCCCGAATATTCCCCCTGCTATCCACGCTCTCATCGTCGTCGTGCGCACCACCCCCCTTCTTCTTCGACATCGGCTTCTTGCGATCCGGGACTTTGTTTCCCGCATCGGTAGAATCCTTCTTTGCCATCTTGTTGGTGGGCTTCTTGCTAATGGGCATCTCTACACGGAGAGGTGGTTTGAGATTTCTATGAAAAACTTTGCCGGGATCATTTGTCAAATTTTACCGCCGCCCCCGCGTACCACGGCGGCGAGTGCCAACCACCTTCTTCGCCATGTTACCTACCTTCGTCCCGATACGCTGTACACCCTTTCCAACCTTGCCCATGGCCTGATTGGAGTGGCGGGCAAAAGAGCTGCCAACACCCTCGACCCCCTTCATGCTCTCCTTGACGATCTTACCAGCGGTACTTCCGAGTTTGTGCGCAGACTCGCCCGAGGCCATGAACAGATGCTTCACCGGGCTCCATATGGTTGAAAAAATGCCACCTGAACGCGATCCCTTGCGAGTACGATTCTTACCAGCCATTTCTTTTAAGCACTTAGATTATCTTTGACGTCCATGAGAATAAAGCGAATCTTCGGAGATATACTTGGCAGTGTAGACTTCTTGGAAATAATCTCCTCGATCGTTGGCGCCGATAAGCTCAAAAGGGTTTGACGCGCAGACATCAAGAACGGGGAAGTTTTCTTTTTGAATACGCGGGACATTCGTAAGAGACAATCTGCATATTCCTCCAACATTCCGCGCTTATCCGATAGCGCCCCATTTTTCTGAATAGCTTCAAAGATTCGCTTGAATGTATCTTCCAAGTGTGAGAGTTTCATGATTTCGAGGCCAGCAAGTTCTGCAATAAACTGACTATATCCCTGCCTGTATCGCTTTTCAATGTTTTTCGCCACAAATGTATTGTACTCTTCATCCGCCTTTGCATCTTCTACGTCATCAAAGATGCTGATATAGTTCTCGTGGAGTTTGTGCATCTCCTCCAATATAACAGCGTAGCGTGTTGAGATTTCCGAGAGTAGTTTTGCGTACAAACTGCAATATACTTCCTCTGAAGCCGCCTTCTTGAAGACCATCAGCATGAAATGCCGAATCATTTCCGCAAGATCTGGTTCACCAGATCCAAGAATCTGGTACAAGAACTCGCGAATATCGATATATGTACTCGGACTGAATTTGTTCAACTTCGACAGAATAATATTATTAAGGATTTTATCTTCCACTGGTTGCGAGGAGTTTTTAAACATAGATTGATAACGCGTGGGAGTATACGTGGCAGGGGGTTTAGGAGAGGGGGAGGTCTCAGAGCCATTTGACGTAAACGACTTATTTGAGGGCGGCCTAGGAAACTGGCCTGGAGATTGGCCTCCTGACGCAAGTGAACCGCTGCTAGCATTTCGGAACATACCGGGCGAACTTCCCCCCGAAGGTCCGCGCCTCCATTCTACCACTGTATTCAACTCGCAGAGATCTTTCAAACCGGCAATCACAGCGCATACATTCGGAGAAGGCCTTCCCATTTTTCCTTGGAAGGAAAGAATCTCCTGTATGTGCTGTGAAGGGGACGACGCCATACTATAAAATACTTGCTGTATAACCTTAGGCTGTATTTAGCCGAGTTAATTTTTCATACCGGCATGTGCCGAACTTATGCTTCCCCGAGGGGGAAGCATAACTTGTGCCTACATGCCTACAGTAGCGATGTATGCACAATATAAGTACCCCCTAAAGGGGGTACTTAACTTCAGCACATCGCGGTAGGTGCTGCTTCCGCGGTAAATGGGTGTGCATAAGTTTATAGGCTCAAAAAAGGAATGCCGAGTATCAGAGAATCTATCGCGGCCGGTTATGCAATGGTTCGCGATGCAAATCTTACTGATCTTGGAACCACTCTCGGATGTAGGCTGGAAAACGCACCCTCCGATCTACGGAAAACACTCGCAATGGCCACAGTCACCCCCCCTAATATATTAATACCTCGCCAGCAGACTATTATG
>Ga0209358_10004439_pt1 | contig 10077 bp, 21 predicted proteins | sample LauGreFa1BDMLBSN_2_FD_187574 | JGI IMG/M metagenome (GOLD analysis project Ga0209358, IMG submission 187574) | Freshwater lake microbial communities from Lake Michigan, USA - Fa13.BD.MLB.SN (SPAdes) (version 2) | ecosystem: Environmental > Aquatic > Freshwater > Lake | place: Lake Michigan, USA...
TAATTTCAATTTATCCAATTTAGATTTATTTATCTCTAAAATGTTTGCTTGTTGCATGATTAAGTTATCTAAATTATGTATTTCGAAATCTAACTCTTGGATTATTTCGGTGGGGTGTTTGTCTTTGTTTGTCATATTGTTAAGGTTTTCTATTAAGTAAATAATCAATTAAGTCCAGGTACCAACAAAAGTAAACTGGACTTAATATTATGTGGGCTAGTAGTTTCACTATTTTATTTGCAAGTTGCGGTTATAATTAATTGTAGCACCACAAACTAATTGACCGCTTTTAATAGCATCCTTAATAGCTTTTTTATCGGGAGTGCTAACTGTTTTGGTAACTATAAAGCAAGCATCCAGTTGTTGCTCATTCGTTATTTCAACTGATTCACTATTGCGGAATGATATTTTAATTAGTGGGGTTTCTATTTTTTCAGTATCAAATAATTGCATGGCTAAAGATAATCTATTAATTAATTCATTTTCGATTTTATCATCTATATCATTATCTTTTTTTAATTTATCTAAATAATTTTTTCTTGCTAATTTTCTATCTCTTATTTCTTTAATGAAAAAAGCATAATTAATACCTTTTGTTTGCAGCTCACCTTTACTAATAGTTAAAGCAGTTTCTAAATCAGGTGTTAATTCTCCATCTAATTCTATTATTTGATTAATGATTAATTGATGTTCATTTGTTATTTGGTAGATTGATTTGTTCATTTTATTTATTTTTTAAATCGGTTAATATAATCAGTAAAAGTAAAGTATTTAGGCTCTTGGCTGCCCCTTAAGTAGTTTAATTCGTCACCAGCTCTAGCTTCTTTAAAGCAATCTTCCAGGTCGTGGATGCAATATTTAAACTCGTTACGGTATTCCTCAAACTCTTTTTCTAGTTGTATGTATCGGTTTGCCAATTCCAACAACTCTTTTTCATTAATCATTTCTTTGTTTGCCATGTTATTTCATTTTTAATAATTTCTAATTGTGATTGATAAGCACCTATAACTCCAGCAAGTTCAAACACTATCTCATTAAATGGTTTAGCCATTGCAGCATCGTATTTAATTTTATGTTCTGCCTGGTATTGCTCTATTTTCTTTATTATATCTTCCATTTTATTTAAGTGTTAATTTTAATTTATCTTTTAATTCAATTACTTCTTTATTTGCTTTCTCGGTTGGATTTAAAGCCATGTAAACGCTTTGTAATTCTGCTAGCGTGCTAACTACTATCAGTTTAGATTTAGCATCCTCAAAGTTAGTTTGTGCTATTGGTGCATTAGTTTTTCTTTGGTCATTATCAATATCGTCCTCATCGGTTGCAATGTGAAAATACTTTAATAAAAAATAGCGTTCTGCATAAGTTAAAGCACTACCTAAACCTTTTTCCCAATCATTCTGACCATTAGCACCAAATGAATTTACATCCCTCTCACCAGTCGCACAATCAATCCAAGTAAATTGCATCATAACTTTTGATAGGATTTCCGATTTACTACCTTTTGCAGTTGAATAGTCTTGTCTTGTATTTTCAATACTAACAACTTCCTGTTTTAAAATCAAACCTAACTGATTCATTAATGGCTTTATTTCTCCTAGCACTTTGTCACCAGTTACATATTTATATTGGTAGGTTGTTTTGTCTTTGCCTAATCCGTTTATCTTTGTTTGGATGTGCAGTAATTTTTGATATAAGTTTAAATTTTCCATATTATAAATAATTAAGTGTTTTTAAATGAATTTCTGTTAACTCGCTTTGTATGTCCGATATAAATCCGCTAACTGTATCCGCTTCATAAATGTTAATCGAGTTTTCATGGTAACTGTGATCTACTTTCCACTTGCTGCTAAGTTCAATTTTGCAAGTGAATTTAACCTCGATGTGATTTTGTTTCTCGATTAACGTAAATCTCAAATCTTTGTCACGCTCTATGCGACCATTCTCGATTTCGTACAATTCAAATGTAGCATCTAATATGCCTTGAATGTAATGTTTATTGATTATCATGTTAAATAAAAAAGGCTGCCATGAGGGATGACAGCCTAGTTTTAATAGGTTAACCGTTATCTAAAAATTCCCTCAAATTCTTAGCGGCGTACAAATATAATATTAATTATTTACATAAAAAAATTTATTTTACTGTTTTTTTAATTGCCATATTTCAATCGAATTAAAATACCTAGTAACATTTGTGTTTGGATCTTGCCATTCTCTACCTCGCAAATTAAATTCTGCGGTTACTAAGTCACCTACTTTAATCCCATCAATTAACGATGTTTTCCCTTGATTTAATTGCACCGATACATGCTGTGGGTACTTTGTATCAAAATCCGTTGTGATAATTACCTCTACACTTTTAAAGGTTGCTGTTTCTTTTACTGGCATGATAGCCTTGATTTGTCCTGTGATTGTCATAGTTATTTGTTTTTTAGTTTATTTATTTTTCTTTTAGTTTATTTTTTTCTTCAACTGATTTATTTGAAAATGGTGAGCAAAAGCAAGGATGTATTGAATTTACTCCATAACAAGCACAACCTTTTATTTTAGTCTTTTTGTTTACTTTCATTGTTTTATTTGTTACACATTTTACAAGTTAATTGGTCAAGAAAATTAGCAGCAGCTTTATTAGCAACTTCATGCACCACTTCATTGTCATGCTTATGCCCTGAAAAATCAAACGCATCTTTAAAAGCCATAGCAATATTAGCCTCCCAACCAATTCTGTAACTTTTGTCGTTTATAATTTCTACACAAACTCTATTGATTGCATCATTTAAATTCATTCTTTCCATTTTTTATTTGTTTTTAGTTGTTATTAATTTTATTTTAATGTAATTCTTAACTATTTTAAAGAATTTAGCTATTTGGTGCATATCACTTACTGTTATATCAACATTATAAGGATTACATTTTGTTTTTTTCATTATTTATTTCTATTTTTACACATCCTTAATACACAAAGGTAGCTGACTTAATAGCTTACAAAAAGCTATATAAAGAATGTTGCTAAAAACTAAAGGCTAAGACGACCTATCTTAGCCTTTTTTATTTTTGATAAACTACAACGTAAATTACACCTCCTAAAATAGTATTATATAAAGCACTTACTGATACAATTAAAGATGCTTTAATTGTTTTTAAAAAATCATTACATTCTTGTAATGTATCTCCATTAACATTGTCAAATGTTTTTACTTGCATATTATTTGTTTTTAGTTTATTAGTCTTGTTTGTTTTTAAATTTTAGTTAATTGTTGATGTATCTTTATAGAATCCCTTAATTGTTTATTTTGTTTTTCTAAATCATAACTTTTATCTTTAAAAAAAAAGGTTGTTCCACAAAAAAATACTACCGCCATTAGGTATAAAAAATTGTTATTTGTCATATTAGTCTTTTTTAAATGTTTCATTGTAGTATTGTTCTGAATTTAGTTCTTCAATACCATTCATTTCATTTATAGTTCCTCTTTTGAAAGCATCTATAATCTGTTGCTTTTCCATTTCCAATGCTACTTTAAGAACACTATTTAATTCTTCGTAATATTCAATAAGAGAAATAGCTCCTAAAGCAAGTTTACCTCTTAAATCTTCTGCTACTCCTGCAAACCATTGTACTGGTGTTAATTTGTTTGTTTCCATTTTTTATTTGTTTTTAATTATTAATTGATTTATTTCCTTTTTCACTTCTTGCCAATATTTAAAATGTATTTCTCTATCTGAGAATATTAATTTCATTTTAGATAATTCTTCTAAATGCAAATCAACTGCTATTAAAGCACATTGTATAACAAAACCCATATATATTCTTGGAGAGTTACATTTCATTCTATCAATATTGCCTACTATGGGAAAATATTTATCTGCTAATTCTATTGCTTTTTCTTTTGGTGTCATTTTTATTTGTTTTTTAGTTTATTTATTTTTCGTTGTTTTCTTGCAGCTTGTATAATATGGTTGTGCGTGTCCGTTAATTGCTTTCTAAAGTCGCTGGTATTCTTACCAATCATTCTAACGGCTGTATCAAAGATGTAACCGCATTCAATGTAGTAAGCCACTAACTCTACTTGCTTATCCAATTCTACTTTAAAAGGGCTAATGTGTAGCTTTTTATGCTGATAATCTTGATCAATCCATTCACTTGTACGGTGCATCATAACGGTAAATAATAAGCTACTGCTGCCACAATTTGATGAATAGATTAACTGGTCCTCGAGTGATTGAATTTCTTTTAGCATATTAAAAAGGGCATTTAGTTTTTAGTTTATTTTCTTTAATTGTTTTCCAGTCTTTTTGTAGTTTTTCTTTCACTGCCAAACGGATAAAATGGTTTACATTTAATCCATCCAATGCTCACCGTTAATATGTTCATCGTAAATAGTCGGTTCTTTACTTCTGCTTACACTACTCATATTCATTAACAGCTTTTCTCTCCAGCCTTTTCCGTATTTATCGTTAGCCTCTTTACGTGCAATATTTAAGGCATTGTTTTCGTTTTCGCCATTTGCAATTAAATCAAGTTTTCTTAATCTAATCTCGTTTCTTATTCTATTAAACTCTTGTCTATTCATCGCTTTTTATTTTACTTTTAGCTTTTAAATATTTAATATAAAGTTCAAAATTAAAATTGTCCCACCACTGGGCTTTTATTATTGTTGCGATTTCCATTCTCTATACATAAAGTTAATAATTGATATGCAGGCTATTAGTAGTATTAAAGGTATCATTTGATTGTTTTTAAATAGTTATTAATTTTCTTTTTAATTCTCAGTCTTAATTCTGATGGCTCAATTACTTTGTGTGCCTGGTTTAATAATACCGTATCTAAACGGATCGGGTAAACTTTTGTTTTGGGTTGTTTTGTTTTCATAGTTTTATTTTTTTCCGTAATTTTCGTTTAATGATGAGTGGGGTGTTGCTATTTTAGTTCCGCTTTCAAATTGTATTAAAACGTGTGTTTTATCTTTTTCTAATATAACGCAAGGATATTTACCGCAATACATTTCATTATACTTTATATCAAACAAATTAGATTGCATTTGAGTGTTTAGATGCTTTGTTAAAATAGTTTTTTGCTTTAACTAAAGAAGTTGTAGCAAAAATACAAGTTTCATTTTCAAATAATTCAGAGCTATCAATAATCATATAAGTTTTTGAACCATTAAAGTCTAATCTAAATTTTGAGTTTGAAATAATTGTTGTCATAATCTTATTTTTTAATTGTTGTTATCTGTGTACAAATGTATACACTATTTCTTTAATAAAAAAATATATTATGGCCCAAAACTAAAAATAAATGAAAATAATTTGTAACTGCTTGATTATCAATACTAAAATCTTTTATTCCCTAAATATATTTTTATTGATTTGTGTTTTGTATTGAAATAATAGTTATATTTGCAAATAGTTAAGGCATTGTGCGGTGCTATCTAAATTAACTAAGACATTAAACCCATTGCTGCGGAGCGCACACTCCAAGGCATGGGTTTTTTTATTTAATAAACATTATGAAAACATTTACATTACAAGAATCTATTGAAAAAATAGAAAAGATTTTACAAAAAACAATGATACCTAAACAAGATCAAGATTCTATTGATGAAGAACTACATAGGATTACTTTTTTAGATAATGCTTTAACATTTGTTAAATTTGGTTTACTTATCGAAGTAAAAGAGGTATCTAGTATAATTGAAAAATTTGATAAATCAGATTTACCTTTTTAATTATGTACGAATTATACGATTATCAAAAATTGGCTATTAGTCAATTAAAAGAAAAAATGCGAGAACATAAGCGCGTTTGTTTATGTTTACCTACTGGAGGTGGCAAAACTATTATTTTTTCAGATATTGCAAATAAAGCAGTTGAGAAAGGAAAAAAAGTTTTAATTTGTGTTCACAGAAATGAATTAAAACAACAAGCAGAACGAACAACAACTGCAACGGTTGTAATGGTTGAAAAATTAAATAACCTTATTAAAGCAAAGAAAATTGATGTTAACGAATTTGATTTAATTATTATTGATGAAGTTCACATTGGTAATTTTAGAAAGGTTTTAATTGATTATAATGGTTATGTAATTGGTGCAACTGCAACTCCAGTAACTACTAATAAACTATTCCCTTTAAAAGGATTATTAAATGATATTGTTGTTCCTGTATCAATTAGTGAATTAATTAATTTAGGTCGTTTATCTACTCCAAAAACATTTGCGCGCGTACCGGCAAATATTCAAAGTTTAAAAAAAGTAGGTGGTGAATACTCCGAAAAATCACAAAATGATGTATTTAATAATAGACAAGTATTTGACGGACTTATTGATGATTATAAAACTAAATTAGTAAATAAAAAAGGTATTGTATTTTGTTGTTCAATTTCACATGCTGAAGCTGTTTATACTTCGTTTATTGAAAGTGGAGTAAATGCTTTTGTAATTCATTCTAAAATGACAAGTAGAGAATCAGTAACTGATTTTATTAATTCTAAGGATGGGGTTATGGTTAATTGTGGAATATTAACAACTGGTTTTGATTGTCCAGATATTGAATTTGTTATGATTAATAGAGCGACTACTTCGGTTGCTTTATGGTTACAAATGATAGGCCGCGCAGCGCGTACTACTGAAACAAAAAAAACATTTGAAATTTATGATTACGGAATGAATATTCATAGTTTAGGTTTTTGGGAACATTCGCGCGACTGGCATAAGATTTTTTTTAGTGATAAAAAGAAAAAAGCTGATGGAGTGCCACCTATTAAAATTTGCCCTAAATGTGGTTATGTAAATAATTCAACTGCGGTTAAATGTGGTGGGTGTAGTTATGAGTTTGAAGGCCAAATAAAGGAAAATGTTAAAACTAATTTAATTGAAATGGTTTATTCGCATTCATTAAATAGATATATTTACGACCTTACAATTGATGAATTTTTAATAGTTGCACAAAAAAAGGGATATAAGCAACAATTTATAGAGCGCGTAATTTATCATGTTCATGGCACTAGGGCTTTAAACTTATTTTTTGATAAAAAGAATTATAAGCAAGGTTACAGATATAGACGCATTGAATTATTTAAAACAGAAAAACCAGTATTAAACTTTAAAATTAAATAAATGATAACTAAATTAATAAACATTAATGTAACTGATAAATTTTCATCAATTGATTTGGAACATTTTTACTCTGAAATTAAAAACGCAAATTATAAAAATGAAGTTGATTTTTATAGATTGAAATTTGAAGAACTTGGTAAGAAAAATTCAGAGCCATATAAAATAAAAATACCAGCTGTTACCATTTCGGGAACTTTTAATGAATCTGTTAAAAATGTTAACTTAAAAGAACATTCAGGTTATATTTGCGTTGATATTGATAATATAGAAAGTAACAATATTGAAGAACTTAAATTAAAATTAAGTAACGATAAATATATTGAATCTTATTTTACTTCGTGTGGTGGTTTTGGACTTGCTGTTATAATTAAAATAGATGGCTCAAAACATTTAGAATCATTTTTAGGATTAGAAGAGTATTTTTTTAAAACTTATAATACTACTATTGATAAGTCATGTAAGAATGTTAGCCGGTTAAGGTTTTATTCTTATGATACTAATATTTATATTAATAAAAAATCAAAGGTTTTTAAACAGTATGTTAAACCTATTTATAATAAAAAAGAGGTTGTTAATACTGTTTTAACAGGAACTGAATTTGATGAATTAATGACTAAAATAATTAGTTCTGGCCGTAATTTAGCAGATGATTATGATACTTATTTAAAAATTGGTTTTGCGTTGGCCGATGAATTTGGAGAAAGTGGCCGCCAATATTTTCATGCTATTAGTTCCGTATCTAATAAATATGATTCTAAACAATGTGATAGGCAATATACACACTGTTTATCAGCTGGCGGCTCTAAAAAAATTAAAATAGGTACTTTATACTATTTTTGTAAACTTAATGGAATTGAATTAAAATCAAATGAATCTAAGTTTTTAGAGGTTGTATCTAAAAAAGCAAAAGCGGATGGAAGAACGCGAGAATCAGTTATTGAAATTGCAAAGGTTTCTGGACTTAATGAAAATAAAGCAAAAGAGGTTGCAAACGTAATTTTTGATAATAATGTTAATTTAAATACGTCCGGAGAAGAATCTAAATTAATGAAAATAATGAGTTACATAAACTCAAGCTATCAGTTATACATTAATTCAATTACGCGTAATTTAGAAAATAGAGCAGTTATAATTAATGGCCGGCCACAAAAGATAAATGATTTTGATTTAAACTCTGCTTATTTAAAATTTGATGAATCATATCCAAAATCTGAAATAAGTCAATCATTTTTTCAATCTGCTATATTTTCAAATGAAATACCACATTACAATCCTTTTGCGGAATTTTTTAATAAATATTCAAATATTAATCGGTCAACTGATTTAATAACTAAGTTAGCAAATGCAATAGATACGGAAACTCCAAATGTAGAAAAATGGATTAAACATTGGGGTTGTGGTTTAATATCATCTATTTACGGCAAGTCAAGTCCTTTGGTTTTGGTTTTGGCAGGTGGTCAAAACTCTGGTAAAACTGAATTTTTTAGAAGGCTTTTACCTTTTGAACTTCAGGAATATTATGCTGAATCTAAATTAGATGCTGGCAAAGATGATGATATTTTGATGTGTAAAAAATTAATTATTATGGATGATGAATTTGGAGGTAAATCTAAAAAAGAAAATAAACGTTTTAAAGAATTGACATCTAAGCATACATTTTCTATTCGCGCACCTTATGGTCGTGTAAGCGAAGATTTAACGCGCATGGCTGCTTTATGTGGAACTACAAATGATTTTAACTTATTAGATGATCCAACAGGTAATAGGAGAATTTTACCTATAAATGTAAAATCTATTAATCATAACCAATATAATGAAATTGATAAATGCGCGCTTTTTATGGCTTTTCATGATTTATTTAAAACAGGTTTTGATTGGAATTTAAGTCACGCGGATATTAAAGAACTAAATGATAGTTCAGATGAATTTCAGTCAACTAATATGGAAGCCGAATTAATACTATCCTATTTAGCAGTTCCAGATGTTAATATGCCGCATGAAGGTATCATGATGACAAATACCGAAATAAAGAATTATTTAGAAACTTGGTCCAAACAAAAAATATTTTCTACTAATAAATTAGGTATGGAATTAAAAAGTTTAGGTTTTCAGCAGCAAGTAATTAAATATTCGGGCAAAGCAATACGAGTATATTTTGTTAAAAAATTAGATATTAATCAAAATAAAGCAATTGTAAATGATACTTATAAGCCATTTTAATCATAAACTTTGTAACCTTTTACGTTTTTTTAAAACTCTGTAACCTTGAAAAGTATTGATAATCAAATACATATAAAAAAAGTTACAGAGTTACACTATAAAAGTGTTTTTTTATACACACTTGGTGGTGCTATGGAAAAAAATATAAATGTGCATGTGTGCGTATATATATATATGAAATTATAGTAAAAGTAGTGTAACTCTGTAACCGCTTAGAGTACCAACGGTTACACTACTATTTTGAAAAAAACAAACTCTGTAACTCTGTAACTCAAATAATTTAAAATAATAAACAAAATGAATGAAGAAGAACGTAAAATAATACCAAACGAAAACAATTTACAAGCAGAGATTTACAAGTGGTTTAATAATACCTACTGTCTTAAATCTCACAATCCACGAGCCATAATTTTCAGCATCCCCAACGGTGGAACTCGGAATATTCGCGAAGCTATGACTTTTAAAGCTACTGGTTTATTAAAAGGAGCATCTGACCTGGTTGTTATATTCCCGAATGGTAAACTATGCTTTGTTGAACTTAAAACAAATACAGGAACTCAAAAGCCCGAACAAAAGGATTTTGAAAGTAGAGTGTCGATTTTAGGTTATGAATATCATTTAATCAGATCACTTGATGAATTTAAGTTGTTAACTTTGAAAAATTTGTATTTAATTAAATAATTTGTATATTTGTTGTAAGTTACAATTGTTTACAATGGCATTTAAAAAAGGTCAATCAGGAA
>Ga0209358_10004441_pt1 | contig 10076 bp, 11 predicted proteins | sample LauGreFa1BDMLBSN_2_FD_187574 | JGI IMG/M metagenome (GOLD analysis project Ga0209358, IMG submission 187574) | Freshwater lake microbial communities from Lake Michigan, USA - Fa13.BD.MLB.SN (SPAdes) (version 2) | ecosystem: Environmental > Aquatic > Freshwater > Lake | place: Lake Michigan, USA...
AAGGTAGGCTTGGCCTGTGAGTGATGCCCCAATTGGAATATTTGATTCAGGTGTAGGCGGTTTAACCGTTGCACGTGCAATTCTTGATCAACTTCCTAATGAGTCAACTCTTTATATAGGTGACACAGCTCGTGGGCCATACGGTCCACGTCCTCTTGCCGAAGTTCGCGAGTTTGCTCTAGAGACCATGGATTTCCTTGTATCACAAGGTGTTAAAGCAATCGTGATCGCATGTAACACCGCATCTGCGGCGATGCTTCGAGATGCACGTGAGCGTTATTCAATTCCTGTTATCGAAGTAATTCAGCCAGCAGTGCGCCGTGCAGTTGCAGCAACTCGATCCGGAAATGTTGGAGTAATCGGAACTCGAGCCACTATTGATTCAAAAGCATATGTAGATGCATTTGCTGCTGCGCCTCAGCTGAACATCACATCGATTGCGTGCCCGCTATTTGTGGAATTTGTTGAACGCGGAGAAACTTCTGGAACAGAGATTACAAAAGTTGCTCGAGAATACTTAGCGCCAGTGATGGATGCAAAAGTAGATACCTTGGTACTTGGTTGCACGCACTATCCACTACTTACTGGCGTTATTTCCTACGTTATGGGCGAAGGCGTCACATTGGTATCTAGCGCCGAAGAAACCGCAAAAGATTTATATCGAACCTTGGTTGAAAACGGATTGCTGCGTGCGCAATCAACAACCCCTGCCACACATAAATTCTTAGCAACCGGTGATGCAAAGGCTTTTGAAACCTTGGCTCGACGTTTTCTAGGTCCAGAAGTAACCAAAGTCGAACACCAAATTCTGTAGCTCACCACATCTATAACTCACTACATAGGAGTAAAAATGGCACGCAACGATGGACGAACTGAGAAAGATCTGCGCGAAATCAAGTTCACTCGCGGCTGGCTAGATCATGCCGAAGGTTCGGTCTTAGTTGAGTTTGGAAAGACTCGCGTCTTGTGCGTTGCTTCATTTACACCTGGTGTGCCACGTTGGTTGAAAGATACTGGCAATGGTTGGGTGACATCAGAGTATTCAATGCTTCCACGTGCAACGCATACACGTTCAGATCGCGAAAGTGTTAAAGGCAAGTTAGGCGGCCGTACACAGGAGATTTCTCGTCTTGTAGGACGTTCACTTCGTGCAGTTGTAAACATGAAAGAACTTGGCGAAAACACAATTGTTATCGATTGCGATGTTCTACAAGCAGATGGTGGAACTCGTACTGCAGCAATTACCGGTGCTTATGTCGCATTAGCCGATGCAATCACTTGGGCAAAAGCGCAAGGCCACATTAAGGAAAGTGCAAAGCCACTTAATGATTCTGTTGCAGCAGTAAGTGTTGGAATCATCGATGGTGTTCCGATGCTCGATCTTTGCTACGAAGAAGATGTTCGTGCAGGAACCGACATGAATGTTGTTGTCGCAGGCGATGGGCGCTTTATCGAAGTTCAGGGAACTGCCGAAGGCGAACCATTTGATCGAGCATTACTTAATCAACTACTTGATTTAGCAGTTGCCGGATGTGCAACGTTAAATCAGATGCAGAAAGATGTGCTTGCCAAGTAATGTCTCACAAACTTGTCCTTGCAACACGCAATCAAGGAAAGATCACTGAGTTTCGTAGAATTCTTGAAGAGCTTGCTCCTGGACAGATCGAATTAATCGGCGTTGATAAATTTCCAGATCTTGTCGATGTAGAAGAAACTGGCACATCCTTTGAAGAGAATTCTTTGCTCAAGGCTCGGTACACAAGCCAAGCCACAGGATTGCCAGCAATTGCTGATGATTCTGGGTTGTGTGTTGATGCACTTAACGGGGATCCAGGCATTTTTTCTGCGCGTTGGGCCGGTGTCCATGGAAATGATCAAGCAAATCTAGAAAAGGTATTGGATCAACTTAAAGATGTACCGGATCAAAAGCGCACAGCTCATTTCAAATGTGTGGCTTCTCTGGTTTTGCCTGATGGCCGAGAACAGGTTGCAGAGGGGCGTTTTGAGGGCCACATCCTTCATGCGCCAGTTGGTGAGAATGGATTTGGCTACGACCCAATTTTTCAACCCCTGGGATTGAGTATTTCCTCCGCACAAATGAGCGCGCAGGAAAAGGATTTGGTCAGTCACCGCGGAAAATCACTGCGTGCTATCGCACCCCATGTCATCCAAATGCTTGCGAGCCTGGGGTAACCTTTACCTATACAAGTGCGTTAATAACGTGCGTACCGCAACCCAAGGAGTTTCACGTGGCCGTTAAGAAGACCGCAAAGAAAGCAGCAAAGAAGTCAGCTGCGAAAAAGTCACCAGCTAAGAAGGCTGCTGCAAAGAAGAAGTCACCAGCAAAGAGAGCCGTTGCCAAAAAAGCTGTCGCTAAGAAGAAGACAGTTAAGAAGGCCGCAGTTAAGAAGACTGCAAAGAAGGCTGTTGCTAAAAAAGCTGTAGCAAAGAAGAAGGTTGCTAAGAAAGCTCCTGCAAAGCGTGCGGTTAAGAAGGCTGCAGTTGCAGTTACTTCTGCACCACGTCCAGTTGCAGCACCTGCGCCAGTAAAGCCAGTTGCAGCACCTGCTAAGCCAGTTTCAGCACCAAAGCAATCAACTTCTAGCCGCACTGCATGGTTAGTAGTAATTGGAATTGCAGCACTCGCAATTATTGTTTGGTCACAATCTTCAAGCAGCGATAGCGATGATGCAGCACCAATGCCTTCGGCTTCACAAACTGCTGAACCTTCAGCATCTCCTTCTGAGTCTGAAGAACCAGGCGCAGCGGTAGCAGTAGTAGAAGCACCAACAAAGTTTGTTGCACTCAATGCTGAAGGCGGATTAAAGCTTCGCTGGGTAGCACCAACTGCTGTTGAAGGATTAACCGGATATAACGTTGAAATGCGTGCAAATGGTGCGGGAGACTGGATGGTTATTGCAACTGTTCCAGCTGATCAACTTTCTCAGAATGTAACGAAGGCAAGTGATTCAGGGTGGACTCAGTTCCGCGTTTCATCTGTGTACTCAGATGGACAAACTGCATCAGCAACAGCTTTTGGAATTCCTGGAGAATTCAAGTAAGTCACTAATTAGTTAAAAAACCTCTCACCGATTGGTGGGAGGTTTTTTATTGCGCTGTAGAAAATTACGGAGTATCGGTTAGCTGCGCAGCAATTGCATCAACGTATGCACGAACACCAGCTGGAACTAAGTGAACGCCATCTGGTCCAAAGTATTCAGGATGTCCAGCAGAAATACTCGCCCAGTCGATTAATCGCGCACCAAATTGAGCGGCGTATTGTGCAATCAAAGCATTGTTTTCATCTCTCCAACCGCGGGGAACGGCCGTGTTAACAACAATAATCCGCGGCTGTTCGGCGATCTCAGCAAAAATAGCCGCCACTTGATCCTCGCTTAATTTGTTGTTGTTTCCGAGGTTCAAAATGATTGTGGAACCAACCATATTTGCCTTATCGTTTTTAATAACTTCTAACAATTCTGGTGCTTGACGCCCGACACGAGCATTAATCAAACCAATGTTTTCTCTGGAATCTAATTCAAATCTAATTCCTAAAATTACTGAATCCCCAGTTACCCATAAATCACCAGGTACAACTGGTGCGGTAACGGCTGGCTGTTCTAACTGTTGCTTTAACTGATTGAGCTGCTTATCTCCCTCTGCGATAGCACTGATTGCAGAGGTTGTCGTGATACCTAAAGTAGATAGAACAATAAGTGCCACACCTAATTTTTGACGTAACTGAACCCGCTTAGTGCGATATTTCATGCCCTTAAACCAGTAATCAATGAGTCCGGTCCTTACTGGTAATTCAACTAGTCGTAAGGAAATATCAGCTAAGGCAAAGACAATAAGTAGTCTTAATGCATACAGCGCCCACGGTGAACCATCTAAATCAAATTGCGGGCGAGTGAGTTGAAAAACAACCCAGTGCCATAGGTAAATTGCATAGGAGCGTTCACCGATCCACACAAAAGGTTTGCTGCTTAAAATTGGCGCAAAACGTGAAGCCGGATGCACAATCGAAGTAATGATTGCGCAACCAAAAAGACCAGCTAGTGGGAATGCAATTTTGTATAGCGTCGGATCACTTTCATCGACAAATAGAAAAGCCGAAATGATTCCAACTAAACCAATGACGCCAATTCCATCGATGAAATCTTGTGCTTTCTTCGAGACTGTCTCACTGAGGTTTTGCGGGATCCATCGAACCGCTAATGCAGCGCCCAAAAACAAACCGATACTGTGTGTGTCAGTTCCGAAATAAACATGGCTTACTTGAGAGGCGTTGGCCGCATCAATTTGAAGTGAAACAACAAAGAGTGAAATACCGGAAAAAGCTGCGATTAATAGCGCTGCACCTGGGATTCGATTTTTGCCAAAGTAGCGCAGAACCAGCAGAAGAATAAGCGGCCAGACTAAATAGAACTGAGCTTCTACCCCAAGTGACCATGCATGTTGCAGCAGCGGTGGGCGTCCAATAGCTTCGAAATAATCGGTCTGGCGGAAAACCAACCACCAATTCATTCCACCAAACAGTGCAAAAGGAGTATCAATCACAAACCTGCGCATAGTTTCAGGTGCCCATACGTTGATGAAAACCATCGTCACGATGATCATGAATACAAGCGGTGGAAGCAAACGTCGGACACGGGCAGCATAAAAGGCGCGCAGATCTAGACCACCACTTCGCTGAATTGAATCAAGAAGCAAGCGTGTAATCACATATCCTGAAATAACAAAGAAGAGATCTACGCCTAAGAAACCACCAGGAATCCAGTCAAAACCCAAGTGATAGAGCATCACCGCAACAACAGCTACGGCACGCAAGCCATCAATGGCAGGTATGTAACGAATGCCGCGGGAAGTGGACATGGCTGTTATGAGCTAAATGAAATTAGCGCTTGGAAGTTTTCTTGGCAGCGCTCTTCTTTGCCGGAGCTTTCTTAGCCGCCTTTTTAGCTGTTTTCTTAACGCTCTTTTTCGGCGCATCAAGTGCCGGACGAGTGCGCTGGCTAGAAACTTTAAGCGGACCTGGATTAATCAAGGTGTCGTCAGCATTGAGATTTTCAATGACACTCTTTTGTAACTCTTCAAGACGAGCAAATGCTCCGTCAAGGCGATTACGAGATTGTTGAATTGCTGACTCTGCTGCATCAAGTGATTGCTTTTGAATTCGATACAAACGTTCAGCTTCTGAAATAACACCTGATAGCCATTGGCGGTAACCCGAAACTTCGGTTGTAGCTTCAGCGACAATTCTTTCGCCTTCACGACGAGCAGCTGTGGCAAGTGCGGAAATTTCGCGCTTCTTGCTTTCCATCAAACCTTCAGCTTCGGCCTCTGCCATCGCAAGCTTTTCTTCGGCTTCTGTTTCTGCGGCCTGAATGTATTTGCGCCCACGAGTTTCAGCACCAGAAAGAATCGAACGCGCCTTTGCATCAGCAGCTTCTAACTCTTCCTTTGTTGCTCGTGTTGTTTCTGCCACCAAACGTGATGCGGCAGCTTGCGCCTTGCTCTCACGCGCTTGAGCAGATTTGATCATCGACATTGCTGTCTCAGTTGCAAGAATCTCAAACTCTTCTTTAGTTAAGCCAGTGATGTCACGACGAGACTTTAGATCTGCGATCTGTGCTTCAAGTTCGCGAATGCGGTCGACAGATGATGGTTGGTTTGAACTTTCATCCTCGCCAGTAAAGCCCACCCAGTTAAGGAAGTTCTTCTTTTCAGCCATCACGCACCCCGCCTCAAGTAAATATGTATTGATGTGGGCTTAGGTTAGAGCACAGGCCTATTTACTGTAAATCGCCACAGAAATGGCTACGTATTGCGAGATCCACGCAGCCAATACAAAGATATGGAAGAGCTCGTGGAAGCCAAAGTACTTAGCTGCTCTGCCCGGACGCTTGAGGGCATAGAAGATTGCCCCCACCGAATAAAACAGGCCTCCGATTGCAACTGGAAGTAACACCCACAAACCACCCGCTCGATAGAGCGCCGGAGTATAAAAAACTGCGACCCATCCCAACAGTAAGTAGTTTGCGACGTATAACCAACGCGGAGCATTGAGCCAAAAGATTCGAAGCCCAACACCAATTGCTGCACCGATCCACACAACTGACAAAAGAATTGTTCTATCGCGACCTTCCAATAAAGCAACGGCAAATGGCGTGTACGAACCGGCAATGAGCAGATTGATGTTGGCATGATCCCAACGTCGCCAAATCTTCTTTTTTGCAGGAACCCAAGGGACGCGGTGATAAATCGCAGAGACACTAAAGAGCATGATCGCCGTTATTGAATAGATTGCGACGGCAAATTTCAAAGATGATTCGCTCAAAATGAAAAGTACCAACGATGCGATTATCACCGCCGGGGTCGCACCCAAATGAAACCACCCACGAAGCTTTGGCGGAATAACCGGGGTTTGACTCATTTACTCAGCCTAGGGCACTCCATCAAAATTAACCGTGGACAAAGGCCAAAGCCACTGCCAAACTTGCGCAATGACACATAGATCACCCATATTTGAAATCAGCGATGTTTATATCGATCAAAAAGCCGCATTGAGTCCGATGAGTTGTACCCGTCTGGGCAATGGTTTAAACCAGGACAAGTTAGATGACTTTTCAATTGCAGCTGCCGAAGTTAGTGCAAACCTCACTCGCGAAACTTTGAAGAAGCTGGCAGCTCTTGAACCCATTGATGAAATCGATCGCATTGCTAAAGCGGTTATGACGGAGCGCCTTGAATCAGGTCTTGCTCTGCATGACAGCCAAGAGGCATTTGTGTTGTGGAATGTCCTGACATCACCACCGTCAAATGTTCGCTCAGTTTTTGAATTAATGCCCAAGAACAATGCCCAAGATTTCGACAATATTGCCAAGCGTTTAGCGGCGGTAGATGGCGCATACAAGTCATGGTGTGAAACTATTTTGACCGTTGCGCAATCTGGAAAAACTACTGCGCAACGTCAAGTAAATGGAGTTCTCGCTCAGCTAGATAGTTATGCCAACGGCGGTTACAGCGCTATGTGTAAGAACTTTGATAAAGAAGGTAAGTACCCAGCGATTCACGAAGCGGCAAAGCTTGCAGAGAAAGCTTCAGCCGAAGCTGCGCAATTTTTGCGCACCAAGTACCTTCCGATCGCAACACCTAATGATGCTGTGGGTGCAGATCGCTACGCGGTGTGGTCTCGCTTCTTCACAGGAGCACAACTTGATCTTCCGGCAACGTATGAATGGGGCAAGCAAGAACTCAAGGCGATCAACGATCGCATGTGGGAGCTCGCAAAGATAATTAATCCTCAGGCAAAGACCCTGCGTGAGGTTGCAGATACTTTGGATAATGATCCTAAGTACAAAGTTGTGGGGCCTGAAAATGTAGTTAAGTACTTACAGGATTTCACCGATGCAGCAATGAAGCGCATGAATGGCGAGTTCTTTGAAATCGATCCTCGAATCGCAATTTGTGAAGCTCGACTTGCACCAGAAGGCAGCGCGTCAGCTCCTTACTACAACCCACCTTCAGAAGATCTTTCACGCCCGGGCACAACCTGGATTCCGATGTTGGGTAAGAATGAAGTCAGCAACTGGCATTTGGTTTCAACGTGGTATCACGAAGCAGTTCCTGGTCACCACCTTCAAGTTGGAACAGCAACCGTTGAAAAGGATCGCCTAACTCGTTTCCAGCGAACTTCTGCTTGGGTTAGTGGATATGGTGAAGGTTGGGCGCTGTATGCAGAACGTTTCATGAATGAACTGGGTGCATTTGATGAGCCAGGAATTGAAATGGGATATCTATCTGCGCAAGCTCTACGTGCAGCACGTATCGTTGTTGATATCGGAATGCACCTTGGCTACAAGGATTTTGATGGCAATGTGTGGAACGCGGAAAGCTCACGCAAACTGCTGAACGAACAAGCACTTCTTGACGAGGATCATTCACGCAGCGAAACCGATCGTTACTTGGGATGGCCAGGACAGGCAATCTCTTACAAGGTGGGAGAACGTGTCTGGATGACGGCGCGTGAAGATGCAAAGGTTCGACTTGGCGACAAGTTCAATATGAAGAAGTTCCACAACTATGCATTGAAGTTAGGACCAATGGGTCTTGATCCATTTGCTGCCGAAATGAAGTTATGGGCAGGCCAATAAGTTACTAACTAGTAATTTAAAAGGTGGGGCGATACCGGTGAGTACCGAATATCGCCCCATTTTTCATGCGTAAAGCCAGAAAAAATTATTAAAAAAATTGATAAAAAGACCCCTAGACAGGTGCAAAAGCCTCGCAAGAGGTTCACACTATGGTTATCGATGGTCAAGGGAGCTCCTCGAGGTCTCCCAGGGTCAGCGGTTTGAGAGAGGTCAAAAGGATCTCTCCACAATATCCTCACGGAGGCTAATTAAATGCAACTAGATAGCAACCAATGGAACTTGGTCTATAACGTATTCTCGTTTGGACTAATTTCAATGCTCGCTTGCACGATTTACACACTAGTTTCACAGCAACGTGTTCTACCTAAGTACCGTAACGCTCTTGTTATGTCATCAATGGTTACATTCATCGCTGGCTACCACTACCTACGCATCTTTGATTCATTCAAGCATGCTTCAGCTAATGGAATGGTCAAGCTTGATGGATCTCAGGATGCATTCAACGAGGCATACCGCTACGTAGACTGGCTACTAACTGTGCCACTACTACTAGTAGAGGTAATTGCAGTACTTGCTCTAACTCGCGAAGTTTCACGCTCACTTATCATGCGTCTGGTCCCAGCTTCAGCTGCGATGATCGCTCTTGGTTACCCAGGTGAGATTTCAAACGATCAGAACACACAGGTTCTATACGGTGTTCTATCAACACTTCCATTCCTATACATCCTTTACGTTCTATTCGTAGAACTAGGAAAGTCATTGGATCGCCAGCCAGCTGGTGTTGCAGAGACTGTAGGCCGTTTGCGTCTGCTTCTTATCGCAACATGGGGTGTATACCCAATCGCTTACATCTTCAACATCGTTGGTGACGCTTCAGCATCATCATTCGTAACTGTTCAGGTTGGATACACAATCGCTGACGTTCTAGCGAAGTGCGTATTCGGTCTAACAATTCTGAAGATTGCACGCATGAAGTCAATGGCAGAAGGAATGAAGGACGATCACTAATCTTTGATTAGTGGTTTCTTTTAGCTAAGAATCCTTAAAACAGGAGTGTCGCGAAAGCGGCACTCCTGTTTGCATTCATAGACTATTCACATGAGCCCTGAACAAGAAAAGAAAACTGAGAAGCTAGATAAGTACTGGATCAACAACTACCGCATGGGCGGTTACATGCTCTTTGCATGTGGACTTATTAATCTGCGGTACCAATGGGGCGAGCCAGACATCATTTCTCGCAGCCTTCTCATCTTTGGTCCAGGGGCAGCAATCATTGGTGCAACATTTGTACCTGCATTGGTTTTGATTCTTGGACGCCGCGAAGTAAAGGCGTTAATTGCAGTGGCTGGAGTTGCTTTAGTCGCCTTTGCTTTCAGCAACTAGTACTTCTTTTTTAGAGTTGGCCAATAATTAATTAATCGGCTACTTTCTAAAGGATAAATCTGCCTTTTTCATCGCTGTAGTCAAAATACGAATCGCATTCGGGCCCATGCCGTGCAGCTCTTTAACTGCAGCTAAGGATGTTTTTCGAAGGTCTGATAGTTTGAATAAGCCATCATCGATTAATGCACGGCGGGCTGGTGCGGCCAAGCCAAGCTCTACCCACACTTGATCAACCGAGGCGTAGTAATCCAAGTCGATATCGCTATTTGATGTTTCGGCGTGGGATTGAAGATTTGACCTTTGTAACTTCTTTTCTTCGCGGCGAGCTGCGGCAGCACGCTTTATTTCAGCGGCTTCTTTTTTGATTTTGGCTGGTGATTTCTTGGCCATATTTACATTCTAACTTTCAATAGTGTGCGGGAGGCGGGACTTGAACCCGCACGTCCGAAGACACAGGTTCCTAAGACCTGCGTGTCTGCCATTTCACCACTCCCGCAAACCCTTACCAAAGCGTTACCGCCTAAGTATGGATAGGGG